>Ga0116229_10004984_pt1 | contig 21743 bp, 16 predicted proteins | sample S1TSphgellanicum_3_FD_87313 | JGI IMG/M metagenome (GOLD analysis project Ga0116229, IMG submission 87313) | Host-associated microbial communities from peat moss isolated from Minnesota, USA - S1T2_Fc - Sphagnum magellanicum MG | ecosystem: Host-associated > Plants > Peat moss > Unclassified...
AGCCGGGGAACCATTCGCGCGAACCGAACCGCGCGAGTGTGGCCAAAGCAAAGGTGATCTATTTTTGTGCGGCGTGCGGTCACGAGTCGGCGCGTTGGCTCGGGCGTTGTCCGCAGTGCGAAGCCTGGAACACGTTCAGCGAAGCGCCGGTCGCGGTCAAGAACGGGCGCGCCGCGACGGGCCGCACGGCCGTCGCCGCCGGCACCGGACCGCTGCGGCTCTCGGCGATCGACGATGCGCGCATCACCCGCATCCGAACCGGGATGCACGAATTCGACGCGCTGCTCGGCGGCGGGATCGTGCCGGGGAGCCTCGTGCTGCTCGGCGGGCCGCCCGGCGCCGGGAAATCGACGCTCCTCTTGCAGCTCGCGCAGAAACTCGTCGCGGGCGGCTCGTCGACCGTGTACGTGTGCGGCGAAGAATCGGCGGCGCAAACGAAACTGCGCGCGCAGCGCATCGGCGTCGACGACGATCTGCTGGTGTTCGCCGAGACGAACCTGCGCGTCGTGCTCGACGAACTCGAACGGCTGCGGCCGCGCGCGCTGATCGTCGACTCGATTCAGACCACCTGGCTGCCCGACGGCGAATCGTACGCCGGCAGCGTCTCGCAAATTCGCGACTCGACGCAGGCGCTCATGGAGTTCGCCAAACGCACCGATTGCGCGACGTTCCTCGTCGGCCACGTCACCAAAGACGGCGCGATCGCGGGGCCGCGGCTGCTCGAACATCTCGTCGATACGGTGCTCTACTTCGAAGGCGATCCGAGCGGCGAGTATCGCGTCGTGCGCGCGTACAAGAATCGCTTCGGCAGCGTGGATGAGATCTGCGTGTTCTCGATGACGGACAAGGGGCTCGAAGAGATCCCCGATCCCTCGGCATTGTTTCTGCACGGACGCGGCGAGCGGCCCAGCGGCTCGTGCGTCGTGCCGTCGCTGGTGGGCACGCGGCCGGTGCTCGTCGAGATTCAAGCCCTGGTCGGCGAGACGTCGTACGGCACGCCGCGCCGGCTTGCCGCCAACGTCGATCCCTCACGCCTCGCGATGATCCTCGCCGTGCTGGAGCGCCGCGCCGGGATGCATCTCGGCTCGCAAGACGTCTACGTCTCCGTGGCCGGCGGACTGCGCATCAACGAACCCGCGGCCGATTTGGGGATCGCGCTTGCCGTCGCGTCGGCCTTTCGCGACGTCGCGTTGCCGGCGTCGCTCGCGGCGTTCGGCGAGCTCGGCCTTTCCGGCGAAGTGCGTACGGTCGGACAACCGCTGCGGCGCACGGCCGAGGCGACCAAACTCGGCTTCTCGCGCGTGCTCGCACCCGAGAACGCGCGCGACATCGCGCACGCCGTTCGGCTCGCGTTCGACTAGTGTCCGCACTCTTCGAGATCGTTCCGAACATCAGCGAAGGCCGCAACCTCGTCACGGTCGATGCCGCCGTCGCCGCGATGACCGCCGCGGGCGTGCGCGTCATCAATCGGACGAGCGACCATACCCATCACCGCAGCGTGATCACCGCGATCGGCAGCGGCGCGCAAACCGTCGCCGCCGCGGTCGCGCTCGCCGAGGTGACGCTCGCGCACATCGACATGCGTTCGCATCGCGGCGCGCACCCGCGGATCGGCGCGCTCGACGTGCTGCCCTTCGTGCCGCTGCGCGGCGCGACGCTCGACGACGCGGTGACGCTCGCGCATCGGGCGGCCGGCCGCATCTGGCGTGAGCTGGGTATCCCGTCGTTTCTGTACGGAGCGGCGGCGAGCCAGCCACACCGCGCACTGCTCGGCGACGTGCGGCGCGGCGAGTTCGAAGGGCTGGCGGCGCGCGCCGTCGATGCCGCCTGGCAATTCGACTACGGGGATGTCGCGCACGTCAGCGCGGGCGCCGTTGCCATCGGCGCGCGGCCGATTCTGCTCGCCTTCAACGTCGAACTGGCGAGCCGCGATCTCAAGCTCGCCCGCGCGATCGCGCGCACGCTACGCGAATCGAACGGCGGTCTACGCTCGCTGCGCGCGCTCGGCATCGCACTGCCGAACGAGCGCGTCCAAGTCTCGTTCAACATCACCGATCACGCAGCGACGCCGATCGAGCGCGTGACCGAGCTCGTGCGCGTGATGGCCGCTCGTGCCGGCGTGGAGATCGCGCGCACCGAGCTCATCGGCCTGATGCCCGAAGCCGCCGTCGATCGCGCCGCGCGTGCGTACAGCACGCATCTGAAGATCGATACGTAGCGCTGAAAAAGGAAATCGAGCGCCGCGGCTAACCTGGTGCCGCTATATGAAGGTGTGCGGTCGTTTCTTTGCCGTGGCGCTCGTCGTCGCGCTGCTTTCCCCGTGCCTGCGGCAGCAGGCCGTCGCGCAGTCCGGCACAAGCGCTGCGCCGGTGGCCGGTCAAGTGCGGACGCTGGCCAACGGGCTGCGCGTCGTCGTGTTGGAAGATCACGCCGCGCCGGTCGTGCAGGTGGCGATGTGGTACCGGTTCGGTTCCGATTACGAAACGCCGGGAAAGACCGGGCTCGCGCATGGGCTCGAACACATGATGTTCCGCGGGACGCCGACGCTTTCGTCGGCGGGACTCGACGATCTGGGCGCGCGGCTCGGCGGCCTCTTCAACGCGAACACGACGAGCGAATACACGCACTACTATTTCGTCGTCCCCGCCGACCGGATGGACTTGATGGTGCACGTCGAGGCCGATCGCATGCAGCATCTCAAGATCTCGTCGAGCGACTGGAACACCGAAAAGCAGGCCGTGCTGCAAGAATACGATCAAGACTACAGCCAGCCGATCATCAAATTCATCTTCGGGATCGACGACGCGATCTATCCCGGAACGCCGTACGGGAAATCGGCGCTCGGCAACCGCGCCGACATCGCGCGGTCGACGGCCGCGGATCTGCGCCGTTACTATGACGAGTGGTACGCCCCCAACAACGCGACGCTGGTGGTGACCGGCGACGTCCGCGCCGCGGACGTGTTCGCGAGCGCGCAGCGCTGGTTCGGACCGATCGCGCGCAAACGGCTACCGCAGCACACGTTCCCCGCAGCGACCGCCGCCGCCGGCGGCAGCGTGGCGATGAGCGCCGAATTTCCGTTCCAAATCCTCGACCTCGCCTACGCGCTGCCGGCCGACAATCCGGCGACCGAAGTTCCGCTCGCGCAGTCCGAGCTCGCGATCCTCGCGCTGCAGAATCCGCGTGCTCAACTGCGCAGCGCGCTGGTCGATTCCGGCTTGACCCTGGGCTTTTTCATCCTGCCGCAGGCGGACCGCCACGGATCGATCGCGCACGCGCTCTTCATCATCGCGCCCGGGAAAACGGCCGACGACGTGCGGGCGGCGTTCGACAAGTCGCTCGCGGCGACCGCGCAGAGCGGCATCGATCCGGAGTTCGTTGCCGCCGGCAAACGGCAGATCATCAGCTCGCTCACGTATGCGCGCGACTCCATCACCGGTCTCGGCAACGGGATCGGATCCGGCTACGTGTTCCCCGGCGATACCGATCCGGCGAAGGCCCAAGCGTTAATCGACGCGATCACCCCCGCCCAAGTCAACGCCGCACTGCGCACGTATTTTTCCAAGCCGAACGCGGTCGGAACGCTCACCCCGACGACGACCGATCCGAGCAAAGCAAAGCCGCCCGGTGATTTGAGCGGCGCGATCGCCGATAATTTCAGCGGCCGCATTCCGAGCGGCCCGCTCGTCCAAGCCGCGTGGGTCAAAGCCGCGATCAAAGAACCGCTCGCGCTGCACAGTACGGTCAAACCGCAAGAGTTCGTGCTGCCCAACGGCCTGCGGCTGCTGGTCCAGGAGGTCCACTCCAATCCGACCGTGTTCATCAACGGATTCGTGCGCAGCTTCGAGCAGGCCGATCCCGACGGCAAAGAAGGTCTCGGCGAGATCACCTCCGGGCTGCTCGGCTACGGCAGCGCGAAATACGATTACTCGGCACAGCGCAAACTCGCCGACGATCTCGGCGCGACGATCGGGTTCGGCCAATCGTTTTCGGCGCATGGCTTCGCCAAGGACGCGAGCGCCCTGATCGACGCGCTCGCCGATTCGGTCCAGCATCCGACCTTCCCCGAGGCGCGCTTCACGCTCGTCAAAGCGCAGACCGCCGCCGGCGTCTCACGGCGCGCACTCGATCCGAATTACCGCAGCTCGCGCGCCTTCGATGAGGCGCTCTATCCCGCCGGCGACCCGGCCTTGCGCGAACCCTCATCCGCATCCGTCGGGGCGATCACGCTCGACGACGTGCACGCGTATCACGACGCGTGGTTCCGGCCCGACCTCACGACGCTCGTCGTCGTCGGGGACGTCGACGCGCAGACCATCGAGCAATCCGTCGCGACCGCATTCGGCGGATGGACGGCAAGCGGGCCGAAACCCGATCCGACCCTGCCGCCGCTGCCGGTTCCCTCGCCCGTGGCGAAGATCATCGAGACGCCGGCCAACGACGATTCGGTCCAACTGGGTTCGACGGCGCTGACGATCGGCAACCCAGATCGCACGGCGTTCCAATTGATGAACGCGATCCTCGGCAACGGCGGCTTCGATTCGCGCTTGATGGACGAAGCACGTCAAAAGCGGGGCCTGGTCTACGGGATCTCGAGCCGGCTCGAGGCCGGACTCGAGCGCGGCACCTGGACCGTCGAGTTCCGTTCGCTGCCGAGCAAGACGAACGCGGCGATCGCGCTCGTCAAAGCGCAGATCAAACGGATGCAAACGGAACCCGTTACCGGCACCGAGCTCGACCGGCAACGCATCCGCGTCACGGCCAGCGCGGCGATTCGCGAAGAGGCGACCCAGGCGATCGTCGGCGACATCGACACGCTCGCGCGCGATCGCCTGCCGCTCGACTATTACGCAACGCTCCCCGCGCGCTACGCCGCGGTGACCGCAGCCGACATCGAGCGGGTCGCGAAAACCTACCTTCATCCCGATAATCTCGTCGAGGTCGTGACCGGACCGAAGCCGTAGCGAGGAACGATGACTGCCTCCGCCGACGAACTCGTCCGTCGAGCAAAGCAAGATGCCGCCGCGGGACGGATCGACGAGGCCAAGACGGCCTACCTGACGGCGTTGCAGCACGAGCCCGATCACGCGGATGCGATGACCGGGCTCGGCGCGCTCTTAGCGAGCCTCGGCATGGCGGGCGATGCGCGCGTGATCCTCGAGGAAACCGTGCGACGGCACCCCGCCCACGCCGACGCGCATCGCGTGCTCGTAACGGTCTGTACCGCGCTCGGCGACAAAGACGCCGCGTACCGGCACAGTATGCGCGAATTCGAAGTGCGTCCGATCAGCGTGATCCCGTACGCGGGGACAGGGACGCCGGTGCGGCTCTTGCTCGTGAGCGCGGCCGACGGGATCAACACGCGCACCGCGCGCTTTCGCGATCGCCGCCTCTTCGAGACGATTTACGTCGCGGCGGAGTTCATCGGGGATCGTCCGCTGCCGGATCACGACATCGTGTTCAACACGATCGGCGACGCGGAACGATCGCTTGCGGTGATCGAGGCCGCCGAGCGGGTCGTCGCCCGCACGACGCGTCCGGTCCTCAATCATCCGCGGCACATCCGCGCCGCGACGCGCGTCGAGAACGCACGGCGGCTCGCCGCGATCCCCGGCGTACGCACGGCGCGGATGGCACGCATCCCGCGCGGCCGCGTTGCCGAACCGCGGCTCGTCGAGTTGTTGGGACTACCGTATTTGCTGCGCGTCCCCGGCCATCACACCGGCGAACTCTTCGAGCGCGTCGACGATCCCGCCCAGATCGAAACGCTGCTCGCCAAGCTCCCGGGCGACGACCTGCTCGCGATGTCGTTTCTCGATACGCGCGACGCGCAGGGCCGCTATCACAAATACCGGATGATGATCGTCGACGGCGCGCTCTATCCGCTCCACGCCGCGGTGGGCGCAAACTGGATGCTGCACTTCTTCAGCGGCACGCACGGCGAGGACGAACGCGCACTCGACGCGGCCTTTCTCGCCGATCCCGAAGCGACCATCGGCACCGCCCCCATGAACGCGCTCCACGCGATCGCCGCGGAACTCCAACTCGACTACGGCGGGATCGATTTCGGCCTCGATCGCGACGGCAACGTGCTCGTCTTCGAAGCAAACGCAACGATGACGGTCCCCGAAGCGGATCCCGATCCCGCATTTGCTTACCGCACGCCGTATCTCGATACGGTCGCCGTCGCCGTAATGCGCATGTTCGTCACCCGCGCAAAACCCCAAGTGTCATCCTGAGGCTCTCGAAGGATGGGCGCGAGATTAAGACGAGATTTGAGAACACGTCGATCCTCAAGGATCGGAACCCGCGAGCGAAAAACGCGGCATCCATGAGGCGTATGGGCATCCTTTCGATGGGAATCGTCGCGTTGCTCACGGCTTTGCCAACGGCTGGCGTCAGGGGCGCAGATGATCCGCCTGCGGAGCCGAGCGCGGCGGCAATCTACTCGCGGATGGTCGGCGCGATGCGCGCGCTGCCCGATCCCGGTTCGCTCGCCTACGATGTTTCGTTCGTGCCGCACGGGATGACGATCGCACTCATGCAACGTGACAAGACGGTGCGGCCGGTTCTCCTCTTCTCGCCGAGCACGACACCCGCGCTCCTCGGCGTCCGCGGGAGACCCGATGGAACGGTCGACGTCACGGATGTTTCCCGAAACACGTACGTCGGCCGAAGCACGTTCTTTGCCGCGACCTGGAATGGCGCGCGCTCGGTTTCCACTCGCCCCGCGGCGTTCGTTTCCCCGGCGCCTGCGGCAAACGGCGCGGCGTCACCGGCGCCCGACGACGGCCGACCCGTATCCGAGGACGTGACGCGCCGAGCGGTGATCGGCGATGTCGTTACGTTTAGCGATCGCTACTACTCGCTCGAACGGCTACCCGACGCCGACGGTCACGTCTACCACCTTCGCCTCCACGCGCGCGCGGATGCGGTCGCTCACCCGCTGACCGATGTCTACGTCGACCGGCAGACGGGCTTACCGGTGCGGCTGGACGCAAATTTTCGCAACGATGCATTCGTAAGCGGCTATCAAGGCACGATGACGATGCGTTTCGGGTCCGTCGACGGGCACTGGATCATCGTGGGCGGCGCGGTGTCCGCGAAGATGCATTTCCTCCTCGAGCACGCAGGCGGCAGCGTGGATTACCAGATCGTCAATGTCCGATTCGGTGTCCCCGCATCAGCGCCGTCTCCGCGCGCCGATTGAATCTGCTAGCAACGCGAGATTCGCTTCAGTCCCTCACTGAGCGCATCGAGCGGGCCCACCCAACTCACGCGTAGCCAGCCTTCGAGCGTCGCCCCGAAGATCGAGCCGGGGATCGCGAGGACGCCGTCGCGTTCGACGAGCCGCTCTGCAGCCGCCAGCGAATCGCCGCCGGACGGCAGTCGCACGCAGGCGTAAAAGGCACCGTCGATCGGCAGGTGCGTGAGGCCCGACGCGGAGAGCGCCGTAAGAACGCCCTCACGCTGCGCACGATACCACGCGGACTGCTCGGTAAGCGCGCCCGGCTCCGCGAAAATCTCGTAGCACACGCGCTGCGCAAACGCGCTCGCCGTCGAGGTGACCCAAGCGTGCGTCTTCGCGATCGGATCGAGCGCCGCATCCGGCGCGATCACCCAGCCGATTCGCAGTCCCGTCAGTGCATTGGATTTGGAAAGCGAATTCGCGACCACGGTGTACGGATAGACGGCTGCGAGATAGCCGGGATCGTCGATGTAGGTCAGTTCGCGATAGATTTCGTCGTGCAGCACCCAGACGGGTTCTCCCGCACGCGCGAGCAGGGCATCCGCGAGGCGTTGCGCGTCCGCTGCGCGCAGCACGCGACCGGTGGGATTGGCGGGCGATCCGATCACGAGCATCCGCGTCCGCGGCCCGATCGCCGCAACGATCGCATCGACATCGTACGCAAACGCGTCGTCTTCGCGCATCGCCACACTGCGCGAGGCGATGCCTTCGAGTTGCGCCATCTTCGCATAGGCGGGGAACGCCGGCTCGACCACCAGCAACTCGTCCGTTGCCGGATTGAGCATCGCTTTGATCGTGCAGTACACCGCCTCTTGCGAGCCGGTCATCATGCAGACGTTACGCGCCTGGTCCATCCCCGGATACGCGTAGTGCGCGGCGATCTTTTCGCGCGTCGCGAGGTCGCCGAGGTTGGTCGTGTACTTCAACCCGAACTCGCTCGCCCAGCGCGTCGCCGCATCGAGGAACCGCTGTTGCGGCAAGAGCGACGGTTCGCCGAGGCCGAGGTCGATCGAATCCGGCGTCTTCTTCGCCGCGATCTGGCGGATGACGGACGGCGCGATCGCGGCGATGCGCGGGTTCAGACCGCGACCTCGAACTCGCGCAGCGTCGCGTTGAGCGAGGTCTTGCGATCGGTGGATTCGCTGCGCGTCCCGATGATGAGCGCGCACGGCGTGCCGAACTCGCCGGCCGGAAACCGTTTGGGCAGTGAGCCCGGGATCACGACGCTGCGCGGCGGGATTGCACCCTTCGTCGTCACCGGTTCGCTGCCGCGCACGTCCACGATCGGCGTCGATGCCGTGATCGTCACCCCCGCGCCGAGCACCGCCTCGCGCCCGATGCGCACGCCTTCGACGACGATGCAGCGCGAGCCGATGAACGCACCGTCCTCGATCACGACCGGCTGCGCCTGGGGCGGTTCGAGCACGCCGCCGATCCCGACGCCGCCGGAGAGATGCACGCCCTTGCCGATCTGCGCGCACGAACCGACGGTCGCCCACGTATCGACCATCGAACCTTCATCCACGTAGGCGCCGATGTTCACGAAGCCCGGCATCACGATCACGCCGCGCGCGAGATACGAGCCGTATCGCACGACCCCGCCGGGAACGCAGCGCACGCCCGCCGCAGCGAAGTTCGTCTTGAGCGGCAGTTTATCGACGGCGACCGGCATCCCGAACGGCTGCGGATCGCCGTACGTGCGCACGTCCATGCGCGTGAAATACAACAAAATCGCCGATTTTATCCAGGCGTGCGTGACCCAGCCGTCGCCGTCCGGCTCGCTCACGCGCAGCCGCCCATCGTCGAGCCCCGCAATCACCTCGTCGATCGCCGCGCCGGCGCCGGTGCGCGCCGCGGCCGGCTCGGCGATCAGCGCTTCGATGCGTGCTTGCAATTCGCTGCTATCCATGACGAGGGACCCTTCGCACGCGCGCTCGCGACGTCCCCGCAATCGGGTACAACCGAGAAGAATGGTGCGCGCGGGGGCGAACCCTCGTCTCCCCCAGGAACATCAGCGCACCGGATCATCGGGAGCATCATGGCAAATAGCGCGGCAGACGAGCTCTGCATCAACGCAATCCGTTTCCTCGCCGTCGATACCGTCCAAAAGGCGAATTCCGGCCACCCGGGGATGCCGCTCGGCGCGGCCGCCACGGCGTATACCCTCTGGACGAAGCATCTGCGGCACAATCCGGCCGATCCGGCGTGGTTCGATCGCGACCGCTTCATCCTCAGCGCCGGGCACGCATCGGCGCTGCTCTACGCGCTGCTCTACCTCTCGGGCTACGGCCTCACGCTCGACGATCTCAAGGCGTTCCGCCAACTCGGCAGCAAAACGCCCGGTCACCCCGAGTACCATCACACCAAGGGCGTGGAAGTCACGACCGGGCCGCTCGGCCAGGGGATCTCGAACGCGGTCGGCTTTGCGATCGCTGAGGCGCACCTCGCCGCGATCTACAACGGCGACACGAACCTTATCGATCATTATACGTACGTGATGGCCGGCGACGGCGATCTGATGGAAGGCGTCTCGAGCGAGGCGGGCTCCCTCGCCGGCCACCTGGGCCTGGGCAAACTGATCGTCCTCTACGACGATAACAACACGTCGCTCGCCGGACCAACGTCGATCACGTTCACCGAGAATGTGCGCTCGCGGTACGAAGCCTACGGCTGGCACACCGAACTCGTCGAAAGCGAATTCGCCAACGACGTCGAGACGATCGACCGCGCGATCACGAACGCGAAGCTGATCAAGGACCGGCCGTCGCTGATCCTGGTTCGTTCGACGATCGGCTACGGGTCGCCGAAGGCCAACACGTTCGGCGCGCACGGCGAGCCGCTGGGCGCCGACAACGTGACCAAAACGAAAGAAGCGCTGGGCTGGCCGGCCGAGCCGGCGTTCCTGGTTCCCGACGAAGTCAAAGCGCACTTCGACGGCGTCGCGAAATGCGGCGCGGAAGCACAAGCCGCCTGGAACGAGACGTACGCAAAATGGAAGTCGGCGCACGGCGAACTCGCCGCGCAATTCGAGCGGGCGCGCGACGGGAAGCTCCCGGCGACGCTGCCGTGGCCGACGTTCACCGATGAGAACGGCAGCGTTGCGACCCGCGACGCCGGCGGGACCGTCATGAACGCGATCGCCGCCGCGCTGCCGGAGCTCGTCGGCGGCTCCGCCGACCTCGATCCCTCGACGAAGACCTACCTCAAAGGCTTCGGCGACTTTCAGCCCGCGACGCCGGCCGGCCGCAACATCCACTTCGGCGTGCGCGAGCACGCGATGGCGGCGGCGGCGAGCGGGATCGCGTTGCACGGCGGACTCTTGCCGTTCTGCGCGACCTTCTTCAACTTCGTCGACTACCTCAAGCCCGCGCTCCGCCTTGCGGCGATCAACAAGATCCGCGAGATCTTCGTCTTCACGCACGACTCGGTGTTCCTCGGCGAAGACGGCCCGACGCACCAGCCGATCGAACAACTCGCGATGCTGCGTTCGACCCCGAACGTGATCGATCTGCGTCCGGCCGACGCGCTCGAAACGCTCGAGGCCTGGAAGTTCGCGATCCAGCCCGCGACCGGACCGTGCGCGCTCGTGCTCTCGCGTCAGAAGCTGCCGTTCCTCGGCGCGCGCAACGCCGACGTCCACCGCGGCGCGTACATCATCCACGACACCGAAGGCAAGCCCGACGTGATCCTGATCGCGACGGGCTCGGAAGTTTCGCTCGCGCTCGATGCGGCGAAGCTGCTCGCCGCCAAGGGCACGAAGGCGCGCGTCGTCTCGATGCCTTCGATGGCGCTCTTCAACGCGCAGGACGCGGCGTATCAGGAGTCGATCCTGCCGCGCGACGTCGAAGCGCGCGTCTCGATCGAAGCGGCCGCGACGTTCGGCTGGGCCAAGTACGTCGGCCCGCGCGGCAGCTCGATCGGTCTCGATCATTTCGGCACCTCGGCACCCGCTCCGGCGATCGCAAAAGAATACGGCTTCACGCCGGAGCACGTCGCCGACGTCGCTGCCGGCCTCCTCGCTCGCGCCTAACGCTACACAAAGGACAGGCATAACCCATGGGTACACAGATGCAAGAGCTGACCGCCGTCGGTCAGAGTATCTGGCTCGACAACATCCGCCGCTCGATGTTCGCCTCGGGCGAACTGCGCAAACTGATCGATCAGGGGCTGCGCGGCATGACCTCCAACCCGACGATCTTCGAGAAAGCGATCGGCAGCGGCAACGACTACGACGCGCAGCTCAAAGAACTGATCGGCAGCGAGCGCGATCCGCAAGCGCTCTTCGAGAAGCTCGCGATCCAAGACATCCGCAGCGCGTGCGATGAGTTCCGCCCGCTCTACGATTCGACGCACGGCGCCGACGGCTACGTCTCGCTCGAGGTCTCGCCGACGCTCGCCCACGATACCAAAGGCACGATCGATGCCGCCGCACGGCTGTGGGCCGCCGTCGACCGGCCGAATGTGATGATCAAGATTCCGGGCACGCCCGAAGGCGTTCCGGCGATCAAAGCCTCGATCGCCGCCGGGATCAACGTCAACGTCACGCTGCTCTTCTCGGTCGACCGCTACGAAGCGGCGGCCCTGGCGTACATCGAAGGCATCGACGAACGCGTCAAGGCCGGCAAGCCGGTCGATAGGATCGCTTCCGTTGCTTCGGTGTTCATCTCGCGCATCGATACCGCGATCGACAAGCAACTCGATGCGCGCATCCAAAAAGGCGAGACGGCACTCAAGGAACTTTCGGGCCAAGCCGGCATCGCCAACACGAAGCTCATCTATGCGCGTTACCTCAAACTCTTCGAGGGCGAGCGCTTCGCAAGCGCCCGCGGCGCCGGTGCGCACGTGCAGCGGCCGCTGTGGGCCTCGACCGGGACGAAGAACCCCGCCTACTCCGATCTGATGTACGTCGAGGGCCTCACCGCGAAGGATACCGTGAACACGGTCCCGCCGCAGACGCTCGATGCGCTGCTCGATCACGGCACGGTACGGGCCGACGCGATCCTCGAGGATGTCGATGGCGCGCCGGTGATCATCCAGCGCCTCGGCAAGGCGAATATCTCGGTCTACGACGTCACCGAACAACTCGTCGCCGAAGGCGTCAAGTCGTTCGCCGACTCGTTCACGGCGATGCTCGCGGCGATCGAGTCGAAACAGAAACAGCTGGCCGAAGGCACGGAGTCGCCGGTGGAGCTTTCGCTGGGAAAATCTGAGGCCGACGCGGTTGCGGCGCTGCACGCTCTTGCGGACAGCGACTTCCTGACCAAACTCTGGAAGCACGATCCCGCGCCGTGGTCGGCCGATCCCACCCACGAAGCGATCATCAAATCCGCCCTCGGCTGGGTCGACATCGCGGCGCGCACGTATGCGAACGCGAAGGAACTGCGCGAATTCGCGGCCGGCGTCGCGCAGCGGTTCGAACACGTCGTCGTGCTCGGCATGGGCGGCAGCTCGCTGGCACCGGACATTCTGCGCGCGACGTTCGGCGCAGCGCCCGGCTTCCCGCATCTGCACGTCCTCGATTCGACCGATCCGCAGCAGATCAAAGCGATGGACGAATCGATCGACGTCACGAAGTCGCTCTTCATCGTCGCCTCGAAGTCCGGCACGACGACCGAACCCGATGCCTTCTTCCGCTACTACTACGAGCAGGTGCAAAAGGCACTCGGCTCCGATCATGCAGCGCAATCGTTCATCGCGATCACCGATCCGGGCACGAAGCTCGAAAAAGAAGCCACCGACATGGGCTTCCTCAAGATCTGGGTCAACGATCCGAACATCGGCGGCCGTTATTCCGCGCTCTCGTACTTCGGGATGGTGCCGGCGGCGCTCGCCGGCGTCGACGTGACCGCGATGCTCGATCGGGCGCTGGGCGCGATGCACGCAAACGCCCAGAGCGTCAAGGTCCCCGAAGCGCCCGGGATGCAGTTCGGTGCGGCGATCGGCGCGCTCGCGAAGCACGGCCGCGATAAACTCACGATCGTCACGCATCCGTCGGTGCAAGCCTTCGGTGCGTGGGCCGAACAGCTGATCGCGGAGTCGACCGGGAAGAGCGGCACGGGCATCGTGCCGATCGAAGGCGAGCCGCTCGGCGAACCCGGCGTCTACGGCACCGACCGCGTCTTCGTGTACGTCGGCCTCGGCCTTCCGGGCGCGGACGCGGACGACGAGAAGAAACTCGACGCGCTCGAAGCCGCCGGGCATCCGGTCATCCGCCTGCGGATGCGCGATGCGCTCGACCTTGGCGCGATGTTCTACCTCTGGGAGATCGCGACGGCCGCGGCCGGCTCGGTGCTGCAGATCGATGCCTTCGATCAGCCCAACGTGCAAGAATCCAAAGACAACACGAAGCGGCTGCTCGCCGAGTTCGCGCAAGCTGGGAAGTTCAACGAACCTACGCCCGCGGTGACGACCGAGTACGCGAACGTCATTCCGCTGGCCGGCTCGAAGAGCGTCGTCCACGGCGGCGAGTTGGCCTCGGCCGTGGCCGCGATCGCGGCGCAGATCAAGCCCGGCGACTACGTTGCGTTCACGGCGTACGTGCCGATGAACGCGGAGCACCAAGCCGTGCTGCGCGATCTGCGGCTCAAGATTCGCGATGCGTTCAAGGTCGCGACGACGGTGGGTTTCGGCCCGCGCTTTCTCCACTCGACCGGTCAACTCCACAAGGGCGGACCGAACAGCGGCGTCTTCTTCCAACTCACCTACGACGCGCCGTTCGATCTGCAGATCCCCGGCATGGTCGGCTTCCGTACGCTCGAACGTGCGCAGGCCCTGGGCGACTTCGAATCCCTCGACAAACGCGACAGGCGCGGCGCGCGCTACCACTTCACCGGCGATCTCGCAGCAGGGCTCAGCGCCCTGGGCGATGCCATCGAGAACGCCGTCACCGCGAAAGCATAGGAGTACTTCACCACAATGCAACTCGGGATGATCGGCCTCGGACGGATGGGGGCCAATATGACCACGCGCCTGTTGCGCGGGGGAGACGGCCAACAGAAACACGAGGTCGTCGTCTACGACCGCAGCGCGGATGCGGTACACGCCTCGGTCGCTGACGGCGCGACCGCCGCGACCGACCTCAAGGACATGGTCTCGAAGCTGACCGCGCCGCGCACGGTCTGGATCATGGTCCCCTCGGGCGCGCCGACCGAGTCGACGATCGACGAACTGCTGACGCTGCTCGCGCCGGGCGACTGCATCATCGACGGCGGCAACTCGAACTTCCGCGATTCGCAAGCGCGCTACAAGCGCTGTGCCGAGAAGAACGTGTCGTTCGTCGACGCGGGGACGTCGGGCGGCGTCTGGGGGCTCGCGAACGGGTACTGCCTGATGGTCGGCGGGGACGAGCCGATCGTCAAACGCTGCGAATCGATCTTCCTCACGCTCGCACCGAAGGACGGCTACGCCTACGTCGGGCCGAGCGGTGCCGGCCACTTCTCGAAGATGGTCCACAACGGGATCGAGTACGGGATGCTCGCCGCGTACGGCGAGGGCTTCGAGATCCTCGAGAAATCCGAATTCAAGTACGACCTGCATCAGCTCTCCGAGCTATGGCTGCACGGCTCGGTCGTGCGCTCGTGGCTGCTCGAACTGGCCGAGCTCGCCTTCCGCGAAGATCCCGAACTTACCAAGATCCGCGGCTACGTCGACGACTCGGGCGAAGGCCGCTGGACCGTGCAAGCCGCGATCGATGAAAACGTGCCGGCGCCGGTCATCACGATGTCGCTGCTCTCGCGCTTCGTCTCCCGCCAAGACGAGTCGTTCAGCGCGAAGGTGATCGCGGCGCTGCGCAATCAGTTCGGCGGTCACGCGGTCAAAGCGGAGCCCACGCATGCCTGACGGCTCCGCGACGCTGACCCGGCCTGCGGACGGGCGGGTCAACCCGCTCCGCGCCGGCGTCGACGTCAACCGGATCACGGATCCGTGCAACATCGTCTTTTTCGGCGCCAGCGGCGACCTGACGAAACGGATGCTGCTCCCGGCGATGTACAATCTCCGGCTCGGCGACACGCTGCCGAACAACTACGGCATCGTCGGCTTCTCGCGCACGGAGTGGAGCGACGACGAATTCCGCGACGAGATGAAAAAGGCGATCGACGAATTCTCGCGCAGCGGGCCCGCGAAGGATCCGATGTGGAGCGACTTCGCGAAGCGCCTCTCGTACGTCAGCGGCGACTTCGACGACGTCAAGTGTTTCCAGAATCTCAAAGAGCATCTCGAGAACAACGATAAGACACTCGGTACGGGCGGCAACGTGCTCTTCTATCTCTCGACGCCGCCGTCGCTATTCTCGCCGATCATCGACCTGATCTCGAAATCCGGCCTCGGGCCCGAAGACAACCACACCGGCTGGACGCGCATCATCGTCGAGAAACCCTTCGGCACCGACCTCGACTCGGCGCGCGCGCTGCAAACCGAAGTCGAGAAAGTCTTCGAAGAGAAGCAAGTCTACCGGATCGATCACTACCTCGGCAAAGAGCCGGTGCAAGACATCATGGCGCTGCGCTTCGCGAACGTGATCTTCGAGCCGCTCTGGAACCGGCGCTACATCGACCACGTGCAGATCACCGCCGCCGAAACCGTCGGCGTCGAGCTGCGCGGCGGCTACTACGATCACGCCGGCGCGCTGCGCGACATGATTCAGAATCACGTCACGAACCTGCTCGCACTCGTCGCGATGGAGCCGCCGGTGAATCCGCGCGCCGACGCGGTCCGCGATGAGAAGTACAAAGTGCTCACCGCGCTCCGGCCGATCGAGTCGAGCCGCGTCATGCTCGATACCGCGCGCGGACAATACGACGCCGGCTCGATCGGCGGCCAGCCCGTCCCCGGCTACCGGACCGAGCCCGACGTCGATCCGCACTCGAACACCGAGACGTTCGCCGCCGTAAAATTTCTGATCGACAACTGGCGCTGGGCCGACGTGCCGTTCTACCTGCGGTCCGGGAAGCGGCTCGCGCGCAAGACCTCCGAGATCGCGATCCGCTTCAAGCAGATCCCGCACCGTCTCTTCGGCGAACTCGGCGACTCGATCGACAACAACGTGCTCGTGATGAAGATCCAGCCCGAAGAGGGCGTCTCGCTGCGCTTCTCGGCGAAGGTCCCGGGACCGAAGATGCACATCCGCTCGGTGTCGATGGACTTCAACTACGGCACCGGCTTCGGCGTCGTCTCGGCGCCCGCGTACGAGCGGCTCATCGGCGACGCGATGCGCGGCGACGCATCGCTCTTCACGCGTTGGGATTCCGTCGAAACGGCGTGGCAGGCCGTGATGCCGATCCTCGAGCGGTGGGAGAACACCACCGACGAATCGTTCCCGAATTACCCGGCCGGAAGCCAGGGTCCGCCGTCCGCCGAACGCCTCTTGGCCGCCGATGGACGCGAATGGAGGAAGATATGATCACCGAAGCGCTGCACGACAAAATCGAAACGATCAAGGCCGAACTGCTCACCGACACCGTCGCCACGACCACGATTAACTTCCTGGTCGTGATCGACGACGACGCGCAGCGGCAGTGGGTGCTCGACCGCGTCACGCTCATCGACGACAAACATCCCGCGCGTACGATCGTGCTCGATACGCTCAGTACCGGCGACAACGCCGCCCTCAACAACGACCGCATCGAAATCCCGACCGGCGCGATGAGTCCCGAAGACGTACGCAGCCTCGTGCAAGGGCTGATGATTCCGGAGATTCCGAGCGTCCTGTGGTGGACGGGCGACGAGATCGTCAATCAGCCGCTGTTCGATCCGCTGATCGACATCGTCGATGCGCTCGTGATCGATTCGTCGGGCAGCCGCACGGACAATCGGACGGTCCGCGATCTCGCCGAGTTCTCGGCCCGCCGGCCGACGGTCGCCGTACGCGACCTCGCCTGGATGCGCTTGCATCCGTGGCAGGACATGATCGCACACTTCTTCGACGACCCGAATTTAATGGAAGAACTTTTTGCCATTCGCAAGCTCGAGATCGTCTCGGGTTCAGAGGCCGAAGCGCTCTATCTCGGCGGCTGGCTCGCGTCGCGCCTGGGCTGGACGGCCTGCGCGCACGACGAGTTCTGCGATCGCGACGGCGCGGCGATCCCGTTCACGCACCGCCGCGAAGGCGCCGGACGGCGCGTGCGCCGCGTCTGCGTCGAAACCGCCGCCTCGACCTACGTCGCCGCACTCGCGCCCAGCGACGAGGGGGTCGTGAGCGTCGGCGTTACGGGCGAAAAAGCGCGCCCCGAGCGGCTCGTTCCGCTGCAGTCGATCGACAACGCCTCGTTGATCGAACGCGCGATCCTCGAGCCACCGGCCGATGAAGTCTTCGAGACCGCGCTGCACATGGTCGGGAAGATCCTCAGCTAGGGCGAAGCGCCGCAGCGTATGCCGCGAAACCTGCACGTCCTCGCCGACGCGACGGCGCTTGCCCAAGCCGCCGCCGGGCACTTCCTGACCCTCGCCGCACCCGCGATTCAGACACGCGGGCGATTCGACGTGGCACTCGCCGGCGGGTCGACACCCAAGGCGATGAACGCGATCCTCGCGGCGCAGCCGCAGGCGATTGATTGGACGCGCGTGCGCTTCTTCTTCGGCGACGAACGCTGCGTACCGCCGGACCATCCCGACTCGAACTACCGCATGACGCACGCGACGCTCTTCGCGCCGCTCGGCGTCGCCGAGACGCAGATCTTCCGCATGCACGGTGAAGACGAACCGCACGCGGCCGCGGATGCGTACGATGCGCTGCTCGCGCGCGAGCTCGGCGCCGAGCCGGTCTTCGATGCGGTGTTCCTCGGGATGGGTCCCGACGGGCATACGGCGTCGCTTTTTCCCGGCACGATTGCCGGGATCGACCCGACGCGGCGCGTGGTCGCGAATTTCGTACCGAAGTTCGACACGTTCCGGTTGACGATCACGCCGCGCGTGATCAACGCCGCTCGGCACGTCACGATCACCGCCGGCGGAGCCGAGAAAGCCGTATCGCTCTCCGCCGTTCTCGACGGACCGCGCGAGCCGGACACCTATCCCTCGCAACTCGTCGCACCGCTCGCGGGCGAGCTCACCTGGCTCGTCGACGCCGCGGCCCATCCCGCGCCGGCGTAGTTGATCTTCGCGACGCTGCGCGGCTTCCGCCCGGCGTGGATACCCGGCGATCTGATCGCGGGCGGACTGCTCGCAGCGATTGCGATCCCCGAACAGATCGCGACGGCGCGACTGGCGGGGATGCCTGCGCAAACCGGCCTCTACGCCTTTGCCGCGGGGACGCTGCTGTTTGCCCTCGCGGGTTCGAATCGTTTTCTTTCGGCCGGTGCGGATTCGACCATCGCGCCGATCTTCGCAGGCGGGATCGCGGCGTTAGCGATCGGAGCTTCGCCGCGCTATCCCGTGCTCGTGTCGTTGGCCGCGATGATGATCGGCGCAACGCTCGTCGTCGCGGGCGTGATGCGCGCGGGCTGGATCGCCGATTTACTCTCGATCCCGGTCACGACCGGATTCCTCGCCGGGATCGCCGTGCACATCATCGTCGGTCAGCTCCCGGCCGTGCTCGGGATCTCCGTGGCGTCCGGCTCGCTGCCGCACGAGATCGCCGCCGTGATCGCGGCGGTTCCGCAGGCGAATCCGATCGCGTTTGCCATCGGCGGCGGGGTGTTGCTCGTGACGGCACTGGGCGAACGGATCAGCTCGCGCATCCCGGGCGCGCTGATCGGCTTGATCGCCGCCGGTTTCGCCGCGGCAGCGTTCGATCTGCAGGCGCACGGCATCGCGCTGCTCGGCGCGCTGCCCGCGACGCTGCCGCACGCCGGCCTTCCGCTCCTCGCCGTGCGTGACGTCGCGCGTCTGGTTCCGATCGTGCTTACGGTCGCGCTCGTCTGTTTGCTGCAGACGTCGGTCGTCGTTCGCGCGTATCCGGCGGATCCGGATGCACCCGGCGATCCGAGCCGCGAGTATACCGCGATCGGACTTGGGTCGCTGGCGGCCGGACTCCTCGGCTCGTTCGCCGTCGATGCAAGCCCGCCGCGCACGGCGATCGCCGCCGAATCCGGCGCGCATTCGCAACTCGCGGGGATCATCGCGGTCGTGGCGATCGTCGTGCTCGTTGCGTTCGGCGCGTCGCTGACGGCGTATCTGCCGCTGGCGGCACTCGGCGGCGTGCTGATCTTCATCGGCAGCCGCCTGTTTCGCCTGAGCGACCTGCGGCGCATCGCGCGTACCGGCGGAGGAGAAATCTGGCTCGCGATCGCGAGCATGCTGCTCGTCGTTGTCTTGCCGATCGAAACGGGGATGCTCTTCGCGATCGCGCTCTCGCTCGTGCACGGCATCTCGATCGTCGCCCGGCCGCCGTGCAGCGAATTCGTGCGCGTGCCGGGGACCACGATCTGGTGGCCACCCGATCGTACGGCGCCGGGCGAACGCGTTCCGGGCGTGCTCGTCTTCGCGCCAGCCGCGCCGATCACGTTCACCAACGGTCAATTCATCGTCGGCAAGCTGCGCGCGCTGATCGGGGCCGCCGCGCAACCCGTCCGCATCGTCATCTTCGAGTGCAGCGCCGTCATCGATGTCGATTACACTGGTGCGTTCTTTCTCGGTCGTGAAATCTCACGGCTGCGCGCCGCCGGCACCCGCGTCGCGCTGGCACGGCTTTCCGACGAGCGCGCGCGAGCAGCCGCGGCGCGCGCGGGACTCTTGGCCGCGGTCGGAACGGATGGGATCTACGACTCCGTCGCGGAGGCGCTGACGGCCCTCGGCTCCTAGTGAGCCTTACGCGGCTCCGCACCGTCCGGCGGTGTTCGGGGGTACGCGGCGTAATAGCTCGCGAGGTAGCCGTAGATCAGCCCCAGATACGTCGCTCGCTGCGTGGCGCGGTCGACGTCGTCGGCGATCCGGCGTCGGACGCACCCGCGCACGATGTTTCGCGCCTGGTCGAGCGGGTCGTTCTCGTTCACGTTCACCTCCGTCGGCGGCAGAATCGTCCCTCGACGATACCGCATCCGGGCGGCCGCTACCATCGTGAATTTCCCCGAAGGGCCGCTACGGTTTGCGCTGCTGCTCGCGCTGATGGAGGTAACGGACCCGCGCGACGACGGGAAAGGCATCGCCGTACCGAGCGACACAGTCACGGACGATTTGCACGACGCGGGCCGTATCGCGCTGGGCGGCGAGATCGGTCTCGCACGTCGCGAGGACGATCGCTCGCGCGGCTTCGACGGGGTCCATCGGGTGATTGGTGTGCATGACGGGGCTCCTCACGAGCGGGCTTCACATCGTAACGCTCCGCTCGCGCCTTCGCTATCGTAAAATCCCCGATTTTCGCTCGGATTGAGGTGCGAGCGCGCGGGTACAGCGTCGGAATGAAACGCCATCACGGGATTCTCGCGGCAGTCGGCATCATCGGGATCGGACCGGCCTGACATGCCCGCTCCGGAAACCGCGCAGGCGGCTGTGCTGCACGCGACCGGCCCGATCGCGATCGACCGTCTGCGGATCGAAACGCGCACCATCGCACCGCTACGCGCGGGCCAGATTCTCGTTACGGTCCGCGCCTGCGGCGTGTGCCGCACCGATCTCAACATCATCGAGGGCGATCTCGCCCCGCATCACGACACGATCGTTCCCGGCCATCAGATCGTCGGCACGGTCGCCGCCGCCGCGCCGGACGTGACGATGCCGCTTGGCACGCGCGTGGGCATCTCGTGGCTCGGCGGCACCGACGGCACCTGTCGCTACTGCACAAGCGGACGCGAAAATCTCTGCGATCATCCGGTCTATACCGGCTACGACATCGACGGCGGCTACGCAACGGCCGTCGTCGCGAATGCCGGCTTTGCGCATCCGCTCAGCGACCGGCTTGACGATCTGCACGCCGCGCCGCTGCTCTGCGCGGGGATCATCGGCTTCCGGGCGCTGCGCGTCGCCGGCGTCAAGCCCGGCGAACACGTCGGTCTCTACGGATTCGGGAACTCCGCGCACCTCGCACTGCCGGTCCTCAAGCATTGGGGCTGCTCCGTTTACGTCGCGACGCGCGGCGAAGCGCATCGCGCCTTCGCGCGCTCGCTCGGCGCAGATTGGGTCGGCGCGGAGAACGATCGGCCGCCCGTCGGGCTGGACCGTGCCGTGACGTTTGCTCCGGCAGGCGCGGTCGTCATCGCCGCACTCGGTGCGCTGCGCAAAGGCGGCATCGTCGCGATCAACGCGATCCATCTCGACGGGATCCCGGCCTTCGATTACGACACGCTCTTGTGGGGCGAACGCGAGATCCGCAGCGTGACGAACATGACGCGCGCCGACGCGAGCGACTTCCTCGCGCTCGCCGCCGAGATCGGCATCAAGCCGACGGCATCCGCTTACCCGCTCAGCCGCGTCAACGATGCGCTGCGCGCGCTCGCGGACGATACGGTCGACGGCGCAGCCGTGATTACGATGCCGGAATAATGCGCTTGGGTATCCGGTATTTTAACGATACTCCGAACCGTCAGCAGGGCGCAGCATTGAGCGACATCTACGATACCTC
>Ga0116229_10004986_pt1 | contig 21733 bp, 12 predicted proteins | sample S1TSphgellanicum_3_FD_87313 | JGI IMG/M metagenome (GOLD analysis project Ga0116229, IMG submission 87313) | Host-associated microbial communities from peat moss isolated from Minnesota, USA - S1T2_Fc - Sphagnum magellanicum MG | ecosystem: Host-associated > Plants > Peat moss > Unclassified...
CCCCCCCCCCCCCCCCCCTCCCCGACCCGCCCCACCCCAAACCAAAATCTTTGAAGATTAGAAATCCCTATTGGGTTATTCCAAATCTTTAATATGACAAAAAGTCTTGCACACCAGTTAGTATCCATTGTTTGTTGTCCATAAATTCAAAAATTAAATTGCCCAAATTTTGTCTTTGCATTGAGAAGGCCATTTACATTTTATACTATTTTAATTGTATCAAATCTTAACAAATATGTTGAGACTCAATAATTGGCAATTTGAAGATGATATATTTCATGTGACATTTCATAGAAGATTGATGTGGCAACTTAACTCATCTTGTGAACATGAAGGAATTCTTATTATGAAAAATGAAAAAAATAAATCCCAAAATCATGGGGTTTTTCCACCAAGCAAATTCAATATTCTCTTCTCAAACTCACCCAAATTCATAAAACCCTTAGTAATGGCAATTCACGTTCATAAATATCCAAAATCGGATAAAACTATGAAAAGAAGAGAACCATAAATTGGTTCATGTCTATTCATAATGTGACTAGTTTAACTAAACAAAGTTGCATACAACTACAAAGTAACTACCTAATAAAATGAAATTAAAAGTTTTGTTTCAACATAAAATGGGGACAATTTTGTAATTAAAAACCTTTCTTTGAATGAAGCTACATGTTATGATGGTGATCTTAGTTGCAGACTATGTAAGTCTAAAATATTGTCAACCATTATTGTTAATTTTAACTAAATATACTTAGAAAAATGTCCTTTTCAAGGACATGGTAATTTATCATTACCCCATTAGTAATTAAAAATTATTGGGTTAGCTAGCAAGACTAAAAAACAATCTAGGCAATAGGTTATGTAATAGGTGGTAGTTCTAACAAAATATTACACATTAAGAACATATCTAAATTGACTAGGTTTCTATTCAATAGCAAGTAACCCAATAGTGGATTCTCCATTCTATATGTAATGCATATTACCATAGTACTTTTTTAGGTGATAATTAAATTATTTCTGAAAATGCTGATTTTTTTAGAAGTTATTTGTTTGAAATGCCGAAATTCAAGGAAAATACAAGGGAAGGAAATATAGAAAAATTTGTGAGCACCAAGAGCTTCTTGCTTCAAGCCAATCCACCATTAGAGACCGAGTAACTAATTATTGAGAATATTTCTTTGTCCTATAATTTGGTGGAAAACTACGTATTCCAAATTTCTCAAAAATAAGTAGTAAGAATTCTTGTAAACTTGGTCTTGTTATATGTTAAAGATGTAGAGCCTAGAAAACCTGCCAAAGAAGTTCTCTATATATATTTTTTGCTGAAATTTCATAAATTTTTATTTATTGCCAAGGTGAATTTTGAAAAATGAAATAATTATTTGAAACAAAAAGTGCCGAAAATGAAGAGGCACTATGGTATTTCGTGTTAATAACATTAACAAACCACAATACAAGGGGGATAGTAATATTTTTATGCTCTAAATCACCTCTTATTGTTACCCATGTACAAAAGATAGAATACAATATCACAAAGATAATGTGAACTACACTAGTTCTTTTACAACCCCATGGTGCACAATTTACAAGCCTACAATTGCAACATTGTAATCTTCTACCACTTACACTAGCCACACTCTCCACACATACATTCAATGTAACCAATGACATTGGTATTTTTAATACAAATCCACATTTAAAAACATATTGAATTTAAGGTTGACTACTCATTACCTTGGAACTACTATTGTTCATATTACCACTATGCCCTACACTGTGGAAACATAAGTTTTATTTTGTTACTAATGTCAACAAATCTTTTAGGGTGAGTCATATAGTTTTTTTTCCCCTTGTTCCCCCATCAATAAGCAATGTTTTCATCTTTAAATGACTTCTAGTCCATTTAAGCTGATAAAGGTAAAGATTGTTCACAATGTTCCCCACTTTACCAAGTTTGGTTGAAATCGTAATAGAAAGAGCCAAAATAATTGTTGAAGGTGGTGAAAATTGTAGTTGCATTAGTTTGAAAAACCACAATCAATTGTATTTAATGAATTATTTATTTGTCTTATGGGATTGTGTTTCTTTATTTCATCAAGTTGAAATTTTATGAATTTGGAATCATTTTATTGTGTTGAGAAAGTCTTTAATTACTTATGAAAACTCTTGTTGAATAATGTTCTTTTATAACCTTTAAGATATGAACATGTTTTTTTTGTTATTCAAACATTTATCAAATGTTCTCAAATTTATTGTAAGTTTTAATATATTTCATAAGAAGGTTCACATGTGTTGAACCATTCTTGAAAATCATTTTAGGTTGGATTGGATTGGATTTTTATTTTTGTATTGGATAATGATTTTCAAACATCTTTAATGTCTAAGTTAATTCAAAATTGGTGGTCATAATCAAAAGTAAAATTGTACATTCGATTAGTTAATGTAAAGCTTTATGCAACAAATTCAAATGTCTATTATAATTACAAGTCACATTTGGTTTGAATATTGGTATTGAATTCAAAAATTGTATGAATGATTGCCAATTTTGTTATTCTAAATTAATACATGAAAGCCACATGTCAAATATAACCTTTAGAAATGAGTATGTCATTAACATGCCTAGATCTTTATATAAACCACATTAGAAAAAAACATTTTCAAAATTTGTGGCTTCACATTGTGCAACTAATATTTTGCCTTACAAGTTTGCACATTTTGATCTCGTCCTTTCAACTTATAAACCAATTTAACCAAGTGTGACTATTTTTTAAGGTGAATCCACCAAGTCCCACATGTTGGTCCTCTTTATTGGTTCCATTTTATTTTCCCAATATTGATATTGGCCATATTTTTTCCTTGATTACTTTGAAGAGATTTTCAAGTTCATTGGACATTCACTTAGACTAACAAAATTAAGGTAACGAATTAATATGTTGCAAGGTTTGTGAATTTGTGTCAAATTAAAAGTGAAAAGGTAGATTTTTCAAATTGAGGAGTTACTTCTAATATATGAAGTAATATCAGACCTTTAGAGCTTGGATATCAATAATAAAGTTAAAACAATTATGACCAATAGAATGATTTCAAGACTATTCCTATGAAAGATCTTGATCAATCATTAGTAAATAACAACTTGAACACATGTTTCCTTGTATAATTTTCTTGGTTTCTACATGGTATAAGGGATTTTGGGTTTTCAAATAATGGGTTTTAATATAGATTTTTTTTTCAATTAAAATAATGTTGACACCAAATCATTTTATTGATGAACTTGTCAAATATGGAGAACCAAAATGGAAATTATGTATTTATTGATAAGACTTTGTGCTCTATGGTAGATGGGTTTGAAGCCAAAAAAACTACTCCAACCAACCAACATGCTCTAGTTGGACAAATGTTTATTTTTTCAAATTCAAGAGTGAAACATTTACAACATTCTAAAATCTTCGAAGCATTTTGAAGTCTTCATGTTTAGGAACTCAACACAATTTTTACCAATAGTGAGGGATAATATAAATCAAATGAATTTGTGCATTATTGTGAAAGTAACGGCATAACACATGAAATGAATACAATTACACACCACAATAAAATGGTGTTGTGAAATGGAAGAATCAAACACTTGTAAGAATGTTCATTATATGATGCAATTTGTTAGTGTGTTTAAAATGTTTTGGGTCGAAGATATTGTTATTGCAACTTATAATCAAAATTGTCTACTTACAAAAACAATTCATCAAATGACACCAAAAGAAAAATGAAATGAATGTAAGCCAACAATCTCTCATTTTAGAATATTCGGTAGCAAATCATATATGCACATACCAAATAAACTAAGAACTAAACTGAGAGATAAAAACCTCAAGTGTATTCTAATAAAGTGTGATGAACATTCATAAACCTATAGATTATACCAAGTGTCAATTGAAATTGGCAAAGTGAAGGAGTTAAGTTATCTATCCAATTTGAAGGTGAACCTAAGAATCGAGGTAATTTTATTTTTTGGGAAGAAAATTTAGACCAACGACTAATAATCCAACCTCCAACAATTAATCAAGTCAAACCTCAAATTATAAATCCACTCCAAAAACCAATCATGTCTTTCATTAATGATGATGAGCAATATTGAAGATGAAATTTTTAAAGTGTGAATGCAAATTTTAATCCTCCAATAAGCCCAAAGTTCAGATTTTGTTTATCAAATAGAATGTGCAACCTCATATGGAAACTACAACATTCATTCAGTTACAAGTTTGATTACCATCCATAACAACGATTCTCTTCAAACATTTGGAATAGTTTTGAAAAATTTAGATGCTGAAAAATGGATGGACAATGTTCAAAATGAATACAATTCATTAATATCCATTTGCATTTAATGACATGTTTTCCTTCAAACAAAACCAAAGATCCATTGATTGATACAAAGCATGCCTAGAGGAAAGTGGTTGCACACAAATATTTGGTGTTGATTTTGAAGACATTTGTTTTGTGGTTAAAATAACATTATTAAAAATGTTACTTGCATTTGCGGCCCATTAATATGATTTTGACATTGTCCAAATGAATGTTAAAACTTCATTTTTGCATGGTGATTTTAATGAAGAATTATAATATGCACAAACCAGAAGGGTTTATTCCAAAAGGAAAAGAAAATTTTAGTTTGTAGATTATATAAATCCATATATGGTCTAAAGTAAACATCTAAAACATAATACACCAAAAAAGGTTCATACTCCATAAAAACCAATTTTTAGAGATGCAAATTTCATAATAGTGTACATGTAAGAAAATAATTGTAGTATAATACCCTATATGTAAATGGTTTGTTCATATTCACAAATGATTCTAGAAAGATATTACCTTAAGTAAAAGAATGACCTTAAAGTCAAATTTTCAAATGACATATAGGATTGAAAATTAAGTTATGGATTGCGCATAGAAAGAAATATAAATGGAAAAAATGGCACAATTCACCTTAACCAACCTAAAACATGGCTGATATTAAGAGATTTATTATGAAAAATAATAAGCTAGTAAGTATTCCATTAGAAATTGTGTTAAAATTAATTAAAGACCAAAGCCTTGAATTAAAAGAAATTGATTTTATGAACACTATACCATACAAACAAGTAGTTATAAGTATATTATTTGTTATATAACATGTATGTGATCATATATTTCTTTTGATATTACAAATGTACCTCAACACTTGAATAATCAAAGACCATTACATTGGTTAGTAGTTAAAAGATTATTCTCATACTTGAAGAGGACCATCAAACATGACATTGAATGTACCAAAGATATCAATCAATAAGAATTGAATGTAACATTTCTTTTATAACCATGTAAGTAAACATGATGAATTAGGACAATATAGATTATTACAATGGTAAACCAAAAGGCAAGTGTAGGGATGGAATATACATTCATAAAAAATATGGATAAATGAATGTATATATTCATCCTATTGATGTACATGAAAATTTTCTTTTGATGTCAAAGGACATTTCAAGATGTCTTCCATATTTTTTAATATTAAAATATTTAATAACTAGCAATGTTTTTAATTTAAAATAAATACACCAATAATCAATGCATCTTATCACTCAATCCACAAAATCAACAAATATGTATTTCAAAAATTATGACCAAAAAAAAAATTCATTCATATGACCTTGATGGTAAAACTTGACCCCAAAAGGGTAGCCATAGAGGCCCTTCCATGTTTTGAAGTGCCTAAACACAAGGGACATATTGTCATCCATGACAATCTCTCTTTCCTTTTATTGGGGAATGGGTAATGGGTAGTCCCCCCGCCCCCCTTTTTTTCCTTCATCTTCTTTGTCTTCTTCATATTTTTCTACTTGGTAAGGGGTGGGGGGAGTGGGTACAATCATCTTGTTTGCAATTATGTGTGTGTGCGTGTGTGTGTGTGTTTTCTTTGTGTGTGATGTTTTTAAAAATGCATTCATTCATAAGATCATTTAGCCAAATTTGCCTATAAACATGATAAGAAAATAAAAAAGTTTATGCATCCTTCACATTTGTTTATTATGTGTTATAACCTCATAGAAATACTAAACAATTTTTCAAAATAATTTTTTATTTCAAAATTTGGTAATTAAAAAAATCAAAAGAACAAAAATTTATAACAATTTTGAAAATATTTAAATTAGCTAGTTGGCTTAAACTAATGAAAACATATTTAGTGATTGAAATTGTGACCTCAATTTGATGGAAAAAAATCCTTTGAAAATCCATAGTGACTTCTAACACATTTAGAAACACATGTCTTGAGGTCGTTAACTTTTAAGGCACCTTAAACCATTTATGGATGATGATAACAATGTTGTGAAAATGTTGTCATTAGAATTTGATTTTGGATGGACCTTTGTGAAATAATTGAAGGTTTAGTGAAGTAAGGTATGCAATTAGGTTTTGAGACCAAAGGTGAGCAAAATGCATTCATGTTTGTGCCATCATATTTGGTTATTTCATTAGTCAATATTGTCAAGCATTTAATGGAATTTCGTCCTCTTAATTCTATGTCTTAAAACTCACCATAATTTATCATTTGATATCATAGCTTCCCACAACAAATTTTTAACAAAGAATTGCCATTTTGCATATCCATCATTCATTTTTTTTTATCCATCAACATTTACATCTTTCATCTATCATTCATTCATCTTCCACTGATTTCTAACTACATTTGCACCCATTAAAAATTTATTAAATTTTTTTTTGAATGGAGTTTATAAATTTTTTTTAATGCATCCATGATTTCATCTACATTGATGAATGACATTAATTCATGTCAAAGGATCATCCATCAACATGTTCATCCATATACACCATCATGCTTCACATTCAGGCTTTAGGTTCATGCCCAAGCCATCCTTATAGTTGGGGGAGCCATAAGATGAGCTAGTAAGCAACAAACTTGTACAACCTTGTCTACAACAAAAGTTAAATAATTGTAGCTACCTTGGCAACCAAAAAAACCTATATGGTTAAAATAATTGGTGTTAGATTTGGGATATGCCCCACTATTCACCTATTGTGATTAAATGTGACAATCAAAGTGCTATTGCACTAATAGCAAATCTATACACACTAAAATACAATTAGACATTATATGCATGTAAAGTTAACCATATGCATGTTAAAGTATGGAAGTTTTAAGAGCATCACTTGAGGGGGAGTGATAATATATGAAGTAATAGCCCCTTAAGGCCTAGATATCAACAATGAAGTTAATCAGAACAAATGACCAACACAATTAATGATTTTAAGAGTTGTTTCTACTCCTATCAAAGATCTTGATCAATCATTAATAAAAAACAACTTGAACACATGTTTCTTTATATATTTTTCTTAATTTCTACAATCACATCACCATCTGTGAATAATATTGTAGATGTATTGAAAGGTATTTTCTATTTGATAAGTTCGATTTTGCTCACAAGATTATTTTTGTTAAAATGAGTATTTCTATAATCAGCCTTTTTTGCCCCCAATGGTACTAAAACACATATAAGTGTTGGTATGATAATCATAGCCAATAAAAAAACATCTTATAGCTTGTGGTGATATCTTTGATTTTTTGTTCTCTTTGGTTATATGTGCATACACCTCAAAACCAAAAATACAAAATTGTGATAAGTTGTTAATACTTTGTATCAAAAATTCTCTTTGGGGGAAATGTCAAAATTAACTTTGGTAGGTGACACTTTGATTAAATAGTTCACAACATTTACTAATTTTGTCTCAAAAATTTATTGGTGGTTACAAGCAAAAGCCATGCTTTGAGTTAAATATCAAAACATGTTTTGTGAACTGTCTTTTTGCCACTTTGTTCTATTGAAACATACATGTTTGAATGAGTTGTTTATAGAATGAAAATATCCTTGGGTGATACCACTAGGAATGTCACATTCTTAATTTGTTAGATTTTCAAAATTTAGGACAATAAATGACATACATAAAGAAAGTTTTTTGCTTGAATTTTTAAAATGAGAACATTACCCAAGCATTTGATATTTGAAAACTTCAATAGAATGGATAAAAAATTGGGTTTTATGTTTCCAATGAATGTTCAAGGAATAAGTCATAAGAAAATATCAATGGGATTCCTTTAGTTGAAAACACAAAAGGAGTTCATATTATTTAAAATTTTTCCTTCACTTATAATTTTTAGGAATACTTTAAATGGTCTTCTTTTATATATATATATAGGTAGTTGGTTGAAACAGATATGACTTATTGACCAATTTGTAAAGATTAGTCAAAAAGCATAGAAAGTCCATTATAGCTAGGATCACAAATGTGTAGTTATCTCATTTTTTTGTTTCAATGATCAATTGGTGCCATACCCAAGTTGGTATGTAATGGATGAACAAGATCCATTATGTGTACATGCAAGGACATTACAAAATGAATGTTAAAAGAACATGACACCTATCAATTTTTTCTAAATGTCAATACATAATAAGATAAATCATGTTTAGGTTTTTATGATTTTTCATAGGTGTGTGCATAGGTGGGGAAAACATAATCTGCATGGTGCAAATCAATTAGTGTTTTTTTTTCAACAATTTTGGTTTTTTTTGGCAATAAAATTAGATTTTCTTTTGTATTTAATGTAAATTCAACTTATTTCACTTTGAGAAGTACTCTTTTTCATGGGAAAAAAGGAAAAAATATTTTTTCAATTTATTTTTAAAATTTAGTTTTGAAATGATTGAATTTTTTTATTGTTTCATTTTTGTACTTGAAAAAATAAACCCACAATTTATCATTGAGAAATCATGAGTAAAGGTAATGAATAACTTGAACCATTGAAAGAAGAGATGTTTTAATAAATCATATAAATCTATATGAATGAACTTCAAATTTCAAGATGCTTGATTGTAGTTCCTACGTGAAACATCTTTTTTATGTTATTTCCCCAATTGATAACATTCACATATCAATAAAAAAGATGGCAACTTTGGACCCCAAAGTGCAATTATTTTTGTGTTTAGATGGAACAAACTTTGAAAATAAAGATATCCCAATCTTTTGAGCCACAAGAACACCTCTTCAAAAAACTTAAGTAGATTTAATTCTAGAAGATCTCCAATGGTGTTCCTTTATTTGTGCTTGCACCAATATCTCCACATTTAAAATACATTCATATATATTTTTCCTCCCCACCCATTCTAGTGAAAAATCTCATAGCATAAAGTGAGAGATTATTAAGTCACCATTTGGACCAATCATTACAATTGGCCAATTGGAAACAATCATTCCGATGTAGTGCATTGTTTGTTGTTATCATTACCTAGGCCCAAGGTATAAATGTGAAAAAAACATTTTCGTTATAATGTAATATAATGTACATGAGCTTTTCTTGCTATGGGTAGAGATGTGGAATATATATGCATACACAAATATGCATTTACCCTATAACAAAGTTGTAGAATCTTTAGATATGATCTTTGGCCACCTTTATCTATGACTATAAGTGAATTGCCTTTTTTGAATAAAAAAAATAAAAAATAATTTTTAAAAAACTACTAAATCTACATTGGTCATGGTCCCTATGAGTAACATTTATTTTTGTTCTTCATTTGAAAAGTGGAAGTTGACATCATCTTCATTGCAAATTGCATGCGATTACACCCCATTAAATAATTTTCACACTATGTTGATCTGCATTTTGTTTAACTTCATCTAGAATTACATCATTTCCTATCACATGCATACTTACTTTTGATTAAAAAATCCATGTGTTGTTGTAGTTTCTAGAGCCATGGTTGACAAAACTATTTCAAAAAAAATTATAACATTATTTGGACTATCAATTTACTCATGATCACCCCCATTCTCTTCATCAATCAAAAAGTACATGAAAATTATAGTTTGTTTTAGATTTTACTTTTCTTGCTAAAGGTTAGCAAAATTTGGGCACTATTTTGCTTGGTGACCATATTTGCCACAATGCTAAGTTTGAATGTAGAGTTTCCCCTTTCAAAGCCTCCAATGTGGTTGTCATTCATAATATGAAATTATTGGTTGAATTTTCATGTGGTCCATGTCATGGTTGTTCAAGCACATTCCAAAATTTGAGGGCAAGAACTTCTTCATCATGGTGATGATTATGGTTTGCATTCTTGCTTTCTTCCAATTTCAAATGACTAATAATATTTTCAATGGTTGGAATGACATTTTCAATAGAGATGTCATTAACTATATTATCAAATATAAGTGACAAAGTATAGATCATGTATTTAGTTAGGTTTTGATTTTTGAAAAGTCCAAAATCAACAATTGACCATTTGAAAGTTGAAAAATTGAAAAGAAACTTAGATTTGGAGGCCACCAAATCATGCAAAAATGAATATTAATAATGTTTTACCTTGCTTAATAATTCAATAAATAGATGTTAATAATTTTTGCCTCAAATTTAATAGAAAACTTATTTGAACCACCATGTTGAAAATGAACTAAATACATTTTATTGAAAATTTGTTTGACAATGATGCTTTCATGGGCTAAACTCACTAAATTATTTAAATTGATTAATTGATAATCTTGGATTATATGTATAAAGTTTGCAACACTAGATTTTCTTACATTTGGAAGTTGGAGATTTGTTTCAAATGGTTAATTTCTTTACATTGTCGGACACTTCAAAATATCACTTGAATATATCCCATGTAACTCCTTAGGACACTTGACATTGAGGATATATGAGATGATTTAAACTTTTACCACCACCTTATTGATAAAAAAAGCTAAATTTGTTTTGAGCCTCGTGTTCATATCAACATCTTGAAGATATGGAAGAACAATAAATACATTGGACAATGTGGTATCTTCCTTTAGTTTTTACAAAGTTCTAAAAATCCTTTTTTCTTTAAAGATTGTTTGGATTTGAAAGTTTAATAAAATATATTTTGAATCCCTTTTTAGTTTGTTGTTTTTTACTATGTGCTTTCTTGGTGTGACAATTAAACCTTGAAGGTTGACAAAACTCGTCACATAATTAATACTAGCGTGGCTTGTGCCATTGGCCCAAGTGTGAACATTGTTTTGCAATATATGTATCAATTTTTTGAACAGCCAAATATGAAAGGAAATCATGTTTGAATTAAATGGTAAGCCTTCAAGTGTTACCACGTTCTCAACTGATTTTTCCTTCCAAAACCTGGTTTTTTGGAATTTACTTGAACGCTAGTGAAAAAAATCATTTAAAAATTAATATCTCCCACATTCTGAATCCAAATCTTACCAAATAAATTCCATTAAATCTTGGTCATCAAGATCTTTCCAACAACACCAAAGGCATGTTCCAATTCCTCCAAAATTTTCAGCTACAATTTAATTTAGCTTTCAGTGAAAAAATCATTCAATATTGAAGAACTTTTGTATTGCAATTGGAAACGTCATGGAACCAAGCCCATGCACCTCTTCTCATTGAGAGCTTTCCGAAGACACCAAGAACATATCTAAAGCATCCTAGTTTAGTGGATCTCATAACTACAAAACAAAACAACTTTCCTTCCTTCATAGATATATTATATATATGTATAACTTGGTTGTTTAGTCTTTCATTGTACACACAAATGTAAGAACTCTTTTAATTGTGTAGACTCAAAACAACTTTTTGAACATCACTACCTTTGTTATTCTTAAACAAGTTTTAATATTGAATGCAAATGGAATAGCTACATTGGGCTTGCCCTTTCATAGATTCTAAAAGGTAAATATACACAAGTAAAAACCACATTGTATACTACTGGTACTTGTTAACGAAAGAACGATTATCATTAAAATTCAAACAATAACATCATTGTAACTATCGCTAAAACTTCAAATGATAACAACACCTAAACTACAATTCTCAATGAAAATAATTTATTGTAATACTTAGTTGACTTCTAAAACTTTGAAGACAAAAAATAAAAGCATAATTCTACATTATTCATGTTTATTCCACAACTTAGTTCAATAACAAGAGTGTTAATCATACCAATTGAATTTAATAAACATATGAAATTAATGTTTTTAGATGCATAAGCTTATAAAACTCTACATGCCCACTAAAATGTTTTTGAAATAGTTCATCAATTATTCAACTTTATCCATACCTTAACTTTCTAAGTTCCAACTATATGTGTCATCAAATCCTTGCTTATCCACTACTTCTATTTAATCATCAACTTAGATGTTTCTCCTTCAAAATTAGGCACATGTCAACTTTCATTACCAATCATTGTATGGAAAAATCACACCTTAGTAGATGCCACTTGTTGTGTTTCATCAATGGTCATAGCCAATAGCAAATCTTCTACCAAGCTTTTCCCATGTCCTTCAACACACAATAGAAAAGGAAGCTAGTTGCTAGGAGGTCACCCTCAATTTGTAGCCCTAGTGCCTTCTTAGCTAAACCTACCACACTTAAAGCATCAATGTTTTTGTTTTGTGGCCAATTTTCGCATCCTAGCAACTTCAAAAAGTAAAATGGGAATATTTTGTAAAGAAAATTCCTAATTAAAATGTATGTTTGCCAACTTTTGTTGAAAAATATTTTTTTTGGGGTAAAATTTGCCACATTTTGATTAAGTTTATAGTTCAAGGGCATCTTTTTCACTAGTTTGCAACTAATTGGACTTTGTCAAGAGGCAAGTTGGCCATCCATTTGAATTAGTGCTCAAGAAAGGATACTATTCAAGGGGGTTGATGCATCATCTTGAGTGCTCTCAAAACATGGGATGAAGTATGCTGATTTTTTGACTTCATAACATCTTCATGCCCATGTTGTGGCAAAATCAGTAGAATTTCAAAGATGGGTTGGGTTGCAGCACCTAGATTCTAAGTTCTAAAATGGGAGCTTCTACATCTGTTATTAACCACAACAATGAAGAAAAAAAAGAGTGTTAAACTGGTGCAAAAAAAGAGTTAGAATGGAAGTCTAAGAAGAATAGAGGAGAAGAGGACAGACCTACTAGGGTGTTCAAATTATGGCACATTTCCCTATGGAAGACCAATGTCATAAGTCATATCCTACTCTGCTTTGTTTTGCATTCAATCACAGATTTTAGTACTGACAAGCCAGCAAAGACATTGTTTGGGTACAGCAGAGTTATCAGTAAAGTCACGCGATTAGGGGGCCAGTCTCGGCATAATAGGGCATCAAACGTGTAACTGGGAATGAAGATATTTCAAAACAACATAACTAGGACCCAAACTAGTTTTTCCACTAAGTCTGGTGGTAAACTGAGTTTCATCCTGTCTTTCCTCTTTCCTGAGCGCCTCCTCCGTTGCTGCCACATGCATTTGCACCGCTCCTATCTGCACAACTACGATAGTTACTCCCCAACATTGTGCTGTAATGCTGAGTTTCAGCAATTGATACTGAGATTTAATAAGATTTCCTTACTTTGCGGATACCACTGGAAGAGGGGATATGCCTTGAATAACTTTAGGCGAAGGCAAGGCCAAGTGTGTATTACAACTTGACCCACTTGGCTAGCATGCATTTAGGTGTCCGAGCGTATGTATGTATGGCTGCAATTCCCACTAGTATGGCATCCATCCACCACCGTTGGATGTTTATGCAAGGAAGAGCCTTTGGCAAAGGATTATCAAGAACAAAATTACAATGGTTGATTATTATATGGATCCATAGGTACGAAGGGCTTGGAATTTTATTTTTTATTCATGTACAGTAGGAGTAACACCAAAGGATTGGGGAGTTTCGGAAGTAAGTGCTTACGCAAGGCGGAGCCAAGGAGCACTTTACTTTCATAACTCCTTACTCCTCTAGTGTTATTGAGTATTCAAAATTGTCGTGATTATTTATTTATTTATTTACCATGATATCCAAAGGGTTCCCATTGGGTATATCATAGGAAAAAAAACAACATGGCGCATCTCCCATGCGATTTTACGCTTGTACCTTCAAATACGCTACAAAACATTTCGGAGGTTTAGGGTTTAGGGTTTAGGTTAAAGTAGGTTAGTTAAAAAATTTGATGCTTTCTAATTGGGTTTTTTAATTTAATTTTTGAAATTTCTGTTGTAACACATGTTGCAATCAACCATAAGAAGATCTAGCCAAATTTTGCTATTTCAATGTATGAAAAAAGTTGAAAAGTTGAAGAATTCCCCCCCTTTTTTTGGCTACTTGTTTCAGATAGAATTCTGGCAATTCAGACCACAAAAGATCTAAATATGGCGAATTACTCTTTTAAAAATAAAATAAAATCTTGTGATGGCAAATTTGAATTTATGTCACAATTTCACAAAATTTGACACAAAAAAGTTTGGTGATTCCAATGTTTTAAAAAGAGAGAAATTTTAGCCATACAAAAAGTTTGCACAATTAAAAGCCATTTTTCTAAGGGCGATGTTTGAGCTTTTGATTGAACCAATTGGGGTCCCTAGTTGTGTTGGGTGTTGTTTTCCGAGAATTTGGAAAATTGAATGGTTGTTGTTTTGCTAGTTATTTTTGAATTCAAAAAATCGCTTCTTAAATGAATTTTTTCAACATATTTATTTTATGCTAAAACATGATCAAATGATTTTTTAATGGCTATGAAAAAGAAGAAGAAGTGATTATAAATATAAAAATTGCATGCCATGTTTTGTTACATAACCTTAATGATTTGAGTCTTGAGTCTTGACCTCATAAGGACTTAAATTGTATAGAAGTGGTCATGTTTGTACATGGGAAAAGGGTTTATCCGGAGACTATTTAGGGACGGAAACCTCATAAAATTGCCCAAAAACCCATCAAAAAATTTCTTTCAGTGAAAGCCTGAAAGGTGAAAGGGACCTTATGAATGAATCTATAAGGCCCTACACAGCCTAAGAGAGGACCCTTACAAAATCTATAAGGTCCTACACAACATAAAATGTGGGACCTTATGAAAATCTTTATGGTCATCATACACAGCCTAACAAGGGACCTATAGAATTCAAATGTAGGCTAATCTTGGGGGTCATTTTTGGGGGGGTAAAAGTAAGGGCAATTGAAAACTGGATTGATTTAGGGTTCAAAGGAGTGTCGGGCCGGGCCCTTTTATGAAGAACCTTAGGTTTCGGTTATGAAAAATAAATTGGAACTATCATGAATCCGGGGTTCCGGCCTCGTACGTAAATGGAATTGGGAATTTGGTGTTGAAAAAAAATGTTCCACCGGTTCCGACTCTTAAGAAAGAGGTTCCGAATTGAGACCACCGGGTATGATTTTCATACCCGGTGGTCTCAATACGGCTCTTACTAACCCAGACTGGAACTGATGGTTAACTGCCGGTTAACCTCTGATTCACTCCCTCACCTCCCCCCCCTCCTTCAAAGGAGACACAAAAGAAACCCACACCAGGAAAAGAAAAGAAGACGCTTGAAAGATGGAGAGAAAGGGAAAAAGAAAGGCAGAGAGACACCGAGAGAGAGAGAGAGAGACGGTAAAAAAGACAAAAGGAGACGTTAAAAAAAACCACCAGGAAAAAGAAATGGCTTGAAAGATGGAGAGAAAGGGAAAAGAAAGGGAAATAGAGAATAGAAAAGACTTGAAAGATGGAGAGAAAGGAGAAAAGAAAGGACACAGAGAAAAGAAGAGACTTGAAAGAAAGATGGACAGAACTTGGAAAAGAAATGGACAGAGACACAGACAGAAAGATAGAGACGGTAAAAGACAAATGAGACGTTAAGAAAAACCGCATAATCAAAAGAAGAGGCTTAAAAGATGGAGAGAAAGGGAAAAGAGAGAGAGAGAGAGAGCTTTGTGTTCTTTCTCTGCGTCGTCGTCTTCCTCCCCTTCTTTGTCTGCTTGATGCTGTGCGGAAGCAAGCACCGTTCTCCATCCCATCTTCTCTCTCCCCTTCCAATTCTTCAAGCATTTAGATTCATTCGACGCGCTCAGGAATCATACCCATCAATTCCTTTTCTTGCGTTCTTCTTCCGCAACTCGCCCATCATCATTAAGTCCTTGTTTGCTTGACAGTCGAGGTTTTTTTTTTTTTTTCCGGGGCTCTTGCATTTCCCAGTTTGAAGCTCTAGAGCCCCAGAAAAGGAGGATCCTCCGAGAGATTCACAAGCACCAACCCTAGATTTGCTTCTACAGTAAGTTGGGAATTTCAGGGTTTCGTGAATAGAGTGCTGCTGCTGCTGGATTTGAACTCTGCCGGAAATCCGCAGATCCTGCGTGTTCTTTTTAGTCTGTGGGACGGGCATTGATCTGCGAAGAGAAGCGATCTGGACATGATGGCGGTGCAGACTCTGCAACTCATCGATGGACAAGGCAGTTTCAACGAGAAAGGGTTGGAAGCTTTCGTGCGGGGAGTGAAACTGGCGGAATGCGGGCTTTCCTACGCTGTGGTAGCCATCATGGGACCCCAAAGCTCAGGCAAGTCGACGCTCATGAACCATCTCTTCAAGACGCGGTTTGTGGAGATGGATGCCTTCAAGGGTCGAAGCCAGACGACGCAGGGAGTGTGGTTGGCGCGAGCTGAGGGTGTGGATCCGTGTACCCTAGTGATGGATTTGGAAGGCACAGATGGGAGAGAGAGAGGAGAAGACGATACTGCCTTCGAGAAGCAGAGCTCGTTGTTTGCCCTAGCGGTTTCAGACATTGTGCTGATCAACATGTGGTGTCATGACATTGGAAGAGAACATGCAGCAAACAAGCCTCTTCTCAAGACAGTTTTCCAAGTCATGATGCGCCTCTTCACTCCACGTAAGACCACTCTCCTCTTTGTCATCAGGGACAAGACCCGGACACCACTTGCGACTTTGGAACCCATTCTGAGAGAAGATGTACAGAAGATTTGGGAAGTTGTGCCCAAGCCTGAGAAGTATCAGCACACCCCGTTGAGTGAGTTCTTCAACATCCAAGTCACAGCTCTGGCCAATTTTGAGGAGAAAGAGGAGCAGTTCAAGGAACAAGTTGCGGAGCTCCGCACTCAGTTCATGAACTCAATAGCACCTGGTGGATTGGCTGGAGATCGGCGTGCAGTTGTTCCTGGTACAGGTTTTCCATTCTCCACCCAGCAGATTTGGAAGGTCATCAAGGAGAACAAGGATCTAGACCTGCCTGCACATAAGGTGATGGTGGCGACGGTGCGGTGTGAGGAAATTGCAAATGAGAAGATTGTAGAGTTGGGTTCAAACCCTGAGTGGCAGAAGCTTGAACAAAATGCACAGGATGTGCCGGTTCCAAGCTTTGGCATCACTGTGAGCTCAATCCTGGAGAAGTACTTGTTGGAGTATGATGCAGAAGCTAGCTTTTTTGATGAAGGGGTGAGGATGGCAAAGCGATCATTCCTTGTGGGGAAGCTTCTTGATCAGGTGCAACCTGGTTACCAAAGTGTAATAGGGCACCATCGGGCGAAAGCTCTGAGTGCTTTCAAGCAGAACCTTGATACTGCAACAGCAGATTCACTTTCATGTAAACAAGGTTTTGCCATCCTCGTGCGAAACTGTACTGAAGAAGCCATGGCAGATTTTGATGCTCGCTGTGCAGGTACAAATTTGCAAAACACTGATATTGCTTAAATTCAATGGAATGCTGCAGAATGGAATTAGGGCTCTGGATGCAGCAGTTTCCTGAATTTCCTTCCCATTCAGGATCAGCAAAATGCTGTTGCTACCTCTGCATCTCCAGATTTTGGTCATGATGGGTTTGTGATGGGTTTACAATGTTCCATGCAGTGATTATGAAAGTTGGGAGTTCCATGTGTATGGAGTTCTGTGCAAAGCTTGCAGATTTTTGCAGATGTGGTTTTTAGTTGTCTATGTTAAATTAGGTCAAATTTTCCTTGTGAAGCAGGAAGAGTGTGGAGGAGCAGTAGCTTATTTGTAACTGTATAGTTGGCACACTTATGGAATGTATGTCTCTGTTGTGCACAGATGTAAGAACTAGATGGTTGGTGATCTTGAAGAGTTTTATGTTTTTCACAGTGCAAGCTGAAAGCTTGAGGGGTCAAGCTGGAACAGCAAGTCTGATAGTGAAATCCAATGTTGGGTTCAGGTTATGCAGCATTTGTGCTGTATGGAATTAGGGCTCTGGATGCTGCAGTTTTTAAGAGTAGTTTCCTGGGTTATCACACATTTTAGGTCAATTCTGCTGGAGCTGACACACATTGGGCATGTACAGAGTTAGCATTTTGAGGGCAAGATGGTGTCTTTCAGACTGACGAATTCTCCAATGCTTTTAATTGATTTGTTGTGATTGACAGTGTGTCCTGACAGGGAAGCTGATTGGTTTTACCTGATTGGGTCCAGATGCTCACATTGCACAAGCAGATTGGGACACATCAAAGGCAAAAGAGAAGCTTCTGCGGGACATTGATTTGTGGAGCCACTCAAAGCGCATAGAGAAGATCTCACAACTGACAAAAGCATTTGAAAAGAAGATGGATGTGGCCATTGGGGATCCTGCATCCTCCCTTCTTGATGCAGCCTCTCCTGACACTTGGCCAGCCCTCACAAACCTTCTGGAGCATGAAGTTGGAGTCGCAACCTTGGGCTTGAAAGATGCAATTCAAGATTTTGAGCCCACTGAAGAAGAGATGTCATCTATGCTGGAAGAATTAACTGCTTATGGCCGAGGGATTGTGGAGAAGAAGGCAAGGGAAGAAGCTGGGCAAGTCATCATTCGCATGAAGGATCGTTTTACCAGTGTGTTTGGCCATGAAGCAGACAATATGCCTAGGGTCTGGGGAGAGGAGCATGATGTTCGGGCTATCACGAGAGATGCTCGAGTGGCTGCTGTGAAGCTTCTTGCAGTTCTGGCTGCTGTACGCTTGAAGCCAAAGGGTACAAGCTCTGATGTCATTGAAGCATCACTTTTGACAGCAATAGGAGAGCCTCATGAGTCTTTGCAGAGAACACTATCACGGAAGTTATCAGTCACCAACACAACCTCAAATTCCAATCCTGCATCTGGAGATTCACAGGTATTGGCAGCTAGTACATGGCCAGGCATTCCCCCATCAGACACTTTGCTTACCCCTGTACAGTGCAAAACACTATGGCGGCAATTCCAGAATGAAACAGAATATACAATTAGTCAAGCGCTTGCTGCACAAGATGCTGCAAAACGGGGAAAGTCATGGCTGCCACCTCCATGGGCAATCTGTGCTATAGTGGTGCTTGGATTCAATGAGTTTATGGCCCTTCTCCGGAACCCTTTGTACATAGCCATTCTGTTTGTTCTCTATCTGTTCACAAAGGCTTTGTGGGTACAGCTTGACATCACACAGGAATTCCAACATGGGTTTTTACCAGGGGTTCTATCTATCTCATCAAAGCTGCTACCCACGTTGATGAACTTGTTGAAGAAGCTTGCTGATGAAGGTCAAAAGATAGGAATGGAGGCAGGTTCAGCCTCCAATCACACTAGTGCTCCAAAGGGGAACAAAGTTGGGAATAGAGATGTGCAGCTTAATGATATGGCGGCTGATTCCATGTCAGAGTCCAGATTTGGAAATGGTGATCACATGAAAGGGAACTTAAGGCAGCGGCAGCCGGTCAAACATAGTTAGTTCTGGCAGCAGGTATTCTTCTTATATAATTGACAACCCAGACTCGGGAAGTTGCTGCTCGGCTTGTATTTCCTTGCAGGGTAGGCAGTTTACCCTTTCCCCTGCACACTGAGCAATGAGTCAATTTTTTTTTCCCTCTGCTCTTGCTCATTGCATCTTAGGTTTCTTCTTGCAATGCTGTACTCCAATTGTGGAGCTCTTAACTTTAAGCCAAGAGAGGCAAACTTAGTATTTCCATGTTCTGCTCAGATTCTCAGCAGATACAGCAGCATAGTAGTAAGGATTTAAGTGAGTAAATTGAGCTCTAGTATTGATCTTTCTTTGAGAGAGTCCCAGCATTCCTTGTCCCATCTTCTCACATCTCTGGCTTTATTTTGGCAGATGTTTTCAGGTTTTTGTATGCAGTGCTTTTTAGAATCTTCTCTTTGCTTGTGGATGCTTTGAGAGAGAGCGAAGCTGGGATGGAAGTCAAGGGCACAGATTTTTGTATATTTATTTTCCTGAAATTTGGAGCAGATTGTTAACATTCTTATCTACACCTACTGTTGGTAAAATCAGTGATGAGTAATGGGAGCTAGCCACTACTCCTGCCATTCATGATGGCATTTGACTGTCTGATGCTTTGTGGCATTCATAAGCTTGCAACCACACTCATTCTTTTTGTGTCTGATTGATTGTCTGGACCTGACACAATGGTTTCTTTCAAACTATTGTTGTGGTGTTTTTCTCCTCAAAGACAGATGAGTCAACCTACATCCATTGGGAAGTAACCCACAATTCTTGTGGTGATTTTTTGCTAAGTTTACAAAATTGTTCTCGACAAAACCTTGAAAACAATGTGTTTTTTTCCAGTGTGAAGTGTGATTTTTCAAGCAAAAAGTTGTCATTTTTGTGAAGTCAAAATGGGAAGGAAAAAAACAGAGAAGTTGGTATCAAAATGCAATCTGAGTTGTTTTAACTTAGAAAATGAACAAAAGGGGTGTGTCACACCGTGGCCTTGCCGTGTACATTAAAAAGTATCTCAAGGCAAAAAAGACAAATTATTGAAACTCAAATATTTCAACATGCAAAAATGTAATCTTCAAAAAATCCTCTAAAAGAAACCAAAATCCTTCAAGATATTGGAACTCTATAAAAACTTATCTCAAGTTTCAACACAAGCCAAAATATCATCTTTCAAAAATCCTCATGTAAAAATAGACCTATTGCCTAGGGGCCAAAATCCCTTAAGCTACTATACTCCATAATAAATCTAAACACAATATCCTTGCCTTGGTAGGCAAGGCCAATAAAGTTGGAAGTACATTACAATTAGGGTTTGTGATGTAGCAACAGTGGTGAGATCATCAATAAGAGGAATTAGCCTAAATTTGGCTACAGATCCAAGAAGGAAGTAGAAAAGTTTAAGAATACTGGCATATTTTTTGCGAAATATAGCAATTTGAGGAAAAAAATTCCTCAAAATCTGATAACTTTGGCACATTTTTTTTTCCACAAAAATCCTTTGTATGAGTTGCCAGTCTGCATGGGACAAGACAACAACTTTCTTGTACTTCTGCGTTATCACTCCTGGTTTTCCTTAAGAATCTTGGGCACTTTGATGAATGACCCCTCAAGCTCTGGCACAGCTCCCATCATTGCCTTCCTGCATTTACAAACAGTATTGCCATAAAGAGTCTTCTGCCACACTTGCACAGAGTCTTGATACCCTAATCCTAAAGCTTAAAAGGACCAGCAGTGTTTTGCATCCTAGTATACAAGTGAAACACACCTATTTGGGAATACACTTGGCTTGTCTGGTCTCAATGTGTTGATTCCATTAACATCACCTGGTGTCTCACACAAACACATACAAAATTTGTTAAGAAGGAAATTCATAGTCAAACTCCTGACAAGCCCCCACGGGCCTCAAACTTCACACATCTGTATTCATGGCTGAACTAACCTGACAATGCAAACTTACATCCTGCAATTATGCGAAGCTATGTGTCACTTGTTTTTAGAGATTATTTCCAATTCACCCTCTTCAACGATGATCAAGACACTCACAGCAGAATGAAGTAGCTAGGTGAAGAGAAGCAAAAGCACAGCAGAAGCTAGGGAAGATGCCATACCAACATGGATGGCCGGTGCTACATCCGCCACATCAATCTCCTGTAGCTGTGCAAACCTGATATAATACTAATGGCACA
>Ga0116229_10004989_pt1 | contig 21728 bp, 13 predicted proteins | sample S1TSphgellanicum_3_FD_87313 | JGI IMG/M metagenome (GOLD analysis project Ga0116229, IMG submission 87313) | Host-associated microbial communities from peat moss isolated from Minnesota, USA - S1T2_Fc - Sphagnum magellanicum MG | ecosystem: Host-associated > Plants > Peat moss > Unclassified...
AGCAAAAAAAAGAAATATACAATGATGAGCTTGCAAAATCCATTTTGCATCCCCTTGTGAGCTTTTAACAACAATTTATATAAGCAAATTCAAACAAAAGATGAAAAAAACATAGTGATGAGGCTGCAAAACCTTTGTGAGCTATTAATAGCAAATTTACATGAGCAAATTTGAATATAAATAAATAGTAAATACATGCTTACCCACCCACCCATGACCTATGGGTTCATACAAATGAAAGACCCATGATGTGTTGAAAAAGGTAAAATCATACCCATTAATAATGCAATTGTTTTTCTTCACTTAATGGTGGGAATGAATGAAAGGTGTTGCCTACAAACACAATTTGAAGAAACAATATGATTTCATTTGACTAATCAATGAACATAGCTCTGGCTCAAACCAATTTGTGTAAACACCTTAATTCCCTTGCAAATATGCTAGTCCTATCCAACATCTTATTTCTTGTCTTCATATGTGAATAACATGGGAATAAACTTTCATGGTTTAAGTTTCTTACAAGTCTCTTCTTTACATAAACATGGGAACCTTAAGTTTCTTTAGCTTTTTCATTTAGAACCTCCACCTCTTAACAAATTAATAATTACTTTTATATCTTGTTGGCTTGGAATTTTAATGAAAAATGACATAAGAATAGTTTGATGATTTTTTTTTGCAAACCCATCTTTTATTATGCACATTGCAATTTGAACCATATATTTTGGAAACAATGCAATTATTGTTTTCCTATTTGGAAGAACTCTACATAACAATTACAACAATATGCTTGAATTTATAGTACTAAAGAATGTAGAATACAATCATTGAAAATATCTAAACACTAAAAAGAAAAAACACAAAAACGAGAATTGTACCATGTACCAAGACCGATATGGGCATACACACATTAATCATGATTGCTTAAACAATCATTTTCAACAAAATAAAATGCCTACATATATATATAATTGAAAGTAAATGAACCAAGAAAATAAAATTATGCACTTTGTTACCAAGCTAGCCTACATATTAACATTGATAGTTTGGGGAGCTTTGATTAGTGAGGCCACTTCTTTCCTTTTGTTCAAATGCAAATGTTGCAAATTTGGACAACTACATTCGCACTTTCTTCCCCAAACATTCTAAAGTAGTTATTGAAGGGGTGCTTTGGTTATTGCAATGGAGATGCTCTAAGGGGAATGCAACAAAGCCACATTGATTTGGATTTTTTCATACTTTGGGGTTTTTTGAAAGTGCCCATTGTCCGAACGTGTGATTCTAAAACATGTATTTCCAATTTGACAACATAGTTTTTAATTTGTAATTTTTCATGTTGTGGCATTAATAATGAACTTCATTCTTTTCATTTAAGCTTTCTTATTCAAGTCTTCAAATTTTATGTTTTAAAATAAATTTGTGTAGCTTTAAGTACAAGTTCAAGGTGCATGACCACAAGGCTTCGGCAAGTATTATAAATAATATTCTATAAGTTATCCACTACCTTTTATGATTCATTTTTTTGTGTTCATGGGTTTGAGATGAAGAATATTGATTTATTACTAGGTTCATTGCAACAATTACGACAGTCAAACAATTTCCATATTAAGTAAGGCATTAAAATAGATTATTGCTCTTTGTGGTAAAATTCTGGAGGTTTATATGTGACTTCAAGTGATAAGGTGTTTCGCGGATTACATTATGCATCAATCAAATTTGCCCAAGTCAACATCTAAAAGTGCCTGACATGGCTAAAGAAATATGGGAGGTGGAAACACACATGGGAGAAGGTGTGTGTGGATTTTAGTTTGAACCCTCACAAATTGATCACCCTAGTGAAAACAAGGAATGTTTTTGGACCTTAGGCTTTTATGTTTTATGATTTGTTTATAATTTACATTTTTTTATTAGATTTCCAATTGCTAAGTATGTGATTTAAGTTCTTGAAAAAAATTTAACTATTGGAAATTCCATTTATTCCATTTATAATTTTCTCACACAATGTAACAACAATCAACAACATCATAAATGTAGCAATTTATAAACCAATTCAATGTTTTATTGAAAAATAAGTGATAATTTCATTCTTCTAAATTTTTATTAATCATTAGGGCTTCTATAGCAACACAAGTTCTTGGACCATGGCTAATTTTGTTTCTAGAGGTGATTTTAGATTTTTATGTCCATGGGTAAAATGTTTTCCATGGTTGATTCAATTTGCACAACCTTGGCTAGTTTTCCTTTTCCATAGGTCATTTGAGTTTGTCGTTAATTTTTTCATGGCTAATTTTTCTTTTCGTAGTTCATCCCCCCCCCCCATGTGTGATTTTAAAATACCTCTTGGGTTCATAATCTTTTTATCTTTCTTTGTTCAAGATTATTTCATTATTTCAAAACATTGTTGTGGATTTTGATGTCCAGGTGTTTTCTACCATGGATTCTCATGAGATGAGTGTGGTGTTAGTTCATATTGTTGTTACATTAGTAAAAAAATTATCTTTTGCAACTACACATGTCACATGTGACATTTTTTAGTTGCATATGACAAATGTAGTTGCATAAGACAAGTCACAAAAGATAATTTTTTTTCTAATGTTATGCGTAATGTCATGTTTTTTTTGCATTTATTATTAATGATATCTCGGGGAAATTTTCCTTATGTTTAGTCAATATCTTATCAACTAAATATATTGTGGTGTAAGCATCATTTTTCACATCATGATCATTCACATGTTTCTATTACAAATGTTTTTGGGTATGAAGTTTAACATCCCTCACCATATTGTGGATGTTTTTTTTTTTTACAAGCTTAATAGATGACTAGATTGCAATAACTTAATGAATATCACATTTAGGTTTTTAGAACCAAAAACATCAATAATAATGAAGGGAAAATTAATATTAATCTAAAACATAAAAGGAAACTCCACCTTGACCATGGGTGACTTTTCCATGGCTAGTTTTTTTTTTCCAAGGGTTGATTTTTTGTTTTTTTTTCATTGCTTACTTGTCCATGGGTGATTTTTTTATGCTTCATTTTTCCATTGTTGATTTCTTTTCATGGCTAATGTTTTTTTTTCAAAGGGTGGTTTCTTTTCATTTTGAGTTGTCATCCATGAATTTTTTCTAAAGTTGATTGATTTCTATAGTGGCATGCAATATGAAACCCTTGTGGTGGTTGATTTGAGTTGAATTAATTTATAAAATTGAAAACACACAAAGGGTGAACCACTTTTCACCAAAAAAGGTGATGTATAACAAGTATTATAGTATGCATTATAAGGCATCATGTTTGTGGTTCATAAAACATTACCAAACAAAAGGAAATTGAAAAAATAATGCAATGCAAATTTATAAAATCTTCTCCTCTTTGATATGGTAGTGATATTTTTCCTTTAAAAAAAAAAATCATTATGCATTTATTGTTCAAAAATGCAAAAAACACACATTTTTTGAATGAAATTTCATTCAAAAGCTTTAAATCTTTAAATGGTCCTAGATTTAATTCATGTATATCAATATCATACATCATTCAAAAATTCACCCTAAAATTCCACTCACAACCCTAGTTTTGAAATATGTATGCAAAAATTTCAAACTATGTGACAAGTATTATTTTGTCACAAATATATTCCATACATTCAAATTTTTCATTGTTTGTTGCATTTAAATTTTTTTGATTAGATTAATTTAAAATTAATCAAATATATTTAAAATAAGCAAAAATAATCCAAGATGTGATGTCCATACATTATCACAAAAAAAAATTGCAAAAAGATTATACTTATAATGATTATAATTTTGGAGGGGCTTAGTGTGCTTTCACCCTATGGTGGTCTTTTTGAACTAATTTGAACTATGTGGTGGCTGATTTGAACTAAATTGAGCTTACATTGGCTGATTTGAACTTAATTGAATTCAAAGGTGGTTGATTTTCACATATTTTAACTTTATGGTGGCTGATTTTTGCATATTTGACCTCCATGATTACTAATTTTGGCTGAATTAAACTTTGTTATGGCTAATTTCCACATATTTGACCTCTATGGTGGCTTATTTGAGTTGAATTGAACTTTCCAATTGTTGATATATGCATATTGAAGTTATGTAGTGGTTGATTTGAGTTGAATTGAATTATATGGTGGTTGATTTTCACATATTTAACTTTTGTGATGACTGATTTGATATGATTTGAACTATGTGATGGTTGATTTGAAATGATTTCTATTCTATAGTGCCTTGGACATGGTTAATTTGAGCTTGTGGTTGCTAACTTGAACTCTATGGTAATATGCAACCTTTCAAAATCCCATTTAGGCCTAAAGGGGTGTTTGACAATCTAAGCATGTGATCACTTTAAACATTTACAATTCTTATAAATTCCATTTAGGTGTGGGGGATTAATGTTTGGCAATCTAGGTATGTGATCCAAACTCTGAAAGTGCTTGCAACTCTTGGAAATCTTGGTGGACATCATTAGTTGTTATTTTGCATGGTTGAAATTTATTGTTTGGGTTAATTTTTTTGTCATGGTTGAACTCCATGGCCAATGTTTTATCCATATACTTCCAAGGTCTGTGAATGGGTTCATTTAAACTTAACTTGGTATTTGCCATTCATTAAAGGTTGGAAAACTATATTTTATTATTCCAAAATACATTGATTTACCATAGTGCAATTGCATAATCAATGGCATTACATAATCATGTTCCATACCCAAGAACATGGACTATTTTTGAGATTGTGGTGAAAATAATGTTGCCTATTGTGATTGGCAATGTCTTGAATAAGAACCATGGGAATTGGTTGCTTGGGGATGCTTTACAATTTGTTATATTAAGATTCATGAATTTTGTAATTATGTTGTTGATGTGGTTGTCCTTGATAACATGGCTAATCCAAAGGAATATGTTTGTGATGTAAAGTTAGAAAAATTAACAATTCACATGAAACGTCAAATGTTGAACCTCTTCAACCTTTCCTCTCTTTTATGGATGGGTTTGATAAGAAAAGGGGTCATAACATGCTAGTGTTGATTTTGGATTCAAGGTTAAAAAGTTTGTAGTTGGTGATTAATTACTTAGGTCATGAAATGCATTGACTTTGGTTGCTCGATATGATGAACATTTGCTATTGCCTTTGCTAATTTAGTGTTACAAAGTGTTAATGCCCTTTGTATGTGTAGAGGAGGTTTAACAACAAAACTTTAAACTTGAATGTGAAGATTTATTCCACACCACAAAAAACCAGTGTAAAAGTTGTGACCCAACTTGTGGCACATGAACTTGCTACGTTTTGATGATATCATATTGATATGGACAATTGCAAGTGCGCATTATTTTGGTGGCATGCAAAAGAACACAAGTTTTTAGCTAGCCATGTTTTTATTAACATGACAAATTCTTGGGATTTTAGCAAGCCAAGTCAAAACGAAAAGGATCTTATCAATTGTTGGGGTCCTCATTGCATTTCAAAGATGTCAATCCTAAACTTATTACCTTAACCAATTGATTATTATCAACAAAAATTGACCTAACAATCCAAGGGTTAGGTGTTCCTAACCTTTTGATCTTGAGTGCATGTGAAGCATAATCGAAGTTGACAAAAAAAAACTTGATGCAAAGTTTGAAGATGATGTTGAACAGAAAGAATTCCCAACCCTTTATAATTTGTTTTTTCTTAATGTTCCTCACTCCATGGGCACAAATTATAAATTTGAATTTGTAGTGTAATCAGTAACTGCATTGTGCTTTTACTAATTTTTTAATTCCTTTTTATGGTTCCATTTATGTTTCAAACATAGACCATAGTTTTCATTTTCTAGTGAAGTTCTTCTCATTTTGTAATGTAATTTCTAACTTCCTTGTCTTTTCACTAAATTTTCTTATGCCTCCTTATGATTCCATTTATGCTTCAAACATAAATTATGATTCTCATTTTAAAATTAAGTTCTTGTCATTTCGTAATGTAATTAAACCTTGTGCTTACACTAAATTTTCTTATGCTTCCTTGTGGCTTCATTTATGCTTCAAACACATATCACAATTTTCATTTTCTAATTAAGTTCTCATTTTGTAATGTAATTGTTAACTACCTTGTGCCTACACCATTGATTTTTCTTATGCTTCTTTACGGTTCCATTGATGTTTTGGAACATGGCTAATTTCAAAAGGCTTTTGAAATGTGATTTGTAAGTGGCTTCATTAAAAAGAAAACTCATTTGAATTATCGTAGTACCTTTATCATTTCGGCAACAAATTCAAATAATTATTTAAATTTGAAATCTTAACTTCGACACTTGATTTTTTAATCCTGAAATTGTCAACAAGTAATGATTATATAAAATAATAAACAATGGTTTGTTAATGTTTTGGAACAATCTAGTGTGTTTAGACTACTCCAGTTTAAATCATTGTCAGGGAAGGTTTACGGTTCAAATCTTGACAATTGAACTTTTAATTTTATTAAAATTTTGGCACAAATAATGAATAAAATTTCAAAAGTTTGACACCAAAAAAAATAATATTTAATTTCTGCCAAAATGGTAAAGGTATTACGGTATTAGATTCATTGTTAGATTCATTTGAGTTTGTTAGATTCAAATAACCAGCTTTGGGATGATGTGAGTCAAGGGCTTTGCCTAAAACCCAGCTCATTAAACCAGCAAAGTTGATTAAAAACCTGAATTAAATAACCGCCCTATGTATTTTAAAACTAGCAGATCCCAGCTGGATCCGGTTCTTTGGATGAGAACCTTCTTATACCCAATTAATAACTGAACAGGTTTCTATCAAACAACCAGTGCAAAGAACCGGAAGTCCTTGTTTTCAAACCCCTGGAACCAGTTGATTCTTTTAAAACTGAAAGGAAAAAAAAAAAAGAGAGAAGGAAATTAACTGCAATTGGCTGATTCTCTGAAAATGTAAAAAAATTACTTACACAGAACCGTCCGGTTCTCTTAAATTTCAAAAAAGGCAACAATACGGAACCGCCGGTTCCATGAAAAATCAAAGAACCGCACAACACTGGTCTGGGCTGGGACTTGGGATCTCGAATGTGATAGGGTTTGGAGTTGGGACGCATGCATACACGGGCTACAGTAATGTCCCCATTCCCACGGCCAAAAAGAGGCGCTTTATAGGTTTGTCTAAGACATGTGGCTGAATTCTACTGGTTTTATCTTAATGAAATGGCTCGGACACATTCACATGTAGAGTTTTGGTGTGTGTAAAAGAAGAAGAAGAAGAAGAAAGTCTCTTTACCGCGCGCAGCGTTCTCATCCTGCGCTTGTACGCAGTTGCAGGATTGCAGCGCAAAGAGAGAGAGAATCGGTAGATGGAGCTTCTCGTGCCGCCTGGGATTTCCATTTATCCTTGCTCGTCGTCATCTTACCTGCGTTCTGTGCACTCTCGTTCTCACTCTGGGAAATTATTGAACGGGAATTCGCAGTTTGGGAGCCAGGGGGCGGCGGCAGCAGCAGCAGCCATGGCCGTTCCTATCTCCAGCGCCATGAATCTGTCTGGCTTCTCGGGGCGTTCTGTTGTTGTGCAGCATCGCCCTTACAAGAGAAGTGTTGGGGTTGGTGGCAGTGGCTGTGATGGCGAGAAGAGCCGTGTTCAGAAGAAGGATACGGCATGGCCGGATGCTGCCGGGTGTAGGGGATGTAGTAGGGTTAGTGTGCGAGGGTTTAGGACTGAAGAGGAGAAAGCTCTGCAGGGCTTGCCTGACATCTCTGTCAGGTCTGTGTTCACGGAGATGAAGGGGAAGTATGGTGCCTTTGGTGGTGGTGCTACTTTGGAGAAATCCAAGCTTGATCTTTCTCAGTCAACTTCTAGGGTTTCACCCCAGGTATCCCCTCGTCTACTCTCTCTGTCTCTCTGTCGCTCTCTCGCTGTGATTATGTGTTCTGCCACATGGCTACGGCAAGAATAATCGTACAATTGCAGTCTGAAACCTCGGAAGGCAGGAAATGACTTTTAGTCGCCATTAGGGAGCATTTTAAAATTTTTTTTTGCAGTGAGTGTTTTTCTATTCTTCGGTTTAGGGTTATTCATTGTGATTGAAGTTCTTGTTTGGTTTTGGCAGTTGGAAGCAGGAGGTGGCGGAGGAAATATTGGGAACAAGAACTTCAATGGAGGTGGAGATGGTGGAGATGATGATGGAGATGATGATGATTATTTTGGTGAAGATGGTGATGATGATGATGGAGATGATGGAGGTTTGTTTGGACGCAGATTGGTGCTTCCTGAGGTGATTGCCATTCTCTATTTGTTTGTACCATCAAGAAGCAGCAGCTTGTAAATTTGTGTCTTGGTTTTTAAGCATTTTATAATCACTTCTAGCAGTGACCAAAGTCCACAACAGATCGCGAAGGCAGTTGTATCTGTGCTCTCAACCACAAACAGGAACTCATGTTTATATCCCTGCAGATATTCGACCGAAAAATTGTGGCAGCTGTTTTGCAAGAGTGGTTCAAAACAATCAATGATTTGCCTTCAGGCATACGTCAAGCTGTTGAATTGGTGAGTTCTGCCTGAGGACAACAGTTAGCTTGTGTTGTAAGGACTCTGATGGTGGGCACTCATCCCTCAGTTTCTGATCAAAGTAAATCCAGAGAATCTAGGGTTAGGGTTCCTCCATATGTGGGCTAATCCTAAGGTGCAAACATCATTATTAATGTCAATGGAATTAGAACCTGTTTAATCATGACCCCTGAACATTGGCATATGAAGTATGGAGGCTTATCATTTTTGTATACTTCAACATGCTTGTCAATGATATCTTCTGGGCTTGCTCATTTTGGTGAACCAGGGACTCATAAGTTCAGGGCAGATGGTGAGATTTTTATCAGTCAATGCAAGACCAACAGTCTCAAGGGCTGTATCCCGAATAGTTCCTCCATCTGTGTCCAGGGCTTTCATTGGTCGGTAAGTGCATTTGTTCCCCTTCAAAAGACCATTGACCATTTCTGGTCTTAGGCAGTGTGCATACGTTGCACTTTATATTGTTTTGACAAGGTTAAATTGTCCAGGCTTCTTGCAGATCCAGCATTTCTCTACAAGCTAACACTGGAGCAAGGTTTTACAATTGGCTATGGTATATGGTGGGAGTGTCAGCACCGTGGGAATAGGTAAGCAGAAAATCTCATGTCTATTTTGTTATCTGTACAAGAAATCTCTTTCAGGAAGCTCCTATGTCAGGAAATGACTCATTTGTCTTTTGGGTTGTGCAGGATAAGACAAGAGTGGGATGTGGCAGCAGCAAATGTACTGACATTAGCAGTCTGCAATGCAGCCATTTGCTGGTCTCTAGCTCCTAGCCGGTCTTATGGGTCAACTTTCAAGTATGAATTCCAGAATACCATTCAAAAGCTCCCCAACAATGTCTTTGACAAGAGCTACCCTCTCCGGGAATTTGATCTACCAAAGAGGATCTACAGCTTCTTCTATAAAGCTGCAGAGCTCAGCCTCGTTGGCATGGTCACTGGGGCAGCAGGTGCAGGCCTTGCCAGGCTTATGCCTTCCAGCAGAAATCAGGAGCAGTAAGTTTTTAATTCCACCACCAAGTATGCTTCTCCTATCATTTCAAAAGATGTCTCATCCTGAACGGGTTGGGCATTATAAGTCTCAAGGAGTCAGGCTGTAACATAAGGACACCATCCTCAAGCAGATTGCTGAGCACATTATACTGCCATCAGGCTTTTTATGATTATGAAGCAGATGTTTCTGTTAATGATATTTGTAGCCCAGTAATGGTTTAACAGATGTCTAGGTGGTTCCTCTTGTACATGCCATCATACTGACTCTCAACTTGTTATGTGGTTTTGTTGGAGTAAGCAGAAATTCAGTGCCAATACCTTCAGTGAGCACAAGTGCATTAAGTCATGGAGCCTTTCTTGGAGTTTCTGGAAATGTGCGGTATCAGCTACTTAATGGAGCAGAGAGGGTTATGCAACAACACTTCAATCATTTGGGTGTTGTCTTATTTTGCTCCACAGCGCTCAGGTTTGTAGTGACCTCGATCACTTTGATTGTTGCATTCATTGTTAATCAAGGGGACTTTGCCAATGTTGGCTGGTGTGTGTATCTAACAATCTAAGATCAAACCTATTTATCAAATTCTAATGAGACTGTATACATATGACTGGAAATTTCTTTTGTTAGGTGCATAGAATATGGTTTGTTCATCTGAGTATGAGATTTCTTTTCTGGCTTCTGTCTGTATATTTTTTTCTGAGTCAGTCGGTGACAATTTCCAAAGTTGAAAGTGTTATTAGCAGAAAGTGTTTTGTGTGATCATTTAGGGCAGTTAAGTGTGCAAATAGTAAGAAATAAACATTGATTTGTTCTGGGTATCTGCATCCCTGGCCAATAAGGGTTTTGAAGAGAAACTTGACACAGTTTAGTTCTGGCAGGGTACTGAACATTCAAATTGGGGATGTGACCCGCCTCACTTGGCTTGGACTTGGAGAGCTTGCAAGAGTTGCACCTGATGGATTACATAAAGCTTATCATCGACCGTCTTTATCATCTGATACAGTCCCTGGATGGTTTATCCCAGCAAGGGGACTGGTTTCAGGCTTCTTTGAGGGCAAGAAAGACCAAAGCAAAGAAGGCAGGCAACAAACACCACACATGTTGGGCAAGAGGAAAGTGAAGCGAAAGGTCACAGCAGGGCGCTGAACACCACTTTTTGACTGAGTAAGCAATCAAATTTTTAAGAGGAATAGAGATTGGACTTTTAAAGGGCAAATCATGAGAGCTGCTTACTGGAGCATCTCCGGTGGTCAAGGAGTTGGTAATGTCTGCAGCTAGATTGTAAACTTATGAGGGTGTAAACACTGGTCACTTTGGAATACCATTGAAAAACAAATGGTGTCTGTCAGTAGGCTCTTCCCACAGTTGAGAGGTCTTTGTTTTAGAGAAGAATTCATAAATTTGTCCTTTGAAGTTTCCTTGGTTGGGGATCACCTAGGATGTATCTGTGGGACTCTGCTTATAGCATTGGACAATGGCAGCCCCTGGGAGCAGGCTGTTTATCACCTTATTCCTGAGTACATTGAATTTGCTAGTCTTCATCCAAGCATAGATACCATGGCCAGTCCACATGGTGTCCCATTATGCGGTGTACTGTTTGGGAGTTTAATGGCATTTGGGACAAAAGAACTAGCACCAGTGAAAGATTACCATCTGATAAGTTGCAAAGGCTACTACAGTTGGATGACTGCTTTAATGTATAACAACTTTGATGTTTTGGTAACAGCGATGAGGAGGGTTCATGGAAGATGGTCCAATTTATAGACTTTTTTGAAAATAGTGTGCCACCATGACCTATGGCATGGATAGCAATGTAATGTGAATATACAAGTGTTTAAAATTCATGTTCAACTATTATCTTCACAATTGATTAACTGATGAATGTCACATGATAATTCACTTTTCAGTACATTTATTACATAATTTCATGTTTTTAGTGATTGAAAATGTGAATCAAAGTTAAATACAACTTTGGAATTCATGTCTTAAAAAGGGCATGTAGACTTCGAAAGGTATTGTTTGCCCACATAACTACATTGAACAAATAACATAATGTGAAATGCCTTACAGCTTTTTGAACAATGTTTGAAAGGTAACTGCATCCAAAGTATAAAAGTAAAGTGAAAGGTTCTTCAAATTGTAAATAGAAAAGGCATACAAAAATAGCTTAGTCAAATTTGCACAAAATGGAGTTGTTAGAAGAATGAATCCCTCTCTCTTGGACAAAGAATGTTCAATGATTTCAGGTAGGGTTTAGATTAATGACTTTTGGGCAAAGGTTATGATCATTGCAACTTGTCTTCAGGATATTTTTTCCACTAGTTCAAGACCTCAAGTTACTCTTGAAGAACAGATGTCAAAAGTCAAAGAAGAACTCATTAGTCTTCGTAATTTTGGAGACAAAAGTATAAGTTCATGTTGCAAAATTAGATCATGAATGTATGTATTAATTTTGAAGCTAAGGAGGACCTTATGTCATATGAACCTTAGTAAGGCCACCATGAATCACAATATTCCCAGATCAAGTAAATAATCCATCAAGCGTTTAAAACCATTTTCTCATTAAGGCCACCAAACTTCAAAGCAATGTGCCCAACTAAGGATGTCTTTGATTGTTCCAACCAATAGTAATTTTAGAAATAATTACATTTGTTACCTTCCTCAAATTACATGAAAGCTTTAAACTTCCTTCAAATCCCAAGGAGCAACAAGAGAAGTGACATGAATATGGCTATATAGGTTGGTCATTGAACATTTAGTGTATTAAAGAAGCTCAAATACGTAAAAATGTTTTTGTTGCCCTTGGAGTTCAAAGAGATGTTGTAGTTCACCATTTGTCACATTCAATGCCACAAAAATCACTCATTTTCATCAAGAAATGAACAAGATATGCCTTTTGGAAATGAAGGGGTAAATGTTCGCCTACCAACTTATTAAAATAATTAGTGTTTTGGAGCTTAAGATCTTTGGACATTGTGTATGAAGTTCAAAGAGGTTTTGTAGAACTCTAGTTGGTGCATCCATAACTTTTTTAATTATTCAAAATGGACAAAAAAAAATGAAGAAAACTTAAGGGTTGGAAAGGGTAAGGGGGTAAATGCATTTTATTTTTCTTTGGACAAGCTTATCCTCTTCTTGTTTTCTTTTTCTTTTTTTGTTGCTCTTAAGTCTTTGGATTTTAAAAAGCTTTTGCAAAGCTTCAATTGGCACACCCATGGCTTTGAAATTTATATATATAAAATTTTTTTAAGATGAAAATATGATAAGTGTTTGATGATAAGATAATGTTTAGTGATGAATGTGTCTAATGTGAAAATGTGATGAAAATTCAAACTTTCAAACAACTTGAAAGTGCAATAAACATTCATTGCTAGTGGTAAGAACAATGACAAAATGATGGAGGTGATGGAAAGACAATGAAAATATTGGCATGACAATAATTATGTCAAGAGAATTGTTGTTAATGACCCCATCATTTGTCTTATTGTTCCATTGGTTTTGTTATTGTCCTTGCCATTTTTGCTTCAAATGCCTTTAATAAGTATATTGTTTGGAAGGATTATTTCATATTCTCAATTTACAATGTTGCTTGTTCCACCACCCCATTACAATCTTCATTTTTCGTGCCATTGTTTCATTGTCAATTATGTTGTACATGTCATTGTCTTGCCATTTCATGGTACTTTTAATCATCCCCAATGCCATCCAACATATTTTTTGCTCAAATTAGCTTGTTGTGACTTTCAACATCAATTTGGGTTTTGCATTACTTTGTTTTATTACCATACTAGAATAGTGGGTTAGACACTTTTATGTAAAAATAAATAAAATTAAAGTAAATTTCAGCATTCAAAGTTTTTTTTAAAAATTCGGCAACTTATAACAAAAAACAATTTATTTGACAAAATTTTAAAATTTTCATCTATGTGTTAATTGTTTCATCCATGAGTGTCAATTTCAATTATTTTCATCAATTCATGATGGCTTGTGTTTTTGTACCTAAGTACTTACCTTAATGACAACAAAATAGAAATAAATGGTGTCAATATTTGATGGAAGAGTTTTTGGAGTTTTAGTGAGTTGTGTACAAATACACCATAGCCCCATTGCCCTCAACCTCTAGAGGGCAACACTTAGTGTTTTTGAAGGTGTCATGTGTTACAAGCGAGCATGTTGCACATCATCACACTAAGCCAACCTATTTCACACTCCTTGCTCCATGATGCAACCATTATTTGCCACAAGCAACTTCCCACATTGTCAAGTTTCACATAACAACTTCCAAAATTGTGCGACAATGTGCCAAAAGCAACCTCCACAAAACAACAAATAACACTATTGTTCAAAACACTATCTTAGAGACTTGCTATTTTTATTATTAAAAACAATCAAGAATGACAAAGAGGAGTGCATGATAATAATCATGTTCCAAACAAGTTTTAGGCAAGAAATGATGGAATGGAATTGAGGCAAAAATGCTTGTGAGTGTGAGGATTTATTTCAACTAGTAGAGAATGTTGAGTTTGGTGTTTTGGCTTTGCCAATGTAAGTCATGTCATTGACTGTGAGTGAGCATGGGTTGTGTTGAATAACAAGGGAAACATGGGAGGTTGTGAGTGTAAGAAATGCGTATGCAATCAAAGTGGGTTGACAAAACATACATAATTTCTTTATATTTTGACATTTTGCTACAATATTTTTTAAAATTTTGACAAGGTAATCAAATAATTTTCCAATATTTTCAACTTTGATTTTTATAAATAGTTTTTGCCAAACATGTTATTCTAGTACAGTAGTGATGATCAACTTTTCTTTTCCTCTTTTTATGTTCCCATATGGTTTTCAATAATTCATCATTATTTATGTTAGTTTCAAATTTAATTTAATTCAAATTAATATAAATATTATGGACATGAAAATGAACTTGTTAATTTACCTTTTCATATCCATATTGGTGAGTAGGAGAAAGGATTAAGATAATTATTAGGAGATGAATGAAGTAATTAGGTTTGAAAATGAGATAATTAAGCTTGAAAATAAGGTAGGTGTGCATTGTTTTTGAAATTTACATATGGATGGCCATATGATAGATTTTTAAAAATCACCCATGTATACTAGGTAATTCTTTGTTCCTTTTGCCATTAATTTTTCAATTTTATTTTTGTCATCACTCTAATTTTGGATGATAATTTTTTTTCTATGAAAGGTTATATTTAATTTCTTTTTTTTAAGGGAAGTTTTTTAAGTGTATGTGGAAAAAAATTAAAAATATAATGGTAAAGAAGGTGGAGCTTTATCGATTTAATAATCATTTTTTAAAAATGGAACTTCATTACATTAAATTAATCTTAATCTTAAATTTAAATTTATTTATTTTCCTTCTTATGTTCTCTTAAGTTTCCAATTGTTCATCATTATTTATGTCCATCCCAAATTTGATTTCAATTCTAGTGAAAATAAGAATTGAAATTGGTTTAGGTGAAATAAATATAATATTTAATAGTATGAGATTCCAAGCCTAACTATCTCACTCCTTCCATTAACCCACCTACATGCATATGAAAAAACAAATTAACATGTGTTTTCCATAATTGAAATTTCATATTTGATTAATTCAATTCAAACAAATTATGAAAAAAATCAATTCAATTGTATTTGAATTGGTTTGAATTGAATTGCATTCAACCAATCAAATTCAATCCAATTGACATAACAAAAAAAACATTAACATGTGACCAAATCTAGAGGAATTGGTTCATTTCAATTGAACCTAAACTCAACTGAACTTGAATTTGATTCAATTTATTTGAATTCAATTCAAGGTGCATGCAATGTCATTCAAATGGAACTTAAATTTCAGAAAATTAATTCATTTCTTTCATCATTTCATTGTCACTAATAGTGCAAAGCACTGCAGAGCCCCAATATGCTGAATAACATGGACATGAAAAGGCACATGCTAATTTGCCTTGTCATTTCATGTACACTAATGTGGCATGTGCCATTGGCCCAAGTGTGAACTCGTTATAATGTAAGGTGGACACAACATATGAGATTATTTTGCAAGGTATACTTATATCCCATTGCAAGATCTTTCCAACCACACCAAAGGCACATCACAATTCCTTCTACTTGAATTGAATGGTAGACATTCAAGTGTTACCATGTTCTCAAATGATTTTTTTTCTCCAAAACCTGGTTTTTTGAAGTTGATTGGAATTTTCAACATCGAAAATCATTTAAAACCAATATCTCCCACATTCTAAATCCAAATCTTGCCAAATAAATTCCATTAAATCCTACTCATCAAGATATTTCCAACAACACCAGAGCCACATTCCAATTCCTCTAACATTTTTAGTGAAAATATCATTCAATACTCAAAAACTTTTGCATCACAAGCCCAAAGATCATTAGAAACCAAGCCATGCACCTGTCCTTGTCAAGAGCTTTCCAAACACACCAAGAACACGATCCGAAACATCCTGGTTTGGTGGATCTCATAATTATAAAACAAAACAAACTACCTTCCTTTATAGATAGATAAGTAAATTAAATAAGCAAGACAATTATTTGGAGAGAAATGAGGTAGTTGGGGTGCACAATATTCATGAATGTCTTTAAGCCATAGACTTTGGATAAATCTAAAAAATAAAACAAAAAAACTTGTTGTGCCCACCTAATGTGTTTACTTGGTTACATATGTAAATGCAATGAGTAAAACTTATCACCTAATGAAATGAACAAAGGCTGGCTTGAGAAGACAACATCCAATATTTATGAGAAGAACACATATAATGAGTTTTGAGAAAAAAATTTGATTTCATGTTAAACCCAAAAAGATATGTAAAACACTTGAAAATTTTAAAAATACATATGGAAGGCACCTTATATCCATGATTCATTGTGTCATCTATGTATGTTTAAGTTCATGATAGCCTTTGCCTTGAGCCTTACCATGAATAAAGCCCATGGGTGTTGGACATTCTCAAAACTCAAGGTTGGACTCAACTATTGCCTTGTCCTTGGCCCCTTGTCTTGAGATTGCCCAATCTCGAGGCTTTATCCTACACATAGGCTTGAGACTTAGGCAAATGGCAAGCATGCTTGTGAGTTGAATCAAGCCAAATACAAGTTACACCTTGTATAATAATATAACTCATGAACCCAAAAAAATCTCAAGAAATCAAATAAGGAGATGTGCTCCTTATGAGTCTTGCATACTCACGCACAACAATAATAAGAGATATTTTGAATTATCAAACCACAAACATCAAGCTTGGTCACCACCAATTTCCTTACTAAATATTTCATTTAAAATCATCATCTTAAATTTTTTGCTTCGAGTTGCATACAACATTCGAAGAAATTTCCTAATGTATTTGGAGGGTGTCTTATACATGAATAATGCCTCCTCAAATATGTTCTGATGTACATGTGTTTAGCCTTATGATTAAGTTTGCCTCATGCTTTACAATGAGTGAAGGCAATTGTCAAAATGTTGGGCTAAACTTTGCTACCACCTTAATGTAAGCCCTTCATTGTGGTCATCCTCAACTGCCTTTATTTCAAGAAGGTCTCAACCTTGGGGCCTTACCTTCCACCCTCATTATACTATCAAACTAGAAGTGAAAAAATCAATAATTACTCAATTTGATTAAGAAAAGTGAATTCAAGAATTTTTGTTTTGGTTAAAAATCCTGGTTCAAAGCCAAATTTTTTGAAAAAAATGTTAAATATAATAAGGCCAAAGTGAACCCAATACCTTTTGCATTTATATGCCTTTCATCTTTTTTATTGAGGTCTCTTAAAGGCCATATTCTTCAACCCTAAACACCTAATAAGGCAAAAATGACTTTATCTATTTTGGAATTTTTGATTGATGTAGCAAGCAAAAATGCTTTCTTTCAATAAAATATTTGGTGTGTGTAGAATGTCAATATAATTTGCAAAGGCTGGAGCAAAAATTCTTGCACCCAATTCCCACTTTTGTGTGGGGAGCATTTCCCCCCATTAAAATTATTTAAAAAGTTGAGCTTTGACAAGTGTATAGGCCTCAAGTAACTACCACTTTTTGAATGCTATAACTTGGATTAAAGTGGAATTGATCTTTTGTCCTTTCAAAGAGAGTTGAGCTTTTGGAAATCTAAAGTGGGTCCATTGCTCCTAGGCTCTTTGAAGTATTTTGAAGGGCACCCATAGATAACCCCCCAAAAAATGTGGTTAGTGGTTCATTATGTCCATTCCTTCTTTGCTTCAATGATATGTTGACAAGGGAGGTCCATCTCAATTCTAGGGGGGTTTAGATGAAAATAAGGCATGCATCAACTTGGGGGTCATGCCTGAAGTGGGACCCTTTTTTAATTTGGCAAAATTCCATTAAAAATGAAATAATTTTTTTAAAGTTTAGACATGAAGTGATTTTGGAGGTTTTCAATCACTGTAGGTAAGGGGGAAAAAAAGAAGGAAAATTCACTAAACTATATATATATATATATATATATATAACCCAAAATATAAAATGATGATTAAATATTTGAACTTCATATTTGATTTATATCCAGATTTGGCTAAATCTTCTTATGGATGATCACTCATCAATGAAACCTTGCCAAATTTGTAGAAATAAAGCACCCAAGAAAGGGAGAGGAAAGGAAACAAGGGGCAAGGACTGAAATCCAGGTAAGTAAACAACCCAACAAAGGGGGCCAAAAGGAGGAAAGGGAACCACAAAGAACTAAACCTTCCAACAATTGCATGAAGCAAATTAACTAAAGAAATCACTCATTCGGTTATAAACTATTTTTTATATATAAAAAAACATTCACTTGAAAGTAACAAGGAATCTATCATGTGAAGGACAGATTGAACACAAGTTCCAAACTCTAGTTACGTTTATATGGGTCAGGTGGTTAGCAATTATTAATCCACATAAAGGTTAGTTCACACTTGGGGGTAATGACAATGATAAATTATCGTTTTTAAAACTATGTTCACATATGGAATTTTTAAAAATAAATAATTGACATGTCTTTCTAATGTGGCAAGGTGTTAATAAGTTAACAACAATAGATAATGTGAAATGATAAACTAACATTACACAAGTAAAATCTTGCAAATGTGTACATTTTGGTGCCTACCAACATTGGTAGTTTATCAATCTTAACTAAAGGGTGACAAATTACTAATCAACGCCCTAACCATCTTGGGTAACCTTTTCTATGCAAACCCTTTTGCAACAAAACACAAAAAGGTTTGAACATTTTGCACAGAGCTTTTTCATCTTGTCCTTTGCATTTGTTATTTGCACATTGAACTGTTGTGTAGGTCTTCAAGTCGTCAATAAATGGAAACCACAAATGATAACAATTTTTTTTCACAACAATAACATGAAAAATTTGTAAGGAGAAAGGGAGGGAGGGGGAGGGGAAGCCATGTAGCAACAATGTCGATCAAAGGAGTTGTGTCACCAATCATACCACCATTGGCTAACATTATTGGAACAATCGGACTATCGCGCCAAAGGCAAGGCAATAACATGTTAATTTCAAATGTTTGGTCAACTCGTGTGCACAAATGCTTTTGGTAGCACAAAATTGGGACAAATTTGTCAAAGAACTACAAAAGTTCACCGAATCAAAAATTACGCACATTGGAAAAATTTGCAAAAACAAATGGAATAGGTTTAGCAAAAAAATTAAAATTAAATTGGTCTTCTATAAAAACTCCTTGAACATCTTTTTAAGGATTCCAAAGGAGTTTTCAACCACATTTTTGCCACTAAATAATTGTTGATTGTAGAGAGCTTCAAGCATAATCTGACATACCCCTATTTGTTTATGTGACACCATGAACCATGGTAGTAAGGGATAGCCCTTGTCCCCTAGAACATAAAGTTTGATGCCTTTTTGTCCAAGTTCAATAATAAACAAATTTTATTCAATGGCTTTGTGGGATAATGAAGAAATCTTCAAAATTTGAACCTAGAATCCTAACATATATATCTTGAAACCTTTTCGATGGTCCATAATAACTTGCATTTGAATGTTGTAACCTTTTGATTTGAAAGAATAAAAATAAATTACAAAAACTTGGGCCTTCATCTTCTACACATGAATTTGCATTGCATTTGTGGCACCATGGATTAATGGCATGCCATAGAAGTCCTTGAACCCATCCATGTCTTTAATTAGGTCATTACCTTTTGGCCATTTCATTTGGTTCTTCAAAATATAGTTCATTGTGCACATAAATTCATGCAGGACAAGGTGGATAGTTGATTTCTTGATATCAAACAATTCAAAGCAGTTTAAGTACTTAAATGCATGTGCAAGTTTGTACAAACTATAGGCTACATGGATATTCATAAGGACAAAAACTTGAAAATTTGTGTTTTTTTTTTCCATGAAAGGTTTTAACTTCTTAGTCAAGTGATGGACAAAGTTTTTGCTAACATAAAAGTGTTCAATCCACTTAAGGTTGTTGTATTGCGTCATCAACAAAAGTGAATACCAAGTGGTTGATCATGCTTTAACCCAATAGCCAAGTTTTTTAGTCCTTAAACTATCATACACACATGAGATTTGGTACTAGTGCAAAACAATTGTGTGATACATTGTTTCAAAAGGAAACCAAACATCTTCTGGAGGAGGCATTGGAACTTTAGATAGAAGGTTAGATTTTGCTATGTCAAAACCTTGCAAAATCAAACCTTGAATTTGCAACACAACTTGCAAAAATTGTGCAAGAATGACAACATTGTAAAGTGTAGAGATAATCACAGCTCGGAGGAGCTTTGCATGTGGAAAGAACACAGGAGCTCCACAATTGAAAAGCTAGGAACAAAGAGGAGCTACACAATAGAGCTTGGAGGAGCTTTGGGTGTGAAAAGAACATAGGAGTTGCATAACCAAAAACAGAAAAAAGAAAATTAAGAGCAAAGAGGAGCTACATCAACAAAGTTCAGAAGATTTTGCACACGGAAAGAACATTGAAAAGTTGCACAATCGAAAGTAGAAAATGAAAAAAATAAAAAAATAAGGAGCTTTATGAACATAGCTTGAAGGAAGTTTACACTTGGAGAGAACGCAAAGAAGCTCTGTAATCGAAGCAAGAAAATGAAAAGCCAAGAGCAAAAAAAAGTTATATCAACAAAGCTTGGAGGAAATTCACACACAAAAATAACACAAAACCTACACAACCAACAATGAAAGAAAGAAATTTAAAAGCAAGCATGAACTACAACAACAGAGCTCAAAGGAGCTTCACATACAAAAACAACAAAGGAAATGCACAATCAAATATAGGAAAATGAAAACTAAGGAACAAAGAGGAGCTACATAATCAAAATTGAAAGGAGCTTCACAACACAAAAAAAGTAATGATGCAAATGAGTTGGGAGGGAAGGAACTTACGTCACTATGAGTGCATTTGCAATCTTTGAACGATATGTTAATATTTACACGACACATGTCCTACCTACCTTAGCTAAAGTAGTTAATGTGAACAACAATAGCCCACAATGGTAGCTACTACCACTAACCTAATTAACCTAAAATAAACTCTAACTATTTAGGTTAACTTTCCTTTTTTTCGTTTTTTTCTTATAGCCTACCCCTGAATGTGAAGTGACCTTAAAATTGACTGATTTTCCTAGATGGACTTTGATGCAGAAGTGAAAACAATTTTAATATTTTCACACATTGACCATTAGGACTACTACGAGTTCACCTTTAAAAGTGTCAAGAATTAAATTTGGATTCAGAATCCCTGATATATATCAACAATGGTATGAATATTAGTAAGGACCTTACTAGGCTAGTATGACCTAAGGTAGTAGTACCAACCTTGTAACAATTTATACCAATTTCAATATCAAGTATATAGGCTACCGTAGCCTAGGGTCAATTTCCACATTGACACAATGAATTTTATATATTAATTCACTACGTCCGTTTGTCTGTCTATCTAACGGGGGTTTTGGGGGGTGGGGGAGGGAGAGGCCGGTGAAGCAGCGGGCGACCGGTGTTAGTCTGTGACGAGGGTTGGACCACCATGGTTTCCGTGTACAAATCGTCTCCACAAAGCATTGCAACCGTCCAAAAGGTAGGAATGATGGTCGGATCGCATCCCTCTCCCACTGCACTAGAGGCGGATATAAAAACCTTCCCCTTCCCCCCCCCCCCCCCCCCCCCC
>Ga0116229_10004993_pt1 | contig 21717 bp, 21 predicted proteins | sample S1TSphgellanicum_3_FD_87313 | JGI IMG/M metagenome (GOLD analysis project Ga0116229, IMG submission 87313) | Host-associated microbial communities from peat moss isolated from Minnesota, USA - S1T2_Fc - Sphagnum magellanicum MG | ecosystem: Host-associated > Plants > Peat moss > Unclassified...
TCTGCCCGGTCTTTTTTTTTTTTTTTTTGCTCGACGGGTGCATTATGCACCGGGTTCACACTAGTTTGAATTTGATGGTAGCCAAAGAAACCATCCAAAAACAAATATACTTCACATCCCACTACCTTGTCCAAGACTTCATCTGTGAAGGGTGGATGGATACAAGCATGAACCAACATGTCACATGTTGCAAATATTTATTGTTAAAATGTTTATTCAAAGAATATGATTTAACCATGCACTACATTAAAATATGTATATTATGATTATAATTGCAAAAGACATGACTATATGTGCATGAACTGGCATTTATGATTATGTCCATGTCCATGATTGGATGGTATTTAAACTACAAGTTTAAATCACCTACATGTGGCAAATGTGACTATGAACATAATCATGGATATAGTTATAAGTTGATCTCTTCAATGTAATGCTTTACTTGGTTTTAAAATGTTTTGAAACTTATACATATTTTTACCCCATTGATATAGTTTTTGAAATAATGTATGTACTTTTATTCGCTTTATATATTAAAACTAATATACTTGTGGGCAACACTAGTCATGACACCTATATCAAAATGGTAAATTTCTTGAGACTCAAATGAGACATATATTCAATTTCAAGACAAATGGTGTTTTGAAATTTCAAGCAACCATAACTATGTCAAAATGGACTTAAATGGGACATGCAACCCCAAAGATCCTTTCAATACCATATCAAACACTTGATTTGAACATGATTTGTTCCACCAAATTGAATTCTAAATGTGTTAAATGCTTATAGATAATTGGAAACATTTACCTAATTCATTTTTGTCCTAATTTTCAAATGGTTATAACTTGAAGCCATTGTATTTATTTTGGCAATATGATCCCATCATATTATAACTCACATTTTTAAAAATTCAACAAGCTAAAGATAATTTGAATTGAAGGAGATTTGATCATTTAAATTGTTTTATAATCATTGATCAAGATTCCTTAAGTTCTCAAAATGGGAGTTCAACTTGTATTTCTTGGGAATGCCTCCTTTTTATTCACTCACACATTCATTTGAGGTGAAAATGTGTTTGCATTCGTTTCAAGTCTTGGCCCCTTGTTTGACCTAATCCCAATTTCATCTTGCAAAAACACTTTATTGCCCATCTCAAGAATTTGTTACACAATCAAGTTAGGGTTGCAACAATAAATTTTCATTAGAAATAAAGCCTTTGGCAACATCCTTCCCCATATTCAAACATGCATTTGGCATCTACTTTGCATGAGCCCTTATTCTAGTAAAGTTTGAAGCAATGAACTTTCCTTATAACTAATCAAACAAAGAAACCACAAGTGGCTAAGAGGGCATTAAAGATTGCTAACACATGGAAAAATATTTTTAAAAATGTGTTAGTTAATAAACAAATCAAATAGTAAATTAACAAGACTAATAATTTTTTACAACATGTTTAATACTAATGAGCAAATCATATTTAAGTTTTCTGAGTCATTTTGTTTGTCTATTATAAGAAAGAAAACAAAAGAGGAATACACTACTTGTAATCTTGTCTTACCTTCAACACCTTGTTTTAACATAACACATTGAAACCTATTATTTCACAAGCGTATATACATTTCCTAAGAAGATTCAAATTCTTACTAAAAATTAAACAAGAAATTGAATTCCTCATTTAAATAACTTTATAATTAACCATTTTGACCATGTTTCCAAAATGATTCTAGTACAAGTCATGTAACCACCACCTAGGGCACATCGTAGGGAAATATGTTAAACACCCTTTAACAAGCTCTATTTAGTGTAAAAAATAGTTGATAGTGCTCAACCTTTTGCAAAGCTACCTAATTCTATTGTAAAGTTTGACTAGTTTGACCTTATTTTTATGTTAAATCTTTTTTAAAATGTTATTGTTCAAAGCTCGAAATATATGCTATAGGTTTGTCTGTTTAATGTCTTTTTAGAGGTGAGGGGTTTGAAATAATTATGGGACAATAATTTTTATTTATTTATTTTGCAAAACATGCAAAACAAGTAGAACCATGAAATGCAATTCTACTCAAAACCATGCCATGCATAAAGATATAAATGCAAAAATGCATTAGAAAGAGCTCATTAGGGGGTATTTTACATCTCACCATGGAAGGTGAAAAATATTAGAATTTCTTGTTTACCTCTTTAAGTGGTTAGAAATTAGTGTGCCTATTGTTTCATCTTTCTTCCCATCTTTCATGACTCTTTTGATAGTTTAATTGCTTAACGAGCAACAAAATCACAAATGATTAATTGGTTCCAAACATGTTTCTAATTTATTAGTGTTAGACAAACTAATTTACATGACATTATGCAAAAAAAAATTGGATCACATGTTCAACTCACACCCTAGGAAAAACATGGCTATGTTAGAGAGGGAGAACATAATGCCACAACATTTCATATTGGAGCATGCATGGTGAAATTCATTTATCAATATGAAAGGAGATCAATTCAAGATCCACTCTAGTTGTTTCTAACTTAAAGACATGTTCTTGAATGTAAAAACACATTCTAGTTTTTCAATGTACATGAAGAACACCTTAACTAACATATAAAGTGGATAGGCTCTATGAAAATGTAATTGTGGGCACCTTCATGCACATTACATTTTCAAAAAGTTTGTTGTTTTTTCCCATGATATTCAACGTGTATCCAATCACTAAACGAAAAGTTATCATTTGCAACCAATTTTTGCAACTAAAAAATGTGATTACAATTAAAAAGTTGTTTTGAAAATTACATTTCAATTGCATATGATATTTTTAAATTACAAAAATTGATTGTAAATGACAATTTTTCTTCTAATGAATAGATCTCCCATGAAAAGAAAATTCTTAAAAAACCATGCAATTTTCACACCATGGAAAGCCCTTGGGGGCAAGCTTTATGAAAATTAGGCCCAAGTTAGGTTTCACCTAGTATGACTTTTATTTTTGCAAAGCCCACCCCTTGGGTTTTACTTTACATTGAACGCATGAATGTTCCAAGATAAGGTCATGGAGGCAATTGAGTCAATGATGTCAAGCAAATGAGTGCACTTTGGACAAAGATGCCCACAAAGACATTAAAATTATATCCTTTGAATCGAAGGACATAAAGTCCATGTTCCCTCATTTAAATGAACAACCATTCATCATCAAAACCATCTTGTCTATTATCTTCTCTTCTCTTAAGCTAGATTCACATAGAGGGTTAATAAGGATATTTTTATTTCATTTAATCTTCTTTTGATTTACGGGCTAAATATGGTTTTTAGCATCCTTTTTTTGGGATGTCCCAAGGACAACCCTCGAATGTCCTTAGGATTTAAAGGATAACCTAAAAATGGTGTCCTTGGTAAGGTTTAGGATAGACATGGTTGTTTAGGTTTGGAGATGTCTCATTTAGGGTTGGGAAATGATGAAGATAGGCTTGAAGGATGATAGGGAAGATGAAAAGATAATGAACAATGATAAGGATGACATGATGAGATTTGGGGATGTTGGGAATTTTTTTGGGCAATGACAAGGGGACATTAAGAAGATGCCAAGGCATATGCGAAGGGGTGTTGAGCAACTTCAAGGTGACATCCATGGACATTGGGTAACCTTGAAAAGATGGCAAGGGTACTTGACAACATTGACAAAATGTTAGTGGACATCTAAAATTATTATTATTATTATTATTTTCAAGCAAACATTAGGGGATGTCAAGGAGATGTTGGTGGGTGTTGAGCAACATCAAGAATGTGCCAAGGAAATGTTGGGGGTTGTTGGGTAGTGTTAGGAAAATGTTAATGGATGTTGAAAAAATTATATTATTTTTATGGTGACAATGGAAGGATATTGAAAAAATGCTAAAAATACCTTGAGATATGTCGAGCAATACTAGGGAGACACCAAGGGGTGTTGGGCATCATCAAAAAAAATTTGTGAAACATTAGGGAACATCAAAAAAAATTTGTGAGACATTAGGGAAAATTAAAAAAACTTTGGGAGATGTTAAAAAAACTTTGGGAAATGATGTGGGGTGGCTAGAAAACATTGGGAAAATGACAAGGGATGTCAAGCAACATAAAAAAAAACCCATTGCCCATAGCATTGGGAAACCACTAGACAATGTTGAGAAAATGGTGGAAGATGACAAGAAAAGTCCAAACCAAAAAAAAATCTGGTAAAAATGTAAAAAACATTTATAGTTGCCAAATATATGTTAACATCCCTAAAACCTTGGATTAAAATGACTAAAATATAAGGAATAGACTAACCCTTTTATTGTTCACAGAAAGGGGATAAATGAAATTGTATGATGGGGTTAATTTAACCCTATATTGAAACATTTGCATTGGAGGGGTTTTCAAAACTACACCAAAATGTTTGGGCAACTTGCAAAAACTTAGGGTTTATTTCATGTTGCCCAAAAAAAATGCATTATGGAGAATTTTTGAAAAATATTTTCTAGGATGCTTGAAAAAATTCAATAGATTGGGAATTTTTATGTTGTTCAATAATTTTGGGCATAATATTACATAAGTTGAAAATAATTTCATTTCTAGTCAAAAATTTGGGAGCTCAAAAAATTCTAATGCTTGAAAAAATTCAAGTGAATTTTTTTCTAAAATGTCCAAAACATTTTAGGCAATTTTAGAAATTTTAGACTACATGGTAAATTATAAATGTTGAAAAAAAATTCATTTTTACCCAAACATATTGAGCCCTTTTGAAGAATCATAATGATTTAAACAAAACATTTAGGCACTTTGGTAATTTGCATGTTGCCTAATAATGTTGGGCAAATTATAAAAGTTGATTTATGTTTTTGGTTGTTGCCCACCATTCTAGGTCTTCTTTCACATGAAATCTAGGATGTTGGCGAAAACAACATTAGAAGCTCTCTCGAACATGTATTTTAAAATTAAAAGGTCAAATCATTTCCTTATTTTGTTTTCTTTTCATCCCAAATAAAAAAAAAGTGAGGATATTTATTCATGGGGTTAACATATTCTAACACATTTATCCCCTCTTAACCCAAATTCCATGTCATTAGCCAAATCAATTTCTACTTCTTTTGTGTGAATGGTATAACATTGCATGCAATTTGAATTGAATTCAAATCTATATAATTAAAAAAATGTTTGTTTATTGTTTGTTTGTGTCATTCATATTTACCTATTTCAAACCTAATTATTAAAAATCTATTCATTCATATGCACATGAAAAGACACATATTATGTGCCTTTTTATGTCTATGTTATCTATGTTATGAAATCTTTGATTTTATTTTTTTTGTTTTCTATTGAAACAATAATTAAATATGATTCTGAGAATTGAAACACCAATCAATGATAAATTAAAACAACAATTCAACATAGTCGCAAAGAATTGAAACTTAAGAAATTCAATTAGAATTAATATGTCATTTCAATATGATCATGAGCAACTAAAACAAGTCAATATGATGATGAGAAACAATAAAACAACCAAAAATAAAAATTAGATATGAATTTAATAAACATCTAAAATCATCATGCATGCACATGATGATGGCTTTCTCCCTTTCATATTGTATCACATATTTAACTAGTTTAAATGAAATGAAATGAGATGAAAATTGATGCAAAAAATATTGAAAATATAATCATCATTTTCAACATTTGTGATTATGGTATTGAGAAAAAGACATTTAATTTTTTTTTTAAAATTCCAAATTAAAATATATTATTATACAATGAGACAACTAATGGAACACCTTCGAGATTTATTTGACTTAGAGGATTCAATTTTATTTTTTTTCTAGTTATTCCTAATTTGCTCTTATGTTATTGTTGGGTGTATCTTTAGTAGTATAGTTAGGCTTTTTGGTGTTGCAAAGTTGTTAGTTTTGACCAAACCTTCTAATGGCATTTGGTCAATTATGGTAGGCGAAGTTTTATTTTCATTGTTGAACATGACCTTTTGCCTTGAATTTCATAATGCATTGTCAATCCACTTGTCCCCACATGATTTCGGGGTTGTAATTAAGGGATGTTGTGAAACAATGGTGCATGGTATTTTGGCAACTTTAGATGTTCACCTTGATTGGTGGTGTTCTAAATAGACATTGCAAATGCCTTCATCATTGTTTCCTATAAAGTTATATTCTAGGAGTTGCATGCTATGAGTAAGTAGTTGTTTCAATTCATAATTTTCATTTGTTCCTTCTACGCCTCACATTTTTTCATTTTTTTTAGTCACACCTCCCCTTAGGGTGCCTTATCAATTATTTAGTCTTCCATTAACACCCATTAAAAGGATCCATTAGGTGATCATTTTTTTCCCTTAATTCACTTTTGCACCTTTCATAATTCACTTAGCCTTTTCTCGTCTTGTTCATTTCCTTCCATTGTAGATGACACTCACATCATCAAGTTTATTTTAGTTATATTTTAGGTGTTTCATCATTTTTCTTCCCAATTATATTTGATAAGCCTTGTTGTTGAACACTGCAAATGTGCTATTTGGTTTCCTTTAGGGTTGCCATTAGGGTTTTTACTTCCATTAGGTTTTTATATCCTTGTTGGGGGCATTAGGGTTTTGGGTGTTCCCTTGGGATCCTTTTTCTTCACATTTTTTTTTCCCAAGATGCTATGAATGATGATGTTCACCACATCATGCCCTTCCTAGGTTGGGGAATGTGTAGGTGGCATTTGGGATTTCATTCATTGTTTTGCCCATAGGCTTAATTAACTTTTTTGTTCTCCCCCCCATTCTTAGATTTTCAATGCCAATTATCTTCTTTTGAATCGACCCTCATTCATGTATTTGGGAAAATTTTAAAACTAGGTTTTTAAGATTATCCAAAGGCTCTTTTAATTCATTGGTAAATTTTTTTTCCCATCTCTAGAAGGATAGGTCTTGTCTCTACAAAGGTTATCACCTTGATTGCGTACTTGGGGAACTAAAGGCTTGTTGCCCTTATCATTGCATTTAGATTCTTATAAAATGAATGCCCATTTTTATTGGGGGCTATAACAGTTTAGGTCCATTTTCCATTTTAAGTTCACTTTAGGTGGGTTCATGATCTTTTACTTCCAACTAGTTAAACTTGCATCCCCCCATTTGAGTAATTATTAGAAGAAAAAATGAATCGTTTTCAAGAAAACGTTTTTGGAGAATGTGCACAAACACTCATTTTCCAGCATCATTTTAAAGTTGTCTTTTGATTATTATTGCGATTGGTTGAGATCTTGTGTAGGCCCAGGTTCAGGTGCTAGGTTTTCTACCCACTTAATCATCCCATCTTTTCGAATGGCTTTTGATATTTTTTCCTTAACATTACACATCAGATTGTGCTTCCCCCCATCCTATGACTTGTGGTCTTTCTTGATGCATATGTGGTTAACCCATAGATTTGACAACGATACACTTATTTCATTGTGTTCATGGGAAGAAACATTGTCACACACAATGTAGTTTGGAATTTTTTCACCTCGTTTGTTGGGTTTCATGTTTCGTGTGAACAAACTCATGTTTTCCAAACGCCATTTCTCTAGTCATCATGACAATGAGTGGATATTGTGCTTACATCAAATGGTATTTGCACTTTGGTAAACATCATCGTTGTTGATTTGACCTGTGTAAATTTTGTTTCATGAGTTGTTTCTTTTCAAGGAATGGCCATGACAATTGTAACTTAGTCAAAGGTTGTGTCATACCGTGATTAACACCCTAAGGATGATTTTATTTTTTTAGCAATAGAGATATTTAGATGTTTACACCAATAGGCTAATGATTTTTTTGTTCGATGTGTTAACATGACATGGTTGACAAAAGGTTTTTGAAGTCTCATCTTTTGATTTTATGTTCATTTTATAAGCAAAGGAAGTTTGTGGTGTCACCAAAAAGAAAAGGGAGTTACTTTCTATGTGTGTAAACCCTTAATGCTGGACAAATAGATTCAATGTGAATTGCTAAAGTCTTACTGAAACAAAAATATTTTGCTTCAAATATTATTTCTCCATCAAATTCCATACATTCCTAAATTTTATTGTTTTATTTCTACAGACCACAAGGGATCAGTTTCTCTTTTGATTTCTTCTCGAAGAATCAACTGGTTGCTTAATGGGAGTGGTAGTTCATACCCCAATAATAGGAATCCCACAGATACTAAATTGACTACATCACATGGTTCCTTTCAGAGACTACACAAAGATTCAAGACAAGATCAGTGAGTATAATCTATTCCACTTTCCAGCATCCCCTTGTTCCCAAAATCCTTGGAGTTCCCACAATCCAATAGGTATTCTTTCTTCAAGATGAACACATTGCACATTTAACTTAAAATCCCCAAGCCATCAAACATGGAGCTGCCACAACAACCATTTTAGAAATCCTTGACAAACTCATCATCTCCCTTGCATTGGTCCCTAAAAAAAAACATGTAAGACCTCTAGACCTCTTTTTGACGCTTTTAACATAGTGGAAGTTCAAATGTCAAGATTTTTATGAAAGCCAATAGTTTCAATCAACTTCTACCCCTAACTAATTACAATCCAGAATCCAAATCCACTACACATTTGTTAATTATCATCAAAATTTATAAACTTAGCTTCATTTCTTCACAAAAAATCTGTTCCATTCTTTTAAGCCCGCATCATATTAATTCTTCCTCTCCTCGTCCCTTTGCTCCCTTGAAATCTCCTCACCAATCCCCTCACAAAGCTGTGATTCACACAATTCATAAAAAGTCTGCATTGAGTAACTAGGATCGTGTTCCATCACTGAAACTAGCTCACCAACATCCCTTCGCAATAACCTGCACAACAACAAAACAAACCAAAAACAGAAACAAACCAAAAAACTTCTTCAGCACCCTTGAAACACCATGCCACCAACAATTCAACCACAAAACTGAATTAGGGTTTGCAGCCTTCATCCATAGAAAACATTTAACACTGTTTTTAGGTTACTGTGGGTCTTTTAGAGAGTTCAAGTTGCCATTGCCTTGCGACGAACAATTATAGTAGTTGGAAAGGCCTCTTCTAAGCTAGATTTTTTTTTATGTTTTTCGCCCATCTTTTTGCATAACTTGCTTTGTGTTACTAGTGATGGGTTTAAGTCCTAGGTTTCTTGATTTCTTCTCTTAAGGCTCCCCTTTGTGCGTTTTGCATTCTTGGGTGTGGTCTTTTGTTGGCCTTGCCTAAGGCAAGGATATTGTGTTTAGATTCATTATAGACTATAGTAGTTTAAGGGATTTTGGCTCCCATGTAATAGGTCTATTTTTATATGAGGACTTTTGAAAGATGATATTTTGGCTTGTGTTGAAACTTGAGATTAGTTATAGACTTATAATATCTGGAAGGATTTTGGTTTCTTTTAGAGGATTTTTTGAAGATTATATATTTGCATGGTGAAATATTTGAGTTTTCATAATTCTTCTTTTGCCTTAAGGTACTTTTTAATGAAAATGGTGTGACACACCCCTTGTTTGGATATTGGTCCTTTCTTTTTTCTTCTCTTGTTCCCTTGCTGGGTGTTTTTCCTTTATTTATTTATTTTACCTTAAACCTATCTTAGCCTAGGCCAGCGCCTGTGTTAGAATCGTCCCTGGAATTATATTGCAAAGCTTTCTCAAGAAACCAAAGAGGAAATGATTCGGTACTAGCGCAGTTTGCCCTTCCTTGGGGCCTCCGCTCTTCGTTCGCGCTTCTTCAGACGGCGGCACCAAGCAGCTTGAGATGGCCACCACTGCTGCCCTTTCGTTCTCCTTGTCACGTCTCCACGCCCGACTGTCTTTACGATCTTCTGTTTCCGGTAGCATACTACTCCTCCACATTTGTATAGTTGGAATCTGCATGTGGCGAGGTGGAGTCATGACGCTGATGAGTGCGGTTTAGATCTTTTACAACTGTGTCTATTTCTTCCCTTTATTGCTCTTTGCTGAAAGTCGGAGATTGGGCGAATTGCCGATTGATTTGCGTTCGGTAATTTGAGTTTTTTCTCCCGATTTTTGCTTTTCGATCGTGGGATAAAACTGAGAGGTTTAGCATTTTCGTGAAATTTGTTTTGCAGATGCTGCAGTACCAGCACCAGCAGCTGCAGTAGTAGTGCGACAAGGCAAAGGCGTTGTACGGTTCCGTCCTTGCATTGACATTCACAAGGTACCTCTATGTCTGAACCTCTGCTTACAACCTCGCGCATTGAGTTTTAGAGAACAAGCATCGAAGCTTCTTGTATCTGAAGGTGTTGCAATTTATAACAAACAAGCAAACAAAAGAATTGATTTCGCTATTGCAGGGGAAAGTGAAACAGATAGTGGGATCCACATTGCGGGACTTGCCGCCACATGATGACGAGGATTCTGGAACGGCGGCGGCCGCGCCACTCATCACCAATTTTGAGTCAGAACGATCAGCCGGTGAGTTTGCCGAAATGTACAAGAACGATGGTTTACATGGTGGCCATGTTATCATGCTCGGGGCGGACCCTGCCAGCCACTCTGCTGCTTTGGAAGCTTTGGCAGCCTTTCCAGGCAAGTAGCTCACCTTTATTCTCTTTGTCATGTGAAGGCCTCTTCCAAAATGGAGGTTACGAGCTTGTTAGTTTTCCATGGCAGAAGCTTGATGGTGGTTCATAATGTAGTATTAGGGTTTGACGCCAGAGCCTACAACCCTATTTCTCTAGTTTCCCTTCTCCTTTTCTCTCTTTTGTTCAGATAGAAGAAGCTTAATAACAAGAATGCAGGTGGGCTGCAAGTTGGTGGAGGCGTAAATCTGGAAAATGCAAAGCTGTTCTTGAGTGCTGGAGCAAGCCATGTTATTGTCACTTCGGTGGGGATCAATTATCTTTTCCATTTATTCTCAGTTTCATAGTTCGGGGTGAATCATGTTGCAGCTTTTTGGTACTGTATGTCCAGACTTGAGATTTTATCATGCATCATATTGCCAACAAAAAGTTGTGGTGGGACTTTTTGTATTACTATGAGAACTGACAGTAGCTAAGCTGGAAGAATCTTAAGCAGTATTGATGAATCTGGAAACTTGGATCGTCAACTGGCCAATTGGCAGCAAGTGTTGGTCCATAGTCATAAGCCCTAAACCTCAAGGTTCAACTTCTTTTGTAATCAAATGTTGGTTGTATTTGTGGTTCAGTTTGTGTTCAAGGATGGAAAGATGGATGCCGAGAGGTTGAAGCAGTTAGTGGATTTGATAGGGAAAGAGAGGCTGGTCTTGGACCTCAGTTGCAGGAAAAAGGTAAAGCAGCAAGGTGTATCTCACTGTGAGGTGTGTCTGTCTTGTATAGCATATGGATGCTTACAAACAATCTGAACAGGATGAGAGGCAAACAGAGATGCAGGATGCTTTGCATTACGTTTTGAAGTACTTAGTGCTACTCTCCATGTGGCTGCAACAACCTTTCTGTATCTATGACTATGTGCATATTTCTTAGTCTGGAAGGATGTGAATATGCTTGTGGGGCAGGATGGTCACTATATGGTTGTTACAGACCGTTGGCAGCGTTTCAGTGATCTTGCCTTGAATGAGGCCACCTTGGCCATGCTTGCTACTTCTGCTGATGAGTTCCTAGTGCATGGTGTTGATGTTGAGGGCATGAGGTATGACTCTTGGCAAAATTTGTTATGAGATAATACTTCAATGTGATCTTGCATCCACAGATTCATAAATAAACTGTGATGAAGTGCAGTGGTCACAGCTTTCAAGTTCACATCAGACAAATTTTTTTTCTGTGAACAGAAACTTATTGTCATGTGAATTTGGCAGGCTTGGAATTGATGATGAGCTTGTAAGCATCCTTGGAAAGTGGTCACCGGTATGTTTGCTCTCATTGCCTCTTTGGAAAATCTTGCAAACAGTTTGTCGGGTGGATTTGTCAGGTGGATTGCTGCAAGCACTTGAAATCAAGCTCTTGTGTTGGAAAGTTACTTGGTATGAGTGTCTGGGTTGGTCAATGATCTCTGACTCACACAATCCTTATGTACTTCAGTTTCTATCTGCAGTTTATTGTTGACCATTCAAGCTTGCACAAAGCTAACCCATCCAGTCTTCTCTTAAAGTCCTCCAAAACTGTTGGACTCAAAGATGTGTTTTATTCAACAGCCAAGGTCAAAAAATCTGTTTTCCTTTCTATCCCAACTGAGACTTCATCATCACCGGATGTTTACAACTCGAATAATTGCTTTTGTGCAAATTGCTTCAGATTCCAGTGACATATGCTGGGGGAGTGAACACTCTGGCAGACCTTGAGAGAATCAAGAATGCTGGTTTTGGAGGTGTTGATTTCACTGTTGGAAGTGCTCTCGACATCTTTGGTGGTGACTTGCAATACAGGGATGTGGTCAGTTGGCACAATCAACAGCTGGTAGCAACCCAATGAACTTCAAACATGGAGAACTCTTTTGGATGTAACTTCTTGCTTATTATGAATGAGCAAACAACCCCATACTCATCATATCAAGGAAGTTGAAAATCGGTCTGAGCTTTTCAAAGAAAATTTCTACTGATCACTCCAAAGGAATTACAACTTGAGGATGTTGATGAGCCTTGCACCAGAAGGAGCAGGTTGTTGTTCTCCATAGCCACCATGTAGTTGAGTTTGCACAACAGGTTAAGCAATCAATATTTTAAGTATCAGCTGAATGGTTACCAACAGTAAGCCACTAGGGTTACACACAGTGGGGTGATTACTTGGATTCAAGTGACGGGCAGAGAACAATCTGAGACAAACAGTTCTTGATGAGGATGTGAAGACATTCTCTCCAGTTAAAAGGGAAGTGGTTGAAATTGGACCACCCTACTTTGAACTGTATCTTGGATATAAGCGCAATGCCATTAGTTGTGTAGATAACCATCAAACATCCACCTGTGACTGCACTTCAGCAACCAAAGTCCCCCCCAGAGAAGTAATGCATCTTCTGAAACTGATTCTCCTGTATACTTTGGAGAGAAAAGAAACAACGAATGTCAAAAGAGATCATGAGGAAATGAATTGCTGCCCACTATGCATAAGCAGTGCTTCTGTCTTATTGTGTGATGTTAGTCATGTTTGGAGTGAAAACATGTCATTTCAATTTGTAAAAGAATAATCTGGAAGTTAGTTTTGTGGCCATGAATGGTACAATGCAGTAACTACTATATGGAAATGTTGTAGTTCTTTTTTATCCCTGTTTATTTGTAATTGTTGTTTAAAGACTGGTCACTCCACTGCTTGAGAGCTCTTCTGGTTGTTGTTTCTTTTTACTTTTTTCAGCCTCAGTGCCTTGCTGACACACGGTTTGTACAACAACTAATCTGTTGCAGTCACATGCCCAAGTGATGTTGCATAGATTGAATGATGTGCATTGGAGTTGGCTGCAATTTTTGAGCCAAAGATGGGAGGAATTCTTAGGAAATGAATGCATGGTCTTCCACCGCCCCATGAGGGCCCGTGCCACACCAAGGTCAAACCTTCTTATGCCCCAAACAATAAGTGTTTCTGCATCCAATGGTGCAGTTAAGGGCTTCTGTTGATGGTGGATACCTTGGCCTGTCCTTTGCACCTGTCTTTTGGTCATAGAGGGATGCAGATGTAGAGTTTTAGGGACCTGGAGCCTTCCAAAGTGCTTGCTTCTTGTTGCAATGAACTGGAATCAATAGTTGACCTATTTTGAGTTCATGAAAGTTGTTGAGGTTGCAGGGTTTACAGCAAGCACTTTGTTGTGTACCAGAATCCTTAATTTTGTGCTGATCTGGGGTCTGTTGCAATCATAATTGTGAGCCCTAGATCTGGACTTTTAGGTTTTGGAGCAGGAATTGCAGAGATTTTTTGGGTGAAACGACCTGTTTATGGTGATGGTGCACAGCAGAGAAGCTTGAGGGTTAGGAAGGTTCAGGGAAAGACACATGTAAAGAGAGGAGTGAGAGAAGTGACACAATGAAATACCATTTACAAAGCTTGGTAGACTGGTCCTCATGAGACCATTGAGCAAGCCCTTGGCTATCCAGTTGAAGCAGCAGGTGGTACACCACCCTTGCTTCTGTGACAACTGTCATCAATTTGTGCAGGTTTCTTACATGTTGCTTCTGCTTGATTGTGTCATTGATTATGTCATTGAACAGAATTTGGTTTGCATGCTGCAATTCTTGCATTGCTTCTTGTGGAGGATCAATTATGGCATGTGCTTTCAACAAATTGAGGCATGCTTCTATGAATGTTTTCTTCACCTGTACCTTGACTTCTTTACATGGGTCTGATCCCTATCCAAGGCTATGCCTTTACATCTGATTGTTACTTTATTTATGCATTGTCTAGAAAATTCATTGCATAGTTCCAAGACCCTCAATCTTCACCAAATGGATCCAGTAATATGATATTGAGGACTGATTATGCAAATCAAGGCCCAATTGTTTTGGGCAACTGGGAGTTACAACACTCATAGACTCCCTTGTAGATGAGCACAGTGGCTAGAAACTTCTCAGGTGGGTTTTGGTTCATTTCTCTTGCTCTGAAAGGTTTCTCTGTCTCAGAAGAGACTAGCTTACAACTATTGCAGGGAGGAGGAACTAATCTGAGAATTTTACTGCATTGTTTCACTCAATCTGTGGACAAGGCTTACGTCAGCAGCAATAAACCGATGAAGTAGAGAGACATTGGAAGATTATGGAAGTTTATGAATTGCAATCTGACAATGCACTACAATGATTCAACTTTGGCAGTACCACTTCTAGCTTTTCAGAAAGAATCTGAGCTGCCTAGATCACTACTGAAGATGTTAGGCTTTGGGGAAGTTGTGGCCATTAATGTCCAGTGAGAGGTTGCTCTCGTGCCACAGTATACAGATGTGCCCTCAGTTGTAAGTCTTCTACTGATATACAAGAGCTGCTTGAGAGGTGCAGATTTAAAAATCACAGGTTGCATGTGAATTGGCAAAGTTGCATCTATGGCCCTGTAACTGATGTTGAGATACAACCTCTGACTGAAGAAAGTGTGGTACAAGGAGCTTCAGTCATTTTTAAGACTCCATAAGGGTGTCATGTTGCGCATGTAGTTAGCACTTTTACAAAAAGGAAATGTTCTAAGGTATTTAAAATGAGGGTATTAGGAGCAAGCAATGGCATGCTCAAGCACATTTAGGTTGCTTGTTTCAACACTGTATTGATAGGTCGATATGGCAGACAAGGATTGCTCATTCACTCTTTTTCTTCACTGGTTATAACACTAAAATTGTGCTCAAAATCAATGGAACTTACAAATGCTTCAAATCCGTTTTAGAATATTCTATACTCAGGAGTTAAGAAAGTATATTCACAAGTGTAATGCTCTTCCAAACTCAGCAAAACCCTACATGCATCCCCCTGCTCCCCACCCCCTTTTTTTTCTCATTTCTCCATACGATTCCCAATAGTTTATTCCAGATCTCAAAATTATGCTTTTTCATGTTATGTATAAAATATATGATAACATGGACATGCAAGAGCACATGTAAAATTGTCTTTTCATAGCCATATGTAAGTGGGTAAGGGAAAGGAGTGAAAATAGTCAGGTTTGGAAAAAGTAAGTTGAAATGGCACATGTGGGTAGGAGAAAGGTGTGAAGAAGTTAGGCTTGGAAGAGGTGAGTTTAGATGGTAAGGCCTGGAAAAAATTAGTTCAGATTGCATAGACAGTTATCATGTTTTTTTCAAGATTAAATTTATTAAAAAAAAAAATCCAAATACAACACACATTAAAACTTAATACACCACTTAAACCAACCATGGTTTAAACCCTAACCCAACCATGTAGGATAAACACTGGGTTAGGGTTTTTGTATTGCAGTATATTGCATGGTCAGATGATCCTCCCCTCATCCCCAGCCAAATGGTACCAAGTTTTAGTTCTTTGTAATTTGAGGTCACACTGAACTGAACTGAACTGAACAGCTTCTTATTACCACAGGTGTAAGCTGCTGCTGATTTGGCAGGTTTACTTTCAGGCTATGGCAGCTTTGAGCTGAGAGATCTCAAAACTGCGTGAGTATCAGGGAGAGCAGGAATTGCACCTCTCTCAGTGGTAGTGATAGCCCCACAAGCATTAGCAAATTGCAGAGCCTGTCTCAATCTGGCCTCATTCTGGAGCAAGCTGAAATCCTGGACCAGCTTGCTCAAAAGGCCTGCAACAAAAGCGTCCCCTGCACCAGTGGTATCAACAGCCTGCACCTGGAGTGAGGCCACCTTACCTTTGAAGCTTGGGGTGTAGTAGCGACAGCCATCAGCCCCATAGGTGACCAACAAGAGCTTTAGATCTGGATGCCAGAGGCAATTCAGCACAGTCTCATCATCATCATCATCATTATCATCATCATGGAGAACAGCGGCAGCAGTTTGGACATGATCTGCATCAGATGCAGCAGCAGGGGTGGAGCAGCTGTAGCTAGATGTCAAGAACTTGACCTCTTCATCGCTGACTTTGATGATGTTGGCTTGTTGCCAGATGCTCATGATCCCTGCTCGTGCAGCTGCAGGAGATGACCAGAGTGGGAGACGTAGGTTAGGGTCATAGGAAAGCACCACGTTTGCTTCCTTTGCTATCTTCAAAGCCGCCAAATGGGTGGATCTGCAAGGCTCTGAAATCAGGCTGATTGATCCGTAGTGGAAGATCCCGGCACTGCTGATGAGCTCACTGTCCAATTCTCCAGGTACCTGCAGCAGTACACAATGTTAAAACACTTGTTGTTACAAGTCTTTAGACCTAGCTAGCTAGCTAGCTGCTGGAACTGCGTTACCTGATCTAGACCGGCAGCATCCAAATCTGCAAAGGATGATCTGCAAGGATCAGACATGATGATCTGCGAAGGACTGATGATTACGGCATGCATGCAAGGATCAGACATCTTGATGATGGAGATCTACAGTAGTTCTAGAGGAGATGATCTGATGATGAGTTGTTGTTGTTACCATGAGCATATCGGCAGATGGATTTCGGTAGAACATGAACTGACGCTCCCCGTCGCTGCGAAGCGAGACGAAGGCCAGAGCCGTTCGCGCCTGCGACTCGAAACGGACACCGCGTGTCTCCACCCCGTGTTTCTTCAGCACTTTAACGAGCGCGTATCCGAACTCGTCGTCCCCTATCTTGCCGATGAACGCGGCGTTGCCGCCTAGCTTGCAGATGCCCACTGCGACGTTGGCCGGGGCTCCCCCTGGCGCAGTCTTGAAGGCCGGCACGTCGCCCAATGCGAGGCCGCACACTGTTGGTACGAAGTCGACCAGCAGCTCCCCGAAACACACCACCTGATTAGTACTGGATTTTTTCTGCTTAGTTTCGTGATCCTCCGCCGCTGCCGCAGCTCCAGCAGCAACAGGCTGCATCAGATGATCACAAGCTGTCGCCGCCATATGAAAAACTCGTGTCGAAAAAACGCAGTTCGGACGTAATTCCTAGGATCACTTAATTCAGATCCCAGTACAAGAGTCTCTGCAAAAACAGACCAACAATTCACATGAATACCATTTACAACAACAGCATACATGCATGCATGCATGCTGCTGGAAGACAACAAGCAAACGTCCCAGCAGATAGATCTTGCAAAAGATTGTTCAACAACGATCAGCAACTCTGCTCTATGCACACACACACACACACACACACAACCATACACACACACAATACATCTCTTCTTTTTTTCGCTCCATACTTACAGCTCCGGATTGGATCCACGAGTTCCTGAAATTCTTTCCCCAGTCTGGAAGAATCTGTGGAACAAAATCGTGGAGGAATTACGAGTTCGAAATGTGCGCAACTCGCAGAGCAGATTGTTGCGACTGCCGCTCCTCTCGAGAGGAAACCGGAGAGGAGAGATAGCCTGTCAGGGGAGACCTCCATGTGCAAGGCCCTTAAAAGAGATCGGTTCTGTGCCAGGCCCTTGAAAGGATGGGGTCGGCCCTTAATCGGATGGAGATCATTCTGTTCTGGCTCTTACTATATAATATAGGTATTATAGCCAGTGATTTGTTTTCGACCAGAAAAGTTGGGAAAATTTTAGAAAAAAACGCTAATTTTATATTTCACAAATTTATTTCTATTATTTTATTTTTAAAATTAAAATTTTAATTAAAAAAATGCTGATCTGCAGCCTAACCTTATTATTTTGGGCATTTTGGATTGATTTCCAATACAAGCAAACCTTTTTTCTGTGTATTTCCAAGGTTTTCTGGGTTTTCTAGTCACCAAATTTCGAACAATAAAATGAAATTATTATTTTTAAAAAATTCAGATTCTATATTAAGTTTCAATTTACATAGCCAGAATAATAAATTGGTTCTTCATTTTTTAAAAATCTTTCAAAACTTTTTTATAGCTAGATTTGGCTAAACTATCTTATGGATGATTGTCCCTTCAGCTATATCACAAAATTGAAAAGAAATAAATGTTGCTGCGGTGACATCACTTACACTTTTATTAAAAATGGCATTAGTTTCAAATAAGGTATTTTATTTTGGAGGTAAGAATTTATAGAAATTTACAGAATAAATTTAATGGATGAAAAATTTGAAGATATTTATTTGAAAAATAAGGCATTTGAGAATATAATTATTGAAATTGTTTCATTTACAAATAATTTTATTTATTTATCAGTTGTTAAATTTTATCATATTTTTGAAGGGAAAAAAGAAAAGTTGAAATTTGATGTTCATGTCTCATTTATAATTAGGTGGAAAAATTATATCCTTCAAATGCAAGGAGTAGTACCTAGCAAATACAAAAAGTGACTTCCCTAGTGTATTTGTTGGCTTTTGGGTAATACTTTATATCTCTTATGATCAACATGATCTAGTAGCAAGCTGATCTCCCAGCTAAAGTTAACTACTTGTTTCAGATGAGCTTTGTGATATGTTTTATCTTCATGACATGCAATTGGGTCCATCTCACAGTTTTTTTTCCTTTTCTTTTTTTTATTTTGTGATATTGAAAAGTGGGCAAATTTTTGCAAAAAAAAAAAGCAAAATTAATTGAATTCACACTAGAAACCCTAAATTTTCTCCCCCAATAACTCAATTTTTTTGTTGAAAGAGTGACCAAATTTGTCAAAAGAAAAATGGCCAGTCCATCTAACTTTTGGGTTTGCAATTATTGGCTTTATGTTTGCTATTATTTTATCATGCAGATTGCAATCGATCTTTTATCTGATCTTTGCAATTTGACATCCCTTTCCATAAGCTTTCAGGTGGAGCAAGTAGAAGTATTAGGTGATGGCGATTAGGAAGACCTAGCCAATCGCGGATGGCCATGGATCCAACCAATGGCCGTTTTCTAGCATAATTAGCATTGAGGAGAGATTCTGCCACATCATTAGAAACTTTGTTGATGATTTGCAAGAATTCATGATATTCCGTATGTGCTGGTCTCATGCATTTGAAAGAGCAGTTAACCCTAAGAAGCTTAGGGCAGAGGGCGGAATCTCTCCTCCTGAGTGACAATTATAAAGATAATCAAGGCTCTTTACCTAGAGGGAGGGTAATGGGGGACCCAAAATTTGGGGATTAGTTGCTAGTTCAAAGTACAAGAATTTTGTGGTTTTACTAAGTTTGATCTCAGAAGGTTTGGATGTTTGGATCTCGCATTGATTGAAACGCACATAAGATGATTCCCCTAATAGATCATAACCACTAGTGAAATCTTGGGTGAGTAGAAATTTACATAAGCTTTGTAGTATGTGGAAGGGTCTAAGGTGTAGGAAATACCTAGTTACTAGATTTCTTGTGGGGTATGTGCCTCTCTCCTTTCATGTGCCCAGATTTTGCTATGTGATGATCAACCAATAATAATGGCCTATCGAATCAATGATCATTCAAGGGCTGATCATTTGAGATGAGGCCAACCCAACCATTTAGCCTAACCTAAAAGGGAATGATGTCATGGTTGTTTCATGTGGTGGGAACACAAATGAAGGCTTGAAAGATGTGTTTATTTAGATAATTTGCACTAATGTACCAATAGAGTAAAAATAGTTTTTGAAGTCAGTCTGAAGATGGATAGTGAGTACAGATATGACATGTAGTGGCATATGATACTCATAATTATACAACTATAGAATTGCCCATTTGATTTGGATGAGTGATTCTTCACTTGACACAAAGGACTATCAACATATTATTGTCATAAAAGAATTGAATTCACATCAATCTATTTTTAATTAACTCATTGGAAATTAAAAAAAAGAGTTAGTGTATGATGGGTTATGTCACACCCTTTCCATTGACTTTTAGTTAAATTACAAGGAGTTAGATATTTACAACTTGGGTTAGCGTTATCATAAAAATGATTAATTTAGTGCAACCACTTACATACCTACTCATTAATGTAAGTCTTTTATTCATTAGATCGTCACACCAATTTTTTTAACCATTGGAAGTTTGGAGGTTTCCACCAATATTGGGTAGGTCTTAGAATGAGGTGAGAACCAGCCAAGGTTTCAAGTTGATTCTCACCTTGAATATTTCAAGGTCTCACAATGGATGATACCCTTTTGAAAACTCTTTTAGAGGGTCTTGTTGGGTTGAAAACTGTTCATTTGAAATCCTTGCATTATATATTTTTTATACCTTTTCAAGCTATTAAAAATCATTAGGGTTAGATTGTCAACAATCAATAAATTAGTGGTAGGTAGTAGGTAGGGTTAGAATATTTTATAAAAATTTAGGGTACCTTAAATAGGCGTTGTAGAACCATAACTGCCCCTAACCGTTAACCCTTAATTTTTTTTCTCCTCCCTCTTTTTATAAGGATAGTGTTTAATGTCGGTTAAGCTTAATGCTAATTTTTTTTGCTTTATTTCATTAGTGCATTGTTGAATTGTTCCTTGCTATGCTTTGTTATTGTTCATTGTTGTCATTTTGTTGCATTTTGTTGTTGTTTTGTTGCGCTTTGGTGGTGGTTGTCAATGTCTTTGTGTTATGTTCTATTCGTGTTAGTCATTGCTTTCGTGCTGTGTTTTATTAGTGTTCATCAGTGTCCCCTTGTTGCGTTCTATTGGTGTTTGTTGTCATCCCCTTGTCGTGTTTTGTTGGTGCTCGTTGTCGCCCTCTTGTTACACTTTGTTGATGTTCATTATGGCCCTTTGCAATGCTCTATTTATGCTTGTCATCACCCTTTTGCTACATTCTATTGATGTTCATTGTGACCCCCTTGCTACGTTCTATTGGTGTTCATTGTCACCCCCTTACTATGTTTTCTTGGTGATTGTTGGTGCCCCCTTGTTACATTCTATTGGTGCTCATTGATGTTTGCTTGTTGTGCTCTGTTGGTACCTCTTTGACTTGTTTTACTCATTGACACTCCTTTGTTGTGTTCTGTTTGTTGTTCATTGATACCCCTTTTTTGTGCTCTATTGGTTTCTTTGGGATTCCAAATTAGTATTTCCCCCTTGCATTTTTTTTGCAAGTTTGGAAGTTTAAGCTTCTTTCATAGCACATCTTCCAACATTCACAAATAACAAGGTATGTTTTTATTTTTATTTTTTGGATTTTCTTTGAACTATTGTTTCCTTTTTTTTTTTGCAATTTCAAGTTTTTGAATTGCTTATCCCTTTTTTTTTAGAATTTTTTTTTTTATTTTTTTTTTTTTTTTTTTTTCTTATGAATGGGTTTTTGTTTATTTTTAAATTATTTAAAAAAACTCCTTAAAAGTATTTTTTTTTTTTTGTGGGAAAATTTTCCTCAAAAATTAATTTATATTAAAAAAAAAAAAAA
>Ga0116229_10004994_pt1 | contig 21717 bp, 16 predicted proteins | sample S1TSphgellanicum_3_FD_87313 | JGI IMG/M metagenome (GOLD analysis project Ga0116229, IMG submission 87313) | Host-associated microbial communities from peat moss isolated from Minnesota, USA - S1T2_Fc - Sphagnum magellanicum MG | ecosystem: Host-associated > Plants > Peat moss > Unclassified...
GCCCCCCCCCCCCCCCCAATCTTTATGAAAAGTTCAATAAAACATGTTAATGCATGTTATCCTGAAATAATCTCGTGTGAATTTTTTCATCATTCAACTTTTGAAGTACGTGTTTGGCATACCACACCCATGAAATAAAAACATCCCAACTCATTACATTAAAATGTGTTTATGGACTATGACTAATGATTCATGTAGAACATATAATGTGTGGAAACTCACATTCTTTTTATTAAGTTTAGTTTGAAACTGCATTTCAACCCAAGTTTCAACATGTGTCAATTCTTATCATACTTACACTAAATGTGTGCCTTTCAAATAGATTCAATTGAATAGTAATCCAACAATGCATATGTAATATGTACCACCCATGGTGAAAAGGCTAGATTTTTTGTTGGAAGTTATGTATTTTTGCATATAAGATTAAATCAAAAAATAAATACACATTTTAAAAAATAAGTAAAAAAAATTGAACTTAATTTTCATTGAAAATGATATTTTCAAACCAAATAAGTCTAACATTTCCAAAATTTCTTAAGCTTTTTAAACCACTATGATTGTTCAAGAATGAGGTTGCCGAGCCAAGGTCCTAAAAGAAAATCCTAAGACAAGACATTGACTTATCAAGCATTTTGGATACAAATGTCTCTTATTAAAATGGTTAATTGTTTCTAGTAAGTGAAGATTGAATTTTAACTACATAAAAAGATTTAGAAAAATAATTAGTTATAAATGAGACATAAAGAACAAAAAGCCAAATTATGCCTCCTATTGGAACCTAATAAATTAACCTATATAATTAATTGACTACATAAAAAATGTAATATATTAAGAACCTAATATGTAAGTCTGGTGATTTCTATTTTTAGTTTTCAAATTCCAGTAATTAAAAAACCCCAAATCTAACTTAATATTTTCACATTTTCTACTTCTCAAAATATTGGGTGGTAATAATAATAAGTTGAAGCAATATTGCTTATATTCCTAGTGTCCTACCCTATGGGTTATTTACTAAATTCCCAATAGAAAATAGTTAATTAATGATTTCTTCCATTATTGAGAATATGGAGCACATGTATACATATTACTTTACATTTGTGCACATGTATGTATTTTAAAATATAAATTTCCATTATTTTTCTTTTTGGCCCTGAACAGGAACAACCCTTATTTAACTGGAATTTTTTCTCCAAAAAGAGCATTAAAAAATAAATTTTCAAAAAATGAAATGATCTTAGAGGGTTTTTCCAATTGCCAGAAGTGAGGGAAAAAAAATAGTAAAAATCACCAGATTTCTATACTTGGTTTTCAGTGTGTAGCCATAAATATATAGAAGGTTGAGTAAAGTTTGGTACTTCATATGTGGTTATAGACATATTTGGCTAAATCTTGTTAGGGAAGATCGCCATAAATTTCTACGTCTTCATATGGATAATCGCCACTTAAACTATATTTAAAAATTCCTCAAAAAAACCGAGTTACAGGAATTACTATTCCTCATGTACTCATGTACTGTACGGTATCCACGCCATGTCCTGCAGTGTTCAGGGTACATGACCCCCAACGGCTATGTGACGGACGGACGGATTGCGTCCGTCCGTCCGCCGACGCCGACCTTCTGTCTTCTCTCTCCTTTTGCTCGGGAGTTGTGTGCGCGTCCGTTGCTGCTGCACTGCTGTCTTGCTCTGCTGCTGTGTTTTTTTCCCATCGTCGTGTCGCGTTTCTTCTCTCCCAGTCGGGGTTTTAAGACCGGGTCTTACGACTTTTTTTTCTTTTCCCTTGAATAGGGTCAACTTGTTCGCTTGCTTTTTTTCGTAAGCTCTTCAATCTGGTGTTGCAAAATTGGGTTCTTTGTCGCCTTTTGTTTTGTTTTTTGTTCCGGGAATCTGTTAGCGGAGCTTTTAGTGTTCGGCCCTTTAGATAGATAGAGAGAGAGGAAAAAAATCCCACATTGCCAAACACTTGAGTCTGAAAATACTTCTTTCCTTTCGTTGAGCTGGTTGGAGGTCATGTTTCTTCTGGCGACGACACTGGATTTATGCACGCGTGCACATAGACTCCTTTTGATCTACCAGTCTCGTCTTTGTCTTCTGTGAGATCCAGGGTCGTTGTAGAACTGTTGGAGTCGTGACCACATGCATATACTGGTATGGAGAAGAAAGCTATTGTACCGGGACCGGGAGACCTGGGAGCGGAAGAGACGCTGCAGACACAAATACTAGACACGGTGTTGTCTAGGGTGCCGAATTCGGTTGGCTGTGGTGATAACAACAATCTCGAGATCACCCCACCTTTAAAGAAATGCAGGCTGTGGAGTTCGTCGCAGCAGACTATGGTATCGGAAGAAGCAGTGGAAGCCGTAGTGATATCTAGTGCGGTCTCGATCTTACCCATCCAAGCGACTTCTTCTTCTTGTGCCTGTGCACCGGAAGCGTCGTTGTTGCAGTCTCAGACCATTGTTGCTGGTTGCAGGTCAGTTGACCTTCTTAAGGACTGGAAAGAACAACGGTTCTGTCAGGATCGTGAGTGTTCCACAGACTCTGATGCAGCTCCACTGCTACCAGCCGTTTCCTTTGAGGGCGTGTCAAGGCCCGAGAGTCACATTTTGCAGACAGAAACGAGTGAGGAATGCGTATCGCTGTCCAGAAGTGAAAGAATCAATCTGGAAGATGTATGTGTCGAGATTGTGACTAGCACATCTCCGGGTTTCGTCATTGAACCTGCTGAAGGCTCCAGACTTCAACCGAATAGAGGAAAAAATCCGGAGGAGGATTTTTGTTGCGGATTTCCATCTTCGAGCAGCAGCATTGGCCTTAAGCCAGTGAGGAGAACCGCAGAGGACCTAGACCCATGTGCGGCGGACGAGGATGCGTCACTCCTTTCTCCTAAAAAGTCCATCTTAGCACCTCAGACGGTAGTAGCAGAAGGATCTTGCTCGCCGAGAACACCGCCCAAAATACCAAGTACCGATCAAGAAATACCCGGAGCACCGGTGAAAGCACGCGAGGAGAGGCCGCCCCGGAACCTGCGTCTGCAAGGCCGTGCTCGCCGCAAATTGCTCTTCGACAATCTGTAGCAGCATTTCTTCCTGAACACTGTCGAAGCAGAAAAATGTCGCATACTGTACATTAGGACTGCCGTTGTAGATACTTCTTTTTCAATACTTGTACAACAGAGACAACAATGGGATGATGGGTTGTTGTGCGAATTTCATGACGGAGTGATTTCAGTGTCTCCAAGCTGCCATGCCCCTGTTTTTCATTGTGTCAAGAAAGAGAATGTCTAACATGATTCACTTCCCCACAGGCTCCAGTTTGGTAAGGTCACAATCAAATCTAGTCTCAACAATGGACAGATCATGCATGAACAATTGTTCAAAAGGATGCTGCAAAGTTTGATTCTTGTGGAATAATTTCATGCTTCACTTCATGACTTTGCAAGACTGTTTTGCTTATGCAATTCAGGCTCTCGACTATGTTGGATTACTTGTTCACAACAAGCTTTAGGTGAAACTTGGTACCATGAACATGTGCATTTGTTCTTTTGGCTTTTGGTGAAAGGTGAACTCAATATGTTGCGCTTGCTTCTTCTGCATTCAAATCTGCAGAATACATTTCTGGAGTTAGAGGGTGATAGGAGGACTGGTACTGTTACTTGATTTTCAGATTCTTTATGGTGGGTGCTTGGCAGGCATCACTCATTTAGGCCATGGCTGCTTTGCTGAAGCTCCACCTTAACACTGGATTGCTCTCAGGCTGAACTCATTTGTGTCATAGCTGCTTTGCTGGAGCTCCACCTTAATATCTACCAGATTGCTCTCATGTTCAATTTTCCAAGAAGCTGGTTGGTGTTGGTTCTTGCATGTACTTATAGTTGCTGACTTTCTTCTTTTTGTTTTAGCAAATGAAAAGAAACCTTTGGAAGCTTCAAGATCTGTTCAATGTTTTTGTCTCTGATATGTGCTTTGATGGAGGTTTTGATCTTAGGAAGTCAAGGGGGAATGAGTACAAAAGGAGTCCATTCTGAGATTATAGAAGCAGGGTCATCAAGGGTGAGGTGAAGGATGAGCCACAAAACTCTCAAAGATGACTTCTCACTTTCATGGTGAGAAAATCTCTTCAGATGATGTATGCCAACTGCATCTCACTGTGACAACAAATATCTCACTCTGTTTGCTATTTCAACATCTTTACAGAAGAGAACTATGCAAACCCCACATGGTAGAGTGAAAACAATCCACCTTCACAATTTTAAATTCTTTTATATTTCTGTGATAATGATGATTACACATTGTTGTTTTTGTTATCAACCCCGGCATGCTTGTTGGTTCTGTTTTCTATTACCAGCAGACCAACCCAGGCATGCTTGTCAGTTCTGTTTTCTATTACCAACAGACCAACCCTGCCACCAGCCACAAAATCATCTGGTCAGAGTATGTACAACTCTGTTTTTAGAAGGATATATGACTGCAGCTGCACAACCATGGTAACACCTGCTCATGCTCCACAGAACCCTCTAAATCTGGATCAAATATTGTACAAAGGGTGAGATGACTGACAATGATAAATCTGCCATGGTTGCGCCTGAACAGCCCAAGACTGCATTTGAGACCCATTGTGATTGAAGAAAGAGGTATGAGTCCCTGGAACTCCCACAAAAAATCCAAGTTTCTTGTCCATCCATGTCAAATGAGGTTTGGCTGCATAAATGTAGTACCTGACTGCAGCAACACAATCTGCAATTACCCTTGCCATAAGCAATGGGACTCCAATTCTGTAACTCAATGGTTGTTGAATTCTGTTTCAAAGATTCTATGTGACCTGATAGTTCAATGTGGCACTGTAGAGAAGCAGTCAAGCATTTCACCCTGTAAGTATCTGCCAAATTGTGGTGACATGGTGATACATTATTATGTTCAAAGAATCCTTTCAATGTCACAGCCACCAATGACAAGCAGCTTGTCTGTACCACAGCTAAAGCAAATGTATCTTCTGTGTTTATCTCATATTTGCAAACCCTCCTTTTATTCTGTTCAGGGATGTGGACCAGAACTGGATTGATATGTGGGTTGCATGCATGTGGTGTTTGCTGACACAGACTCCCCTGCTACATAGGTTCACACAAGCAAATCCATCTTGAAGTTGTTGCATGACAGCACCTCCAATGAACTGTTGGTACTGGAATCATAGACAGACACAGGTGGTGACATCAAGGAAACGCCTGCAAAGCCACCCACCATATAAAGATAAGCTCTTCATCACCAGAATTGAAGAATGTGGTGGATAGCAAGGCTGGTATCAAGTGCCATCTCTGTGTATGTTTGAGGTTCACCTTTGAGGTTTTTCATTCAAACTGCACTTGAAATACAAGGAGACTGCAGGAAAGGGTTGAGAGAGCACACATGGACACACCAACTACAGATAGCCAGGATTCCATTTAGGCCCTCTTGCTCATGATGTTCAAGAAGAATCTTGGGTGGGAAGGTGCAGGAACTGCAATTTGGCATGTTGGTAGCATGACAATCCCCTAAAGCAAAGAACCAACATATGGTCAGACAATATCTCAAGCATTCCTCACTCAGAATGCAGAGGCTGGTTGCTACTCCAGACCTGCCTCCTCTCCACTCCATTTCCCATGCAAAAATTAATACAAGTCCCACTTTCTGAAGAAATTCAGATTGCATATGGGTGAAGGAAGGTTAAGAGAAAGATAGTGATCATGGGGTTGCAAACTGAAGGTACTCACCAAAGAGCAACACTGCAATTCAGGACTTGTTTGGGAAGATTCAGGCAGGAAAGGAAGGCAGGGGCAAATAGAGAAGTCCTACCACATTGCAGAGGATGCCAGGGTTGTTGGAGGGGAAGTGAAATCAGTTTCTTGCACTTGCTGTACCTCAGATCCCCAATCTTTTTGTTGGTCTCCTCAGATGCACTATCTCTTTGTTCACATGCAAATGCATATCCAGATAGGCAATCTATTTGTTGCTGCAGGTTGTACACAAGAAGAACCCCAACATCAGAGCCTCAAAGAGGCCAGCTCTAACAAGCAGACATCTTACTCCACCATTCAACATAGAGTCTACTAATACTGATCATAAATTGTGCAAGTGATGTTGTTGTTCAACATAGTGGTGTGCAGAATCCTTTCTACAGAAGAAGTCCAATGCATAAATGCAATTGATAGGTCTGTAGATAATCAGGTGTTCTCATTGGTTTCTTCATGTCTCAAGATCTGTGTAGGCTGGTGGAGTGTTGTCTAGTATGTTGCATTATGTACATGTGTGAAAAAGAATCCTTGCTGTAAAGTCCATTGTACATCTGATGGCACTAATCTGAACCATGATCTTGGGCACATGCAGGAATGTGGTGAGAGAATAGGGTGTGCATCTTTGTGAAGGTTTGATCAATAATCTAAGTTCTCAGTTGAATGCTGGAAGTAGCAGCTTGTTGTGGTACTGTGAGTCTGTGAGGAAAGAACAGCCATTGGCAAGCCTGCAGAGAATTGCTTAAGAGCAACAGAGGGCCTCTGTTAATTAGTACCTACTCTGCCCAGAGACAAAGAGTGCACTCCTTGCCACAGCTCAGACAGTAGTTTCCATCATGGTTGAATCTCACGGCCAGCACTGCCCCCTCAGGGCCTCTTTGCCGCACAGCTGCTGCCTCCTTGGTAGGAAGTACCACTCCCCATTCCTATTGTGGCTCTCAGTTAGAATGATGTTACTACACTGTTGCAAACACAGGATGGAGAATAACAAATTTACAGAACTGTTGAAGTGGACTTGCAAGTATGGCAATCTAGTCTTGAAACGTTTTGCCACAAGAAACTCATCCTTACTAGGATGCTTGGACTGAAGATGCAGCAAGAACTCCAGTCAGCAAAACATGCCTGATTCACTGGTTACTTGGGTGCAGTCAAACAACCCATGAAGCATCATTCAACATCTGATTGCTGCACAAAAGTAACAACTGTGCAGAATCAAATTTACAGCTGAAAATGATGATGGAAACTGATGCATACCTCTGGACTTATCAGACCATGTATTTGCCTCCAGAGCTTGTGCTTGGCACATGAAAATGTTGCATTTTCTAACCCTCTACCCTCTGTACAAATGTCAAACACCAACAGGAATCTGACAGAAACCCTGACACAATGTCTGCTGGAAAGAACTGTGTGCTCAGCAACCATGTAATACAATTGCTGAAGTTTGATTGCATGATCTCGCTACCACAGACCTAATGCTCTCTTTGCATACCTGATTGCCTCTCTGATGTCTTCCTTTGCCATACTCACAGTCTGCCAGCAGCAGACAGATCAGATCAGCCAAGCCAAGGGCTGCTTGTGTGTTTCTGCAGCCAGTGGAAAATTGTGACAAGGCAATGTTCTCCAATGATTTCTGAACTCCTAGAGACAGCCTATGCATAATTACAATCACTAGTGCTAGCCTCATCCAAGAAATCTTGATAAATCAGATTTTTGTGGGGCATCCAGCAAAGAGACTTGACGGCCCAGCCTTGACAATGCAAGGCAGGGATCTGCCAGAACATCGATGAGTCACCAACCATTTCCATATCTATGCTGCTAATATCATAGAGGCAAATGTCACACTCTAACCTTTCTTTAGATATTCAATGTCACAAGTCAGAGTTCTCACAATGGGAGTATTGTCAACTGCACAAAACCTACTGCAGTGCACTAATGAAACTGGCTGACTGAGTCAACTTTTTCCACCCTTCAGAACTTTTTCAGCATGCAAGTGATAAAAAATGCTCAGGTGTATCCATGCCACACATACTTTGCCAAATGTCTTCAAGATGAAATCCACTGCCTTCAATGCAGAAGTAGAGAAAGTGATTTGTGTCAACAGTTGCTTCTACAACTGTTTTCTCCAGTACACATTTGGATGGTTGTGTTCCCCATGTTGCAAGACTGACAAACAAATTTTACTGAGAGAGAAACACATTCAAATAAATTGCAAAAAGGAGGAAGAACAAGAACCCAGCCCTATAGCCATATGATAGAATCCCTGACAAAGGATTTGGAGGAAGAAGTTAGCTTGAGAAACACCTTGGCAAACGAGAAAGAGAATCCCTCCAGCATGCAGAACAAGGTCAGAATATTGCAATGATCTAACATAAGGATGACTTCTAACTACCTACATTGGCCTGCAAAGTTTGGATCTGAACCTTGGATGTGTTAAAGGGCTAAATTTCTTGAAAATTTGAATTGTTTTACATTCAGTAGTGATTGGATTGTTGAAATGGCAAGTTTTCCAAGTTTTTTATTGTTTTGCAACTCATAGACTATAGAAGATGACCTCTTGAAGGGTCATTAAAAGTTGAACAGGGGTACTGACCAAACCCTTTGGTTATTTTCTTAGATGATTTTGAAGAATTAGTAGTTGTTAAAGGTGGAAGCAGAAACTCTTTGTGGTTTTTGACCTTTGAAGAAATGCTTACTTTCAGCAAAACAAATAAAAATTGATTGTACATTTCATTCTTTGTATTTTCTTTGCTGTTTTGAGTTTTGTTGACGATTGTGACTTTTAATATTTTTAATTTGAATACTCTACAATAAGAATTAGAGTATGAATTGTTAAAATTACAAAATTGTTGAATATATCAGTATTTTTCATAGACCATTGAATCACAATGTGGTAGAACCTAGCCGTAACTTTCAACCTTACAGGACTCCTATTTGGAGGATTGAGGTTCTTGATTATTTCTTTTTGCTACAAAATTTTCACTTAACTTTGTGACTTTAAACCTTTTAGTAGACATTTGTAGAATTCTAACTTGCAGAATTCCATACTCAAGCATTTCCTTGAGTGGCTTTACTTGCGTGTTTGATTCTTCTTCCAAATGTAATAGTCGTTGGGGATAAATGCTCATTTTTAAGATTGCAAAACCACATGCACACAAAGTTTAAACATGGATCGTGAACTAAAGGACAACAAAAGGCATTTGCCTTTATGTTATCCAAGTAGAATCAAAAGGCACAATGAAAAGTTGTGTTATGAGCAAGAGATGGATTACATCAATTTGTCATTTCTTTGCATGCAAAGCTTGTAGAAGGCAAATGCAATTTGAGACAATATAAACCCACTTGATCAAGCAAGGAAAACACCCATTTTATCAAAGATGAAAAGGACACTAGAGAAAATAAATGTTTTGCAACTAGGTTTTACTTGCAATTTTGAATTGCAATGACCAATTGCAACTCAAATGTTTCTATACCTTGATTGCTATCAAATGAATTGCAAGAATTGTAACAACACAACTCACTATATATGAAATTGTATACATATGCAATTCATGCAACTATGTTATAGATAGATCATTGACATTGCATCTGCTATGTCACTATGATGTAACTATTGTGCCATTATGTTGCAACTACTATACCATTATGTTACAATTATTGTGCAACTACATAAGTACCAGTGTGTTGCCATGGCAATGATATGCTAACAAATCATTGATGGACACATGATAATTCTAAATTTATTTTGATATTTAATATTTTTAGTCATTTAATTTATATCATTCAACTTAATGTTGATAAGATGTTGACCAATGGCACTTAAATCAATAGGTAAGTGGGCCTAATGTAGGCAAACATTATTACCTACATTTCCTAGGATAGGTAAGTAGTAATTAGGCCTAAACAGATAGGTAAGTAGGTTTAGGCTAGGTAGGTAGGTCATTTGGGATATTTTATTTGATTGGTTTTAACCTCTAGAACTAAACCTTTTTTTATTAATACACACAAAATGTCATTTGTTTTTTTGAATTCCTAATGCACTTATATACTTTACAAATTTGAAAGGTGGGACAAACAATATGGGATAAAAACTTAATTGGATCCTAGTTGCAACTCACTTGCAACTACTACATGACATGCAAGTAAGCAAACACTTAGGTTTTTAAAGAGTTTTAAATCCTAATGCATTATATTTTTGCTTCTCAAATGCCAAAGGTTTTTTTAAACTTTGATTTGGGGCAACAATAGCCATTTAGATTACTCAAAAAAGACACAAAATGAAGAGGATATGGCTGTAAAAAATAAGTGGGCTCAATTTTGGTCATTGGCCTAATTCACAATTTAAAATTCAACAAATTCGTCTTTTTCATAATTTTTTTTCTTGTTCCTTTGCCTCTAGAACTCAAATCGTTAATGTAAGTTTTAACTTGGCACACACATAACACTTCAAATTGCAAAAAATAAGCAAAAAAAGATGATATGAAATTTAAAAACAAAAGATCATTTTTCTTAAAAAACACATTATGTGATCTTGACATATTTTGTGTTTTTTCTATGTTGTTCCTTTGCTTCTAGAATTGAAACATATAATATAGATTTTACTTTGGCATTCCCATGATGTTTTACATCACACAAAATAAAATAAAATAGATAAATATCCAAAATTGTTGAATCATCAACCAACAATATGCAATGAATGGTTCTACCTTAATATAGTCTATATACTAGGTATACTAACTATTATAATTCATAATAATTCATAAGTAATAATATTAACTATTAATCTAAAATATTAATATTAATGTACAATAATATTTATTATTATTATTATTAATGATACCCTAAGCTATCTATTAATTATTGATTTTTAGGTATGTTAAGTTAGGTTATGGGCATGGACTAAAATTATTGTTGTTATTATTATTAAATATCTATATTATTAATATCAATATAACTAGTAGTTGGGTAGTTGCACAAAAATTCAATATAGTAGTTGTAAAGTAATTGCAAAAAAATTGCTAATGAATGTTTCATTTATTCCAATTGTATTATAGTTGTCATTTGTGCCTCTTGTGCAACTTGTTAACAAAGTCAAACGTGGTTGACCAAAATTGTATATAGAATACATACATTCATCTATATGTATAGGTTCATCAAGGGAATAATATGTAATTATAATAAAACATCACAAATTTCTGATGTGACATTTTATTTTTTAATTCCTTGTATTTCTATGGGATAGTTACAACATAGTTGCAAATTAATTGTTTCAAAGCTTTAACTATATGGTAATGAGGTTTCAATGTACACAATTTTTCAAAGTGAAAGCCCAAGTTCAAATGAATGTGATGAAAAATGGGCAAGAGCTACAAGGGGCAACACCACAAAAGTTTAGTCAATAATTAAATAAAAGCATACAAATGGCTCAAATGTTCATCTATATCATTTGTGCAAGTGGAAAACCATCTCACTTGACTAAAAATTTTGTTGTTTTTCCCAATACCCATGGCAACCCAAGCACTCATGTAGTCAAGGAGTTGCAACATGCTTGTAACATGATAGATTAATAGTTAGCCTATGCATGCCATTGCAATAGTTCTAAAATATTGATATATAATCTAATTAGATAACATGCCTAAAGGGAATGGCAAGCACCAAAAGACCCAAATGTGCATGAAGATGATGTGATGTGCAATGTGAGTGCCTTACATGATGTTTGTATACCTTTTTATGAAAGGACTTGGTGCACCAAGCTTACAACAACCATGACAACTTTGTCAACATATTCACCAAAAGGCAATTGTTTGCACACAAATATATGCATGGAGAAAACTTTGACACATCATATTGGATTAAAGTATAAGCAAATCCATGCATGTAATTTCGCATGTGTGTTGTAAAAGGTTTGTGGGCAAAGTCCAACCATTGTCCAAAATGTGACATTGCAAGGTACAAACAAATACATTGCATTAAAGTACATGTTAAAGTCTTACACCATTTTTGAATAAGCCCATTGAAAAGGATGCATAGATCCCCCATTATTTTAGAATTATTACAATGGCATGCAAATCACAAAAGTATTGGTGGATTGGTACATAAGCCATTGGTACAATGGCTTACAAACTTTATGGCATGTGCAAATATAGACATTAGGATATGAAAAATTTTGCAAGCATGGGCCTCGCTAAGAATTTGAGGCTAGCAAGTTCCACTAATTGTTTCAATCCCTTATTTGAAAAGTAATATCAATGGTGTACATGGTTGTGTACATTTTCATTTACAATTTGCCACTATGGTTTTTTATGTTGGTGGCTATAATCATCCTAGGGGCAATGAAAATGTGATTATGAAAAACGTGGATGTCTTCTTGCAACATGGATGAATTTGTGGTATTTTGAAGGCCTAATGTCTGTGCTTCGAATCTTAGTAAGACAAAAATAGTCATTTTTCCATTTTTTGAGTCATGTTCATGTGGACCATCAATGATTTATCAAGTTATGGACTACTATATGTCCACCAATGGTATGTTGCTAGCACTACATGTGGGCCTAAGATGACATCTAAAATTTTGAGTAACTTGAGGTTGACAATGTAAATGGGTCGTCACGTGTGGCTATATGATGTAAGCACCCATATTAGATGCCCAATCTCAATGATACATTTGATGACCACCTCGAAAACATAAACAAGCCCCCATTAATGACTAGTAATCATGTGTCAACAAGGGTTACAAGTTGGATTAATGTGTTGGATCAATGCATGAAATCAAACAAGTGTGGCCAATGATCCATCCAATGTTTATAGGGTTAAAAGTTGATCTATTTTGTATGATTTTCCCTATTTCAAGGTACACAACTAATCAATGTTTATCTTGGAAATTAATTCTAGTGATGGCATCAATCTTCTATTGGCAATATCAACAACATGTTAGTTACGTCAAAACAATTTATTAGTGAAAGTTAAGAATTAGTTGTGCATTGACCCCGTGTGTATGTTGAGTTTTAATGCAAAGCAATTGCATTTTACAACAACCAATGATGAATATTGTTATCTAGTTCACATGTAATCATATCCAAGAGGATGAACCACGGTGAAAAAATTATTCATCCAACATTGTTTGGATGTGATGCATGTGGAGAAGAAAGATGGAAGTGTAAAATTGTACATGATATGTGGAAAAAAGGATGGCAATTAAAGAGGTAAAACATGATTTGGAGGTGCAAACTCTACATCAATTCGCATAGTCCCATGTGGTGGTTGGTATTTGCTACCCCATGCCAACTATATGCTTATAGACAATAAATTTTCCACTTTTCAATGACAATTTATGTATCATACAATTATTTGACATTGATTGAAAAATATGTGTTATAATTGAAATCCATAGGCATGAAAGCCCATAAGTAGCATGTGGTCATACAACCACTTCCTTTATGTTGAAAAGACTCATGCAATAGATAAAAAGGAGCGCATTCAATTGTTTTAGGCAAATGTTTGAATGAATATGCACAAAAGTGATTAACCCCAATTAAATGCACAAGCTAAAAGATGATGTGGCAATGATTTTATGCTACGTGTTGGAGACGAAAATTCCTCCTTCATTTTTTCTTGTCATGTTGAAAAGCTTGATAAATGTGGTCTTGTGAATATTCATTGGATTTATTGCATAGAGAGAATGAAGGTAATGATAAGATATGTGCAATACAAGAGGAGACTTGAAAATTATATGGCTAAAGGTTGCAATAGAGGGTCTTTTATGACTTGTGATAAAATACACATAAGATTTTTGAAACCTATATCTCATAAAATGTGAGATGGAGAAGAGGAGGAGACCATTATTAAAAAAATGTTGGAAGAAGCTACAGCAAATATTGATTTGGAGCCTACCATTATGTCCTAACTAACACAAATATTTTGGCTAACTAGGTCAAATAACAAAATAGTCCATTTTATAGTTGCCATTGAATTTTTCATTAACAACATTCATTGCAAATATGTTGTATGACAATTATCAACATGTTGTATAATAGGAGTTTCACATGCCTTATGTTAATATAAGTGGACCTGCATCTTCATATCATAATCATCACAAACATGTTGTAAAGTAGTTGCTAACAAGAAGTAAAATAGGAGCAAGGATTGTTAACATGTTGTTTGTTAGTACACACATAATTGCATTTTAAGTAGCTAATGAGCTAGTTGCATAATTGTGTTTAATGTATCCACGTTTTCCTTGGCTAAATTTGTAATAAATACAAGGTGCAAGAGAAATAGGTGCAAGGATTGAGTTTGAAAAACAATCCAACTTCCCCACACTTGTTGAATGGGTGCAATTCATTATTCAAGATATTTTCATGAAGGTGGGCATCTAAAAGATTTTAATATTCATTAGGCAACCCACCATGAACTATGCATTGAAATATCTAAGATTGAAGGTGTACAATAATCATTACTAAACAATATGTCATACAACCCAAGCTTTAGTGACACATGATTATGACATAGCATCTCTATTTCCAATTAATGACAAATGCATATGGACAATGAAAACGTTACATCCAATATGTCAATATCTTGCAAGGATGCGCCCCATTTCATAAGGATTCAAAATTAAAAGAAAACTCCATTAGTAATTTTTTTGTAGATGGTTGGTTTCAAGTATCAACCCAAAGGCTTAATGTAAGCAATAAAGATATTCTCTCTTACATAACACCCATAAAATAAATATTAAATTACACCTAAATTTCAATTATGGTCATTTTCATGTGTTGTGTATGGGTGAAAAATGGTAGTAACAAAAGATGGAATCCAACCTACAAATGTGATGAAGTAGGATTCTTGTTAGATCCAAACAATATTGAACATGCCAATGTGTTTACTTCATATTAAAGGTTATGTCCTTTTAAAGTCCTTTTGCCAAAAAACTCTTTTTTTCATAGAAAGGAATTTTCAAATGAAAACTTTTGCAACTTATTATTTATTATATTATGTGACATGTTTTGCATTAATTATTTTTTAATTAATTTCTTTTTAAATGCACAGATTTTATGTTTTGTCTTAAAACATGATCACACTTTCAAATCAAACCCAAATATTTTGACATTTTAAAATTTAGTTTCTTGTATTATAAATTATAATTTGTTTTAAACACTATAAACATTGTACCACGTTTACATGTCATAAAAGACTCATGAACTTTAAATAGACATTCAATTTTGAAAAACACAAAATTTAATTTTTTTGAAATTTTGAATGTTTTTTAAATGTGTCTAATAATCCCTCGTTACTAGAATTTTTTTTTTCAAATTAAAGAGTTTATATTATGAAAATTAAGGGGACCTTTTTGAAAGTAATGTTATTGAATGAAGTCGTTAAACATCCTTTGCTCAAATCAAAATTGAAAATTGAAACATATAATAATTCAATTTAAACTTCATAACATCCATATTAATGATAAGCACACCTTGCCATAATTAACATACTATTAAAATGACACCACATTAATATATGTAAAAAATTAACCTTTTGACTCATTTCGACCCTAGCAATCAATTTTCAATACATGATATCAAAATTGGAAGAACCATTTATTTCTTTAGCCCAAGCCCAACAAGTCTTCTTCTTTCAAAGAAAACAAAGTTCACATTGGAAACTTATGCATAAGGAGCCCAGTTCTATCCATCATCCTCTCTTTGCCTTTAGGCCTTTTCACACTTGAGAGAAATACAGGACTTTTCCCCTCTCTGCATTTAAGCCTTTTCACACTTGAGAGAAATACAAAAGGCAAATGGTCAGCCCTAAAAGATAACCCTAAAAGAAAGGACGTGCTACATGCCAACACTTGAGCTTCCTGCTCTGTTGCAGCGTAGCGGTTCTCGTTGTCCGCCACGCCCCCTACGACTTGCTACAGCCATGCGTCTCCTTTCTCTCTGTCCGATTGCGTGAATTCGCCACATTGGCAAGCTGTGCAGCCGGATTTTTTTGGCACGCTGATAACATTGAAACCCACCCATCGCGTGATGACCAACGGACCCATGAGTTCCTCGTAGCCAAGGATCCGTAACAGCAGCTTTGAAGACTCGTGTATATTTATATAGTGGTTGTGTGTTCGCATTGTCGCATCAATTTCTGTTTTGATTGCTCTCGCCCTCTCGTACACACTCACAGTAAATTCGTGTTTTTTTTCTGCAATTTCTGTTACTCTGAGTCCTTTTTCGCAGAGTTTTGCTGAATTTTTTTCAAAAGCTGATTTTGTTTTAATTTTTTGCTTCGTCTGAATCAAACCCGTTGATCGGGAAGACAATATGGCAGCAAGTACAATGTCACAGATGATGGTATCAATGAATCTCGGAGGTTTACGGGCCTTGCCGGTTCAAAGCAGCAGTCTCAGTAAGCTTGGCGATGCTCACTTAGCAACTACTCCCAGGTTGATGACCTCAATTGCAGGGCGAGTACGTTGCCAGGCCGGCGATGGCAAAGGTCCCAGTCCTTTGGCTGATGTGAAGAATTATGTCGACCAGAGCACGAAGCAAGAAATCACCAAGGAAGACATTCTAAGAAACCAAGAATCGAACGAATCCGAGAAGCAATCAGTATTCGGAGCGAAACCAAATTCCGGTTCGCTTTACCCACGCCCAGAACTGGAGAGGAGACCTGAAACAGGCAGCAAATCATTCGGGAGTGTCTTTGCATTCGATGGCGCTGCACCCGAGACGATCAATGGCCGACTGGTAAGCAGCGTTTTTCTTTCGGGACGCCAAATTTTCGCCAAATGGGAAAAAAATTGGCGATTTGTTTTTGGGAGTTTTTCAGTCGCCAAATTTTGAAAGCAATTCTTGATTTATTTTTTTAATAGCCAGATTCTACCGTAAGGTCCAACAGGTAGCAAAAAATGTAGAAGAATTTCATCAGATTTTATTTTATTTTAACGTTCATACTTGCTTGTCGCCAAATCTCGCTAAAACATCTTATGGATGATTGCCACTTCAGCTAAATCACGAATTTGAAAATAAATAAAAAATAGTAAAGCTCACAAAGTTTATAAAATACTTCAAGAAACAAAAAGTTTCCAAAAACCCAATTCATAGTTCAAAATTCCAATTTCATTAACCTTCTTCAAATCTTGCATTCGAATGTAAGAACTGAAACTAGTGTTTTTTTTCTTTCAAATTTGTGAGGTAGGCTGGTTGGCCATCATCCACAAGAGGAATTAGCCAAATTTGTCTACAGGCAGGAAAATAGAAAAATTTAAGAATCATGTTCTATTTTGGCGACATGCTTAAAGCCTATTGTCTTAATATGGCGATTTCCCAGAAAAACTCCTCATAATGTGACGAATTTGGGTTTTTTTTTCCCCCCAATAAAACCTTTTGTGTGTCTATAGTTGCTGGATTCCTTTTTTTGTCGCCGAAAACTCGCCAAAAACAGAAACACTGGCTGGAACCCACAATTTGGGCAACCGAATGTTTGATGAAATTGGGTGATGGAATTTTGGGTTGGCAGGCAATGTTGGGATTCGTGTGGGCTGTAGTTGCAGAGAAGATGACGGGCTTGACGGTACTGGAACAGCTCTTCTCACCTGCTTCAACTGGCCTTGTTTACTTCGTGGGAGCAATTCAACTACTTACATATGCATCGTTGGTGCCGATCATGAGCGGCGAATCCACAGATGCTCGCAGCTTCGGCCCCTTCACAGCCACCGCAGAGCGATGGAATGGGCGACTGGCCATGATCGGCTTCTCCGCTCTCATTGTCACGGAACTGTTCACTCACAACCCCGTATTTCACTAAAGGACGCCAAATACCAAAAACCTTCCATGTCAACAAGTTATATACCCTTTTTTTAAATTTCAGTTCAGTTTTTTAAACTTGTACAATGATTATGCAGTACATAATATACTTTGGGGATTTTGAGAATTTGCAAAGTGTGGATTTCTAATTGCTATAGTGGGTAAATAAAATACTACAGTGTATGTCAAGTCAGCACAAAGCGTCCACACTAGTATTTTACTGCAGCGGTCGGTTGTTGAGATGGAGAGATTCTAAATAGGTTAATTTTGGTGTCAATAAGTATTGAATTATAGTAAACGAGGATCACTTTTGGTGTTTGTGACCAGCATGCATGCTCTACCCAATTTCCAAGCACAATAAAAAGTGGTTCTTCTTCATTTTACCCCAAAGATTGGTGTGAAAGCTTCATGCATGGGAATTCTGAAATTTTCATATATTTACTAGTGGCTTTGCACCAATAATTGACCTACTAAAAACGAAATGAAACCCATTCCAACTACAAGATATCTATAGTGTGATGTTTTTGGCAGTGAAGTGCTGTTTTGCTTCTAGAAGTCTACTTGGTTAAATTCAGTTCAGTTGCTAGCTTTCATGTTCAAAAGGCTTGTCTGAATCTTCCTCAGCTGGACCACCACCTTAGTCTACCATTTCCATAATCCTTATCTTTGTCTCCACCATTCCCTAAATAGGAAAAAATTCCAGCAGGAAGTGATGAAACATCAGAACTGCTGATCTAAATTTGTACATAATACAAAAGATTAGATGTGCAGGTCACCTTATTGAACGACAACAAATGCCCAAAAAAACCATTGGGAGGAAACCCTAGAATTTCAAGACCATTGCACTCGATCTCAACGCACCTGAACAGAGAGATGCAGAGTTGTTATCTTCTCCATAGATTTGCTGGGCTTTCAATGTTTCAGCAAAGTTGCGGAATTCATTCTCCTTGAACCGGCTTCTCTTGAAGCTTTTGTTGCTCCTCCTTGATCAAGTTCTGTTTCAATTAACTTCTCTTCAAACTTTCGCTGCTTCTCCAAGTTCTGTTTCAATCAGCCTTTCATCGAGCTCTGGCAGTTCCTCCTTGATCAAGTTCTGTTTAAGCTCCCACTCCTTCTCTCTCCTGCTCCTCTCAATGCAGAAGGCCAACGTCAATCCTCCGAAGATCGTCATCTTCTTTAAAACCCTAATGCCCAAACCCTAGAAGGCCAACATCAATCCTTTGAAATCCATCATGTTTCCAAAACCCTAATCCCTAAACCCTAGAAGGCCACCATCAATCTTTTGAAGAGCATCATTTTCCGTAAAACCCTAATTCCTACCGTTAAATGCCAACAACATGAATCCTTTGGAGATGATCATGTTCCCTAAAACCCTAATCCCTATACCCTTAAATCCCAATAACATCAATCCTTTGGAAATCGTCATGTTCCTTAAAACCCTAAACACCAAATGTCAACTCCAATCCTGTGGACATCATCATGTTCCCTGAAAACCCAATCCCAAAACCCTAAATTACTCGACGGTCATTACCAAAAAGGTGATGACAAGTAGAAGAAAATAAAGAAAAGGAAAGTTTGTTATGAAATGAATTGAGTAATGCAAATAGGGGACAAGACAGAAAGAAAGAGCAAATTGACAAAGCTACAATTCTAAACATGCTAGTTTTGTCAGGATTTCAACAAGCAGCAGCATCCCAGCGTAATGGCTTTACCCTTAATAGCAAGTTCGTTACAACCCTTCTTACAAAGTACAAAATATTCCATGAAGTTCCCAAGAGATGCATACCTGAGGCCCACTTTAGACGAGGGTCCAGGGTCCAATTTCCTAGGAACCAATTTCGATCGACTGATTTGAAGCAAATTGAATCCTTGAGTTGGACTATACCTTGGTCCCTAGCCTCATTGTTGGTTCTCCAAATTAAGAGCTCTCCTTTTAGCTCTGTTTTTTGGTCTGAACCAATTGATTTTCCCTTCAAAACAGGTGTCATGTAGGGTTAGCCTCAATATGCCATTTTTGGGTCTTCGAATCTTGTCTAAAGACCTGGGGACCAATATAAAGCTTTCTACCAATAAGATTGCTTGAATTCATTGGTCCATGGACCTTGGACCCTAGTCTAAAGTCGCCCTCAGAGTTGATAACTTCACAGTAACAATAAGCTGTTCCCACAAATCGCATTATCATAACAATAATGAGAAGAATTATAAATAAGTTGGAGTGCAACATGTATTTTGGGGGATTCAATTCTGGTGCTTTTCTTTGCTGGAGTTTGGATCCATGTATCTAAAACAAGCTTCAAGCTGGGTAGTGAACATGCTAAAAAGAAAATGCCAGTACGAGAGAGCCAGGCTAAATAAGTACCTTCAGTTTATAATGGGGTTATTTGTCCAGGATTCCAAGGTACCATCTTGGTCTGTCATTGGCCCAATGATTATGCAACCCTTGGCTGCTGAGATGAAAATTTCATAATCGCTTTATGTATTGATGAAAAGAGGAGGACATGACTAATGATTATGTAACCCTTCACTACTTGCATGAAAATTTCATAATCTCTCTATGTACGTATGGATGAAAAGAGGGCGTGGCCAATGATTATGTAACCCTTGGTTGCTTGGATGAAAATTTCATAATCCCTCTATATATCGATGAAAAGAGGGCATGTCAACGAGGGGTTGTTATGTCCAGTAACTGGCCAACCCTCAACCATTCAAAGAAGCCTGCATACTCTCACCAGTTACCTAGTCCATAGTTATCTTCGGATCTTCCCTCAGAAGCTTGAATATATGGCAAAAGCTATGGCCACCCATGAGGTTCTTAAGGAAAGGAAAACCTTTTAGGTTAAGGTGAGGGGAGTAACATCCCACTATATCCAATGTGCACAACCTCATTAGGGTAAGCTGATCCATCACCAAACACAGACCTATTAGCAAACATGCTAGCCATCTGCTATCCCATACCTATTGACCTTCTTTCGTAACTATCCTGGTTAATTCATACCTATCCCTCTGGTTAAGGTAGTTTAGGTGAATGCCCTCTGAAAATGGTCTGAGTTAATCCATTTGCCTGTTCTTGACTCACCCATCAAATTTCCTCATGGCAAATGGGGAATGGGCTATGTATTTTAGGCGATAGCCTATCGCCATACTAGCATCACCATATACATCATTTCATGTGTGCGGACCTGCGTGTGAGCTTGCATGTTGTGTACTATGGATGCCAAGTTGCAAAAAATGGACCACATAATGCCCTCACACTATGAAAGTAAATGTTAAAATATTAAAATATTTTAATGCCCGTATTTTGTCAGTTTTTTTAAACCTTTACACAACCTATCATGAGTAAGGGACACTGAGATTCATGAGGGAGGGATTCGTTACCTAGACTAAAGTGGCTGGGACGGTGCATATATTCAAAGGTATAGATAGGATATAATTCTTCAAAATTACATACCCTTAGGTATGTGCACCATTTGAGAATATTGATTTTTAGAAAATAAGCTAGAATAAATCATATATACTCTATCCCTTCCGGGGGGGGGGGGCCCTCTTTCCCCAAGTCTCTTGAGTGCTCTCAAGTCTCTTCCCTTTGAAGGTGTTGTCTTCGTGTAGAGCACATTTCCCTCTTTACTTGTTGAGTCATAATGTCGGCGGTGTGGATAACTGGCACATTTTGGCCACTGTCTTCAACATAAATTCAAAATCTTGTTTTTGTTTTTTCCTCACTAACGTTTGTGAGTACTCAAAAGCTCTGACATAACAAACGTACGCACCAGTGTTGTTATGCTTTGAACATTCTGACACTCTAGAATGGAATTGTCTTAGAGCAAACAAAATTGCCCTGGCCCTCTTCCAACATCCATGTTACGTTAGTGTGTTTATTACCTAGTAGTGTCCCTGCCATTAGCCTAGGCCAAAAAGGGCAAAGAACACTGGTGGGCAAAAGAAAACATTCTTGCTGCCAATGAAGTGAGGTAAAATTAAAGAAGGGAGAACAACCCACCCATTCATAGCCTACTTACCTATCTACCTATTCACTTATTAATTACCAACCCAAACATGCCTATCATCAACCTACCCACCTACCTATCTACATACATGTATTACATTTTTAATCAATTATATATTTATTACCAACCTCAAACCTTTCTATCACCTTCCTATTTACAACCTA
>Ga0116229_10004995_pt1 | contig 21717 bp, 10 predicted proteins | sample S1TSphgellanicum_3_FD_87313 | JGI IMG/M metagenome (GOLD analysis project Ga0116229, IMG submission 87313) | Host-associated microbial communities from peat moss isolated from Minnesota, USA - S1T2_Fc - Sphagnum magellanicum MG | ecosystem: Host-associated > Plants > Peat moss > Unclassified...
ATAATGATTGAAGTATTATTAAAATTTTAATATATTATTATTAAATTCTTTTCAAATAACTAATGTATTTATTTAAATTAATTTTTATTTTATTGAAAATGAAATTTTAATTATAATAAATCATGATAATTCTAACAACTGACATAATAATATATAATAATAATATATAATATAAAAATAGCTAACCTAGGCTAGCTACAAATTACATTATTATTATTATTATTATTATTATTATAAGTAATCAATTATGAACTATTATTAGATTAATATAATAATTACTAAGAAATATTAATATATATTTTTAATTTTTTATATTTCAAATTTTTAATTGATATTTATTAATTATTAATGACTTGATGATTATAATCAATTACTAATATATTCAACAAATGCAGGAAAATATTTTTGAAGGAAAAATATACTTATTAAAAATATAAAATATTTATTATAATAGTTCATAAATAACTTTAATGAGTGAAGTAATATATGAATAATTAAAATAAAAATAATTAACCTTCGCTACCAACTAGCTACAATAATAATTGAATTAAAGTTATTTTTATTATTAAATATTTACATTTATATATATTGTTAACTATATAAACGAAAATAATAATGGGAATAATTATAATAAAATAGTTAGCTTAAGCTAAGTTTAATTATATTATTAAAATTTTAAAAACTAGTACACAATATTTATAAATAATAGTTAATTATTATTAAATATTGAAATTTTCAGTTATTATATTAATTTATTTGGTTAAAATTTTATTATTTATTATTTATTAATAGTTAGTTAATTATTTCAATATTAAATTCGTTAATAGACTATTATAATTAATATATATTTTTAATTAATTACTCGTCACTTACCTACTTAATTATGTATTTTTCAAGATGAGGATGAAAGCCAAAACATATGGAATAAATTTTCTTAATTCCAAGTTGTTTGTAACTAAAAATGTTTAGTCACAAATGACTTACAACTAAAAATTTTATCCCATATGTTTTGGCTTCATTTTTATCTTGAAAAGTATATAATGAAAGTGTTTTGTCTTACATTGTCGTATTTAAAAAGATGGGCATGTGGGATGAGTCAATAAAAATGACTTAACCCAAAATAAAATAAAAATATTCATGTACTTACACCTAACTACATAATTCCCTAACTTACCTACTTACTTTTCTACCTACCAACCTACCTACTTACCTAAATAGGTATTTGGCTTAGGTAGGTAAATAGGTCCTATTTAGATAGATGTTTATCCCAAATAGGTAGGTAGGTACCTAGTTCAACCTATATACCTAAATATTGATTTTAATTTAATTTGGAAAAATTCAATTAATATGCCACTTAGCAAATTTCTATTGCACCATGTGTCACAATCTAAACCATCCAAACATAAAAATTAAACATCTTAGATTATTTCAAAATAATAATAAAATATTTTTAATTATTAAGAGTTGGGACACATGGTAACACATAACTTGTTCCCATTATTCACCCAAAAAATCATATTTTAGTTGCAAACGACAATACATATATGACCAATCAAATGATGAGTGTATTTCGTTGACTTTTTCTTTCATCCAAAATTTGTTGTTGTTTGCAACTAGTGTCAATGTGACTTTTCCAACATGACTATTAAGATTTTAATTACAAATGTCACTTGCAATTAAAAATTAATCATAGTTACAAAATGGTTAGTTTAAAGTAGGGTAGATAATTGATTTTTTAACCCCATGAAATGTACACACATGGTGCATCACGATCATAAAGCCACATGTTGTTTGTTAGGAATATTCACATCTCACTAGATTTGGAAACATAAAAACTAAGGTAATACTTATTTAAGCTATGGGCTAATTAGGATGTCACAAATGGAATTGAAATCCTCACTTACACAAAGAATAACCAAGTTTTAATCAATGCACCACACCTTTGTGAAACAATGATGATCATGAATAGTTTGTTATGAATAATTTGCTTCACATATATTAATTTATGGAAATAGATAGGAAGGTAGGTAATAGGTAGGTAAGTTGTAGGTTGATAAATGGCCAATATTTTGATACATCTTCCTACCTACAATGTGCCCATAAATATTATTTCCTTACCTATTACCAACCCATTTATTACATTTTTGACCCTGAACCTACCTACCTACTACCTTATTAATTGCCAACCCCAACCCATCTACAACCTACTAACCTATTACCAACTTCACACCTCCTTATCACCTACTTGATTACAACTTACCCATTTATTAAATAATAACCCTAACCTTCCTACTTATAGCCTGCCCTCTTATTACCTACCTACCTACCTACCTATTAATTATCAACCTCCAAGCTACCTATAACCTAGTTGTCACCTACCTACTTATCACTTACCTACCTATTACCCTACCTTTCTACCTATTTATTGCTTTCCTACATATTTATTTATTACCTACTTGTTACCAACCTACAACATCCTAGACCTATTACTTACCTAAATGGTAAGGCATTGACATTTGTCCAATGACATGATGTTGTTTCAAATGCATTGTAAGGTTCTCTTGGAAAATCATATTTGTTTAACAACATTCACAATTGGCTCCTCATAATTAATGCCTAATGATTGAATGCTTGTTGTTCAAAATGGTAATTAAATAAGAAATATTTTCCTTATTGATAATACACAACAACACATTATGGGTTTTTTGACTGGTCAAAGAATGATTACTTTCCTTTTCGACTACAAATGTTATTATTTAGTCACAAAAATCATTATATAGTTGAGTTGCAAAGGCCATTGAGATGTCAGGGTTTTGTGATTATAATTAGTATGATGACTAATGGGCTTTTTTTTATAGTTGTTTTTTTTTTGAAATTGTAATAATATGTTTTAAATAAATTATAATTAATTAATTAATTAAAAATACCCTGACTTTTGCAACTAGAATAACAACTTTTAGTCTCACAACATGATGATGTGGCATTCCACGTGCAATTACAACATCAAAAGATGTCTTTTTACAACTTGTTCTAGGTATTTTAAGTACTACAATGGGAAAAATGACTAAAAAATGGCATAAGTAATTTTAAAAACAACTTTAAAAATGACTATAATCAAACAGGATCAATTGTAAAAAACATGTTTTGGAATTGTTGTGTAATAAAATACTTGACTATTAGTCAACATGATGACTCATACATTATTTTGGATAAAATGAAGCATTTATAAGTTGGTCACTATGATAGAGGTGATGTCTAATCCCTCAATGTAGTTCTTTGCATCAAAATGCAAGTCCAAAACTTTACCTTCACTACAAAAAATCTTATCTTTTGAACCAAACACAAAAATGGCTATTATTATTTTCAACTACATTTATAACTACTTAATCATAACAATCATTAAATAATGGCAAAAGACATCAACATGTCGTATGGCATCATGGTTTTGCAATTGTAGTCAATATGACAACTTGTTAATTTTTTGGGTAAATTATCATTTTTATTTTTATTTTTGTTCATTAGTTAATTAATTCCAAGAACCATCCACCTTTGCAACAAATAACAACTCAATCTCCCATGATGATGACATGGCATGTTATATGCTAACAAGATGATGTGGTCATATTTATCAACATCATGATTCATGTCCTTGATTTGATAAATTAATCTCATTTGTGAACTAATTGAAAATATTGTTGTCCTTTGCAATTATTAACAACTTGATCTTCCATGTGGTGATGACATCACATGCCATTTGGCAATAAGGTGTTACAAATTTTCATGGCAATTCATGATTTTTTGTAACACCATAAATTTTTTTTATGTCTTGAATTTAGGGCACCAATATTTGTCATGGCATGCCATAATTTTTTAATGTGCCATGAAGTTTTTGAAGTCATGAATTCACATGCATGTGTATGTGTACTAAACAATCTATTGTTAACTTGTAATTATGATTATAATATTAATAGTCATTTTGAAAAAAGGTGACATATAACTCTTTCACTTTTTAACTATTTAATGCATTAACTTAGGTTAACATACCTATTAAGTTAACCTATGTATGTAGGTTACTTAATAAAAACCTACTTCGTAATATAAGCTATCTTGTAAGTTACTTAATTAGACATAAATTTTTTTATTACACCTAATATTTTTAAATATATTTAACATAGGTTACCTTACTAATAGGTTAATCTAGGTAGGCTTGCCTAAGTTCCTAGCTTTAGGTTTTTTGCCAAGTCAACCTAAGTAGTTTCATTACAAAATATTTTATCAAGTTTGTAACCACTTCAAGTTTCTGCAACTAGATGTGACTATGATGTGATTAGATACAATTAAATGCGACATAAGTATCATAGTTTAATTTATTTTTTAACCCATGAATGTTTAGGTTAACCTAGGTAAGGTTAATAAGTAGTATAGGTTGAAAAACTAGTTGATTTTAAATCAACCTAGAGAGGTCTACGTCTAGGTCTAGGTTAGGTTGGTAGGTAGTAGGTAGGTTGACCTAGGTTAACCTAGGATGACCAAATTTAATTCAAAGTTAAAAATTTTGAGCTTAATAACTTTGTGTTCATTGTAATTAGTACAAAAAAATATGGTAGTGCAATGGATGAGGGCTTGAACCCCAAAATGAAGGTGAGGAGTTCAAGTTTTCATTCTTGCAACTTATGATACCTAGGCCACTTGGCTTAGGTTAAGTAGCTTAATCTAGGTTTCTTGGGCTAGGAATTGGATGTTTGTTTTTAATCTAGGCCAATTAGCCTAAATTAAGTTGCTTAGGTTGCCTAACATAGATAGTTAACTTAACTAGGTTAAGTTAAATCGAGTTAGCTAGGTCAGGTTAAGTTGACTTTTGGTTAAGCTAGTTACATGGGCTAAACTAAGTTGATTTTTGGTCATGTTTGTAGATTTTTTACACATGTCATCAATCCATCAAGGCATCTTTTGTAACATCTAGTCAAATAAAATAATTAAATTGAAATGACATGCATTTTACACGTCATATCGAGGTTAATGATGACATGAAATTTCATTATTATAAGAAATTTTTTAAAAAATTTCTGTTAAAATGATTGGGCTTTGCAACTGAACATCCTTTGTGACTAAATGGATGAAATGACATGGTTTAATAACTCATTAATTGCATATGTCCTTTCTAATTAATATGTAATTGTAAAAGCTAATTACAAAACCCAAAATGTGTTGTGTAATGAAACAAAGGGCAAAGATTATTATTGTAAATCACGACCTAACAACTAATTAGAACATCACTTGAGATTCTCATAAGGGATGGTTAAGGTTGCAAATTAAGATTTCATGATAAATTTATTTGCCTTTTCATACATTGTGTCCATTAATACAAGTTGGCATAAGATTAGTATGTAAAAAATGCAAAACAATTATACAACACGGTGTAGTTTTGTGAGTTTTGTCCCAATGAGGTCAAATGTTCATTTGAGGCTGTATAGTACAATTCAATTTACTACAATTAAATTGTCATGAAAAAAAACATTATTCAATTTCTTTTGAATTTTGTTTAAAAATTTGTTGTGCCAATTGGATGTTATTGGCATAAACTTTTGGGTTCTTGAAAATGAATTGAATGGAAATCAATGAAAGCTTGCACAATAAATACAAATGACACAATTAAGTACAAATATAATGGTTGAGTAATTACAATTATGAATGAATATTAAAACCCCAAAAGACACATATAGGTTGGAAGAAGGTCATTTTAAGCTCAAAGAATGGTGATTTCAAAGCTTAAACATGGGTGACAAGTTGTTCAATTGTAATTTGTGGAAATGAAAACATCCCTTGGGTTGAATTCACAATATTAGTACCACCTAAAGGGGTGGACATTATTTAACACTATAATTTTACATATTTGAAAAATCACAAGGTTAACATAATAATTTGGATTGTCAATTTTATTTGGAAATAGGTTCCATTACTTGCAAAATTTCCATATTCAAAATTTGATGAAAATTGATGATGTTTCAAAAATGATGAAGCATTCAAAATTCATGGGTGGATAGTTTTCAAATGTCTTTTTTCTTTGTCAAATGTCCATCATTCTTTCTTTAAATTGGAAAGGGTCCTAATATTGATGATCAAAAGAGAAAAATGAGTTGAAATTGGTGAAATCCATTTTTATAGCACATTTGAATGCTTTTGTTTCAAATGCGGTTTTGATGTTAAAAATCATGAGTTTTTAAAAATGTGTCATTAACAAAAGGTATGCATTTATATATGATTTAGAACATGAATGCATAATATACATTATGTATGATCAAGGTGTAATAAAAAGGTATGTAAATGCAACACGTAGTTGTAAACTATGTGTGAAAAATGAAAATTTTGAGAATAATAGACCAATGCATGTAATCTTTGAAAAAGAACTTTTACCTTGGCATCCTTAGCTCGTAAGACTATGAATGCACCCTTAATAACGAGTGGTCTACTGGGTTAATGAAATGGCAACCAAAACAAAACAAAAATGATAAACAAGATAGAGCTTGTGTGAGAATCAAGCAACTAATGTCTAATTGATAAAAGGAGGAAAAATAAAAGAACTTGAGAAAAAAAACATTAAAAAGAAAACAAAAGAACATCTAGGTATTAAACTTTGAATGAAATGCCAATGAAAATATAGAACAAAAGGCGTACACATTAAAATAAAAAAGTGGTTGTTAATTAACATGCACTTCCTTCCCTATATGTCATGAGTGTGCACATGTAAGTTTTTGCATTTCAAATGCATTGGATTTGCATTCGACTTTTGTCAAAAATATAAACTTGAAGGAGAAACCAATGTTGTGTAAACTTTTCAAAAAGACAAGAGAAGAATACAATATTTTTTTACAAAATTGGTAAAGAAAACTAATAGCTTGTAGGGAGCTAAGTCATTAAAGCTTCCAAACCCCACCAACCTTCTTAAGACAATTGTTGAACATATATTATGGATAAAAAATGAACAATGATGAGTGAATTCCATTCATTATGAAAAATGGATTTTTCTTACATAAACAACAAGCTCATTAATGATGGATGAACATGGATGTCCATAGATGAAAGGTACATATTCAGGAATGCAAATCATCATGAGCGACATGAAACATGCCAAGAGATATCATCTCATTTATGAACAATTTTAAAGCTCTCAATATATGCTTTATAATTTATGTTGGTGTCAATGGATGCCATTTGTGACAATTATTTTGTTCCCAAATTTTGTTGTTTAACAAATGATGATTAGTGTGTCTCACCACTAATTAAGAGAAAAAATATGACATTAAAACACATTAAAACACAATATTGTGGACTGCCCTAATGCACTACAAGCTGCCCACAATTATTATTTTCAGGCTGCCCAATGCCTGAAATTGAAATTAATTTGACTCTATTATGACTTCACTAGCTACCTTGGTGGATGCCAATATTTTAAAATGATATCAATAAAAAAATGGCTTTAAAAATTGTATGTGTAGAGAGAGAGCTAAACATATGAAGGAAAAGACATTGTGAATGAATATCCATTTTTGTATTAAAAAAGTTTATTTGTGCTTAGCTTGGAAGTAGGTTTGGGATAGGTTAACTTAATTTGGTCAAGTTTTTTTTTTGGGTAATGAAGGAATAAATTAGGACAAAGAAGGAATAGATTTCAGGCATTGGGCAGCCCACAAAAAATCAATTGTAGGCAATTTCAATGTCATGGTGCCTTCGGGCAGTCCACAAGATGAATTGGGCTTGGCAAGTTGTCAGTGTGACTTCACGAATATGTATTTCCAAACTACACATGGGCACTCTGTTTTTTTATGGCAAATTTTCACTATTTGAGGTTTTTTTTTGGGAGAAAAACTTGGAAACACATGATTTTTCCCACAAAAAATTGCCACTTCTAGAAAGTCAAGAATTTAAAAAAAAAGAAAGACATTGCATGTGGGTAGAGTACATTTTTAAAAAATAAAAAATAAAAAATTAATTTTTCTGATATTGTTGCATCATTATTGATCATCCCAAAAAAAACATTTAGCATTAATTGGCTAAATATTGTTTAAAAAGGGGTACATCATCATCATCATCTTTCAAAAAATCCTCATATCAAAATAGGCCTGGTACCTAGGGAAGCCAAAATCCCTTAAGCTACAATAAATACTCTATAATGGATCTACACACAATAGCCTTGCCTTGGTAGGCAAGGGCCAAAAACTATCAAAACCCTAGAAACAAGTTGTTTAGGGTTTAGGGTTTAGGGTGGGAAATGCAGTGCAAAAATCTCTCCTACTCAGAATGTGTGAAGAGCCTTTGATTGAACTAAAGCTGTTTGTTTGTACTTCCTCAAATTCAAACAGAATTTGATGGGTTTTTAGGGCTAGAATTTAGGGTTTGAGGCCTTTTGATGGGTTTAGGGTTTAGGGTGGGACCTTTCATATTAGGACCAAGTCTGGTATTAAAAAATGTCCACCAGAGTATCTTGGCAGCTTCAACACTAATTAGGTGTATAATATTACTTTCATAAATGTTGAAAATTACCAAAAAAAACTATTTTTTTTCAAAGAACAAAATTTTGTGGAGGAAAATATCGAGTCTTCAGTAACATTTTATTTGTCTAAAAAATGAAAATCTTAAAAATTAATTAATTAATTAATTATTCATTCAACAAACACGTGTTGCAAAGTCCCCATGATTTTGAGGAATTCTTTTTGCTGAAAGGGCCATATTTAGATAATAGATTCTAGCAGGTCATGAACATATATAGCCGAATTCTTAAATTTCTCTACTTTCCTCTCTGACCTGTAGCCAGATTTGGCTAATTCCTATTGCGGCCAACTGCCAGTGTGGCTAGTGGCTATATCACACAAAATTGAAGGAAAAAACCCTACATGTTTGTGGTGAACAAACACAAAAGCGAAACAAATTTAAAATCTCTTAAATGTTACAATAAGTACATAGACAGATCAAAGATCCCAACACCAAAAAAAATCCTTCAACATTAGGGTTGAAGAATGTGACAATATTCAGAGTGTGGAGACAAGTGGCAATCTCATACCCATGGCCTACCCTAAATAAGCTTGAATCAAACAATAGTGAAGCAAAAAAGTGAATGTGGAATTGTTTGATCTCCTAAGAAACCCAAATAGCACTTAGAAAAGAGGGCAACAGTACATAAGCAACTATATACGGCAGAAAGACCTGTACTCACATTAGCTTCAGCCAAAATTGAGTTCAATAATAGACATATTTAGTGATGGCAAGAATGCACATTTTCTGAGTAAACCGTAAACAGAATCAGCATGAGAAATCCTTGAAGCAAAAGCAGATTGCATGGATCCCATGTGCAAACAAACACCAGAAAAGTCCAAAACACACACACTCTAGGATTAATGAGTGAGTGTGATATGATCTCAATTTCACTAGTTTTTATGGTACAAGGTTTTGGGAGGGCTCAATCTGGGGAAACCATGATGAATATTAAGCATGGTTTTAGACTCCAGGCTTTTTGTATGCAAAACTGCATAACAGTAATTTAAAAAGCCTTTCAAATGAGAGTTGTTTTTTTGAGTGTTTTTTTTTCCTTTTGGGTCACTCAAAATTATCGTGTTTCTCTGTCACCTACTAAGGATGGAATCGTCTGCCGCTCCATCAAAGAAGTTTAAAACCACTGATCTATCTGACAATGATGGGGAGGCACTATCAAGTGAACGTACCACTTGTTGCATTGTTGGTCGTTTTGCCGCTTCATTAAGCGTGCACTCACAACCAACCTCCAAAAGGCGAAGTGGGTCATTGCCAATCCCCCTCATATCTAAAGATGGGTCCAGTGCTTCATGGCCTGCATCTGCTGCGACCAGCTTGTGCACCCAAGTCACAAGGTTATCACCACTGCTGTGTTGGTATGTTGGCAGCTGCCCGGTGGCAAGCTCCAGCAACACAATGCCAAAGCTGTAAACATCACCCTTGGTTGTGGCAATGGAGCACTGGCTGTATTCAGGAGGGATGTACCCGACTGTACCTGCAAAATCAGTGCTGACATGTGTGTCACCTACGCTGATCAGTCGGGCTAACCCAAAGTCCGCTACCTGGGCCTCAAATTTCTCATCCAAGAGGATGTTGCTAGCCTTGATGTCACGATGGATTACATGGGGAATGCAAACATGGTGTAGAAATGCCAGACCCCGGGCTGCACCCCTTGCGACATCAAGTCGGGCCTGCCATGTTAGCTGAGGTTTGCTGTTGTCTTCTTGGTACCGGTGGATCCAAGACTCTAGACTGCCATGCTCCATGAATTTGTATACCAGGAATCGGTCCTCTCCCACACTGCAGTAACCCAACAGTGACACAAGGTTCCGATGCTTGATCTTTCCGAGTGTCTGCATTTCTGATAGAAATTCCCTGTCCCCATCAAACCTATGTCGAAAGAGCTTCTTCACCGCCACTTGCATGCCAGATTTCAGTGTCGCTCTGTACACAAAACCAAATCCACCATCTCCTATGATATTCTCAGGATCAAAGTTGTTCGTTGCATTAACAATATCCTCCACTGTAAGCTTGAACATGACCTTCTCAAAAGTGGCACAGTTGATACTCAGGCGCTGATTGTTGATCAACTCTGGCAATAACCAATGCATCTTGTCATGCTCATTCATTTCCCCCAAATCTGTGGAGTGCACAACCTTGATATCATCCCTCCATCGCCTGAACATGCATCTGTACAAAATTACTACAGCACTCAACACAGCAAGGACCGACAAGCTCACTGGAATCCAGATCTCTGCCTGAAATGGGAAAGATCTCTTGCTACCAACTGATGCTGCTGCAGACGGTGCTGGAGAAGGTGCTGCCTGACATGGCTGCTTAAGAGAATTGGCCTGCTTCTTTAAGTAGTAGCCACAAAGGTCATTGTCAAAGTAGGAGCTCACATCAAAAGTCTCAAACTGGTGGTTGAGTGGGACTTCTCCAGACAAGTGATTGTGTGAAACATTGAAATACACCAAAAAGTAGAGGTTCGTAAGGTTGTCGGGAATATGGCCAGACAATCCATTGCCAGAAAGGTCAAGTGCATTCAACTGGTGTGCATCTCCAAGGCTTGCCGGAATACTGCCAGTCAGATTATTGCCCGATAAGTCTAAGATGAGCATGTTGGTGAGGTTGCCAAGAACTGGTGGCACCTCACCACTCAACAAGTTGTCTGACAAATCCATGAGAGTGGCACCTGTCCCAAGCAGGTATCTAACTTGTACACCCATCATTATGTACTTGACAAACAAATCCGACAGATCTGTGCTTGGCTCTGTAACCCTCGGGGTTCCCTTAAACATTGACAAATTGCTCAGTGATGCAGGGATGGAACCATTCAGCTGGTTCATATGAAGATCAAGAACCTGAAGCTTTGGAAAGTTGCCCAGCCAATCAGGCACGGGCCCTGTTAAGTTGTTCCTACTCAAGCAAAAGTACCGCATCTCTTCCGACAGCTCAGATAAACCCTGTGGTATAACACCTGAGAGGTGATTGCTTCCGAGGCTGAGCCCCTGCAATTTCAAGCATTTATTCAGGTCAATTGGAATTGGACCTGTAAATTGATTGTCGCTGAGAATGAGGTTTACAAGGTTCGTGAGATTCCCAAGTGCGTCTGGCAGAGTGCCGGTCAACTGATTGCTTCCAAGATCCAAGACCTCCAGCATTGTGCAATTACACAGCTCAGGTGGAAATCCCCCAATGAGGTTATTTCCTTTCAAGGAAAGGATGTTGAGCTTTGACAACTGACCAAGCACTGGTGGTATCTCACCTGTCAAATTGTTGGAGGCCAGATCAAGCTCAACCAAGCTGGAACAATTTCCCAAGGATGCAGGCACAGGTCCAAACAGCTCATTTGAAGACAAAATCAGAGTGGAGAGGTTGCCAAGCTTATCAAGATCCAATGGAATGAACCCAGTGAGGTTGTTCCTTCCAAGATCAATTCTCACTAAGCTTGTCAAATTGACCAAGAATTCTGGAACAGGCCCCGTGAAATTGTTCTCGCCCAAAGTGAGGTTTTGCAGCGAGACACATCCAGAAATCTCTTGCGGAATATTCCCAACCAGTTGGTTACCTGCTAAAACAAGCACCTGGAGGGCTTTAAGGTTTCCAATCTCCGCTGGAATCTCACCTATGAAGTAGTTTCCACCAAGATCCAGAAACTGAATCTGCCCCCAATAGTCAGGTGGCGAGATTGTCAGAGTCCCTGTCAAGTTATTGCTGTTCAGTGAGACATTGACTAGGTTTGGTAGCTTCCAAACACCCAAAGGAACAGAGCCAGAAAGTTGATTGAACGAAAGATCCAAGACTGCAAGCTGCCGAAGATTTGCAAATGTATCCGGGATGCTTCCATTCAAAAGCATGTTACCACCAAGCTTCAGAACCTGCCAAAACCAACAACATTGAGACCATCATCTTCCTTGCTGTGTATCAGTTTTTGATGACACCCACACTAATCTGCTTCCCAAAATGGATGCACACAACAAGGATGGCATCATGCTTTACTCTAATCTCTTCTTGCTCACGATCATTCCAAACACCAGCTAACTTGTTTGCTTTTAGAAGAAACAATTTTGCAGCAGCAGCAGCAAACTTTGCTACCAGAAAATCCCTCAACAACATAAATCTGCTAATTGCAAAATTGTAAGTCTAGACCTGCCCACCAATTCTCCTTAACAACAAAACACATCAGAAGAGAATCAGATGTTGAAGCAGAAGCTCAAACAAATCTGATGAGGAGCTGTATAACAAAGAGCAAGCTTTTGCAAGTTGAGTGTGGGTATGTGTGTGGATGTGGGTGTATGTGTATCCATCCAGCCAGAGGAGGAGCCATGCATACTGCATACCTTGAGAGAAAACAGAGAATTTCCAAGCTGAGGTGGGATGGAGCCCGATAGATTGGTGTTGCTCAAATCCAAGAACTCAAGCTTTGAACACAACGACAATTCGACAGGGATGTGGCTTTGGTTGAAATTGTTGTTGGAAAGATTGAGCGTGACAAGCTCAGAAAGGTTGCCAAGAGCAGCAGGTAAGTAGCTCACCACAAGTGCACTACTGGGCAGGAGTAACCCCACAACTCGCCCCATTCCCTCAGGATCACATACAACACCTTCCCAGCTGCACAGATTGCTGCTACTTCCTCCTCCCACCACCCAGCTCGCCAACAAATTGCCCCTGCCTTGAACTACTGCCTGCTTGAACTCCAGCAATGCCTGCTCGTCGATTGCAGAGCTTCCGGAAATGGATGGAAGCTGCTGCTGCTGCTGCTGCTGCTGTTGGGAGGTGGGTGGTAAGAAAGTAGTTGCAGAAATTAGGGTTGGGTCTGCTGCTGACAAAACAGCGAGCAGACATGAGAATTGCTGCTGGGTCGACGCCTTCAACTTCAAAGAGCTTTGAACGGATGAAAAAGTGGGCGAGAAAGTGTGGAAGAAGAAGATGATCACGGCCAGAAGAGCGAGATGCAGAATTTGGTACACATAAGACGATGACGACGGAGGACTGTTCATTGAGTCCTTTCTTCTTCTTCTTCTTCTTCCACAGGAGCCCTTGTTTTGTCCACTTTTGGCTGCTGCTGCTTCGTCCTCTTCCTCCTCTTGTTGGAGCAGCATCTTCTTCTGATCATCACATCCTCCTCTCATCTGTTGCCAGCGAAATCCAAACACCAACCCCGTGAAAAAAACGCCTTACACGCGCCGAGGGGAGAAAACGCCACCGCCGGAGGACTGCTTCTTCTCCTCCTCCTCCCTCTCTCTTTCATTTCTGCAGTTCAAGAGTGAACCCTGCTGCGTGCTGCTGGAGTGGAGTTTTCAGCAGTAGTACAAATTCTTCAACCTATTCTTCTTATACAACTGTGTCTCTGGATGGAAGGAGGAGGACAAAACCCCATCTCTTTCTCTCTCTCCTGGAGTACCAAATGAGATGTACAGACAGGAAGCTAGCTCTTGGTGGGTGGTGGGTGTGTTTCATGTTGTCTGTTCATTTCCAAGCTCCTCATGGTTGTAACATGAATGAGACCCGCAAATCGACAACGACAACATGTTTCAGAAAACCATGGTAAAAAATTGGTCGCAAATCTGGACAAGTCAACAACCCCAACAAACAACCCAAAAACTTGCAAAAACCCCTTCACAAAGACCAAAAAGGAAAGAACAAACAAACCCCAAACCAGCACCAGCAACTGGGTTCGTGAACATGAACCCAAAAGACTTGCAAAGAAGGAGCTTCACAAAGACCAAAGAGTAAGGAATTTTTTCAAAAAACAAACCCAAAAACAACAACAACAACAAATCAACCAACAAACAAACAGTTGAACATCATCAGATAGAGAAGATGATGGTGATGATGATGATGAGCAAAGAAAGTGAAAAAGACATCAATCAAAGGAGGAGGAAGAAGAAGAAGAAGAAGAGCATCATATCACAAGATGAACAACAACAAGAAACTAGACCCCATCCACAAACCCATCCTCAAAGGAGGAAAGATCTCATCAAAACAAAGCAAAAACAACAAGACCAGAGAGATATATGTCTGGAGGAGAGTTTTGCTACAGAAACTCAGATGGTCAAAACCGGCTGCAAAAAGCAAAACCAAAAAAAAAAACAAAACACAAATGAAAACCTGTAAAGAGAGATTTAATAAAAATGATGGGTGTTTTTGTTTGGCTGTTCCACAGACACACACAGAAAGACACAGACCAGACAGACAGAGAGGCAAAGAAATGAGAAAAATGCAATGGAAGTCAAGGAAAGCAAGAGGAAGTAGGGAGAAGAGAGAAACAAGGTCGGTGCATGAGCAAGTGGAGCAACATCTGCAAGAGAGAAAAAACTTACTCCAAGTCTCTTGCTAAACCAAAAACCTCCAAACCCAACAACAACAACAACAAAAAAAAAAAACCCCACAAGAGGACAAAGAAAAGGGAGATAGCCTTTGACTCTCCCCCCCCCCACCACAGAAAAAATCTTTGGCAATAATAAGTACAAGCTACAGAAAACAACCAAACAAAACAAAACAAAAACAGAAAAAATGTATGTTGCAAGCTATTTTGTAGCTGCTGCTGAGTGCTTCTTTTCCTCTCTCTCTCTCTCTCTACCCTTTTGCTTCAATTTTGTAATGATCTAAGTATCTCATCTACAGTGCAACTCTCTCATCATGATCATGATCATAATCATGTGTGATTGATTGATTGTGTGTTTGTTTGTTTGTTTTGCTTTGTGTGATTTTTCATCAACTTGGGCTCCACATTGCTTTGCACTTAACCAATGAAAGTGATGAAATTTTTTGGAATGAAAGACAATTTTTGAATGGAAAAATGCTAGAATAAAGTTATTCTTGAGCTTTTTCTTTTTCATCATAACCCAAAACAAAAAAAAACAAAAAAAAAAAAACTTAGGAAAAATCAATCGCCAGATTTTTTTATAGATGGTTTTTAAGTAGATAATAGCCAAATATGTAGAAGGATGTTTGATTTTATTTGCATTTTCATATCTCATTTTATGGTCAAATTTGACTAAACTTCCCAAGTGATTTTGTTTGTGGCGAATTTTCACCATTTTGTTATTAAATTTTTTAAAAAAGTCCCCAAGCAAAAATGGTCAAGGGAACTTTTTGAAATTTTTTGCAAAAAAAAAAAATTGTCACATTTCAAGGAAGAAATTTATGAAATCATGAAGATTTTTTCTTTTTGAAGTTGCCATATTTAACCTAATAGGTTGTAGTAGTTCACCAACATGTAATTAGATTCCTAATTTTTGTTTTTTCACTTCTCTATTTTTCTTGTAGGGGTATTTGGCAAAATCCACTATTGGAGCAACATGAGAAAATTGAAAAAAAAAATTAATTTAATTTTAAAAACCCTAAACCTTCCTATAAATGATTGTGGCTAAATCACAAAATTGACAAAATCAATTGCCACAATAATCATCATCATCACCTCTCCTCATCAGTTTTGACCACCTTTAATTTCCCATTACCCATCATGCTTCAATCAATGCTGCAAACCCGAGTAGGTAGTAGGTACCAGGCGGGTATTACCTCAGGTCATATCTAGTCTGGTAGGGAGGGTCCTTGATACTAATATTGATACCATTGTTCATATCTGGCCAGGCCTCTAAATTTATATACCATAGTACCTAGCCTGGTTACGCACTAATTAATTATTTTTTGAATTGCCAAAATTTTGGAAAATAACTTGCCTGCCATGCCAAAATCCTGAAAGAAAACTCTCAAACACACTAGCTTCATTATTTAGTATAGTGCCTAATTGTGAAATATAATTATTTTTAGAGCTGAAAAGTAAATGATGAAATATTAATAATAATTATTATTAGGCACCTTGCTCCCAAACCATGGTAGGTACTACAGTTTATAGTTTATACCAGCCCAACACGGGTAGTAGGTATGCTACTACCCACCTTCTTTGGAAAGGGTTAGGGTTTAGGTTTTAGGGTTTAGGGTGATTATGGTGACTTTGTGCTACTCTTTTTTTTTTTTTTTTCAGATTTGTTAAAGTTTTTATAATCATATTCAATTCAAAGTTTAAATCCATATGATGATCCATGTTTTCTTTTATGGCTACTCCTTCAATTTCGGCAACGATTTTCAACATGGTAGTAGAGCTTGGTTGCTTGTGAAAAAAAAGAAAGGATTTAAGTTTTGCTTCAAAGTTCTATGTGTATAGATGCTCGGGCAAAACTATTGTCTTGTGTTTAAGGTAGTTGAACATTTTGGTGTGTTCTTTATGAATGAATCATGGCATGATCTTTGGGATGTTTGGATTGGTTGTGATTGCCGCACATCAAAGGTCAAATTTTAACATGTACAACTTGAAAAAATCTCAAAGGGAAATCCCTTAAAAGGAGCTTGTAGTGTATGTTGAAAAAGGTAAATAATGTAATTAAAGGCAATTAACTCACCATTTTTTTTGGTGCAAAAATTTGGAAATATTATTTCACAAAATTCTTTCTTTTAATTTCTAAAATTTACTAAGATTCATTTAATAAAATTTCACAAATTTCTATACATGGTTCAAGTACGTACCAAAAAATATAAAGATGTTTTTTTCTTCTTCTCATTATTTCAATAGCCAAATTTGGCAATCAGCTTATGGTTGATTGCCACCTCAGCTATATCACAATTTATTTTGTAAAACATTGGTTGTTTAAGCACGACTTTTGCATTAAAAGCATGATATTAAATTGATGTGGGTTTAGGGTTTAGATGGTTTAGATGAGAAACATCAAAATTGAATTTGGAACAAATTATTAGGAGTCAATGACTTTCAGCTCAAACATCGTAATAATTGAGACATTATTGATGATGGAAGGATACATATTAATTCATTAAAATTGTTCAACCTTTTTCACAAATTTACAAAAAAAGATTTATGTATCAAATACAATGTAGAGTTTATTACCTAGTCATGTCAACTATTGATTGATTGTGTAGAAGGCGTGGACCTAAATGGAAATTTTTGTTTGGAGTTATTTTGATAGGTGCCTTTATGGCAAACATCATCATTGTGGTCCATTCCCAATAGATGGAGTTTTCTCAAGTGATGGGTATTGATTCATGTGTTCATATACCAATGGATTGTGAAGATACAAAGAAGAGAAACATGCCAAGAGAAGCTCAACAAGGAAGCAATTATGGTCGAGAAGTAAGAGAAGCTCAACAAGGAAGCAATCATGGTCGAGAAGTCCTTGCATGCTAGACTTATTTTCTTCACCAACATGAATGAAGTTCAATGCCATTAAAAACATGTTGAATTTTTTTTTCAACAAAAGACATTTATTTATATGCACCAATATATAGCTTTGTTGGGTAAAGGGTGAAAAAGAAAAAATAAAAAGAAAAAGAAAAAGTGGGCTTCTCAAATGCTTACCTAGGATGGTGCAAAGTCTAGAGCAATATGGGTAGCCTATCAATGTGTATTTAGTCAAAGGAGTTCCAAGGCAAGTCTTGTTGATCACAATATGTAGATCGAGAAGGCTCATAGGAGGAGTTAAGTTGCTCTAATGGTAAACATTCAATGTTGATTATCATATCTTCGTCTCAAATGATTTGGCCTTAAGAAGAAATGGATTTAGCCAAGGAGTACACTAATGCTTTGAAGAAATTTTTAATTGCAATGTCATCTAGAGACAAAAAGGCAATCTTGTATGCCAAGAATGAATCATTAATATAAACTATCTTAGAGTCTTCGAGAGTAAACTAGCATATTTATGCTTAAGTTTTATGCCAATGAGTACTCATTGACGTGTGACTTTGTAAGTTGGTTAGTTGGTACCTAGATATTAGCAGTGATATTTGTAATAATAATTCTCACCTTAGGGTAATCACATAATTTGTGCCTCCTAATGGATTTTTCATAAGAGGTTAGGGGCTGATCACAAGTTTGACAAAAAATTTACGGACCCAATGGCTAGTTGAAGAGCTCTCTCTCTTTCTCTTTACATATTTATTTATTTGTTTTTTTTTTTTTTGAAATTCAATTTTTTTGCATCAAGTTTCAAAGAGAAGAGAGCTAGGGTATGCCCAAGTCCAATGGAGCTTTTGGCTTGATGCTTGTTGCCTTTTTAGGTTGAGAAGCAATAGAAATTTTAAGTGAGCTGGGTTTTGTGCTTTTTACTCCAATTGCTTCATGAATTTGGAGCCTTAAAATGTCAAACAAGTAAGTACTTGCCAATGGAGAAGTGGCAATCTTAGTGATAATAATAGAGAAAGTGTGAAGGCAAATGTACTGAACTTGCACTAGCCCTAACTTTCATTCGTTCTACCTGAAGGAGGGAAAGAAAAGGAGTTAAACCCATTTCGAAGTTTTGTGCACAAAAAACAAAATTACATGTGTCTTGATGGAAAGTCTTGCATGTTGAATCATGAAATCAATGAAAGGCAAGAAGACCACGCAAACTCCATCTCCTTGTTCACACCTTTCGAGCTCTCAACTTTCATTTGGTTTTTTCACACTGGATTTGTTGGCTTTGCATAGTTCATTTGGTCCCACATTTTAATGAATATTCACCATTTGTTAGTATGAATTACAAGGTCATTTTTGGGTTAAAATAGGATTTTTGGGTTGTTTAACCAAAAAAAAAATTTTAGGATTTTTTTGGATTTTTTTCGTGTTGTAGGGGCTTTTTTTTTCCTAGTTTTTGTTGGGAATCTTTTGTGAAATTATTTATATAAAAAAACTAGCCCTAATGCTGGCTACATTTTTTCGCATTTGTTCATCCCTTGAAAAGGTGCGTACATAATTTAGCATCGATTTTGTTCAACAAGTTTTACTTGCTGAATATTTGGGCAAGGTAGATGGGCGGTAACTTTTCATCAACCCTATGGATTGAAGGGTGATCCTCAAGCTCTTCATGTAAAGAACCTAACCTTCATACCATGTTCTTGCACCTACCCATCTTCCAACTCCTTGTAGGTAGCTACTCCAACCCATGATGATAATTCATAACATTTTCTCTTACTATCTCAAGAAGGCTAGGTATACTTAGCAATAAATAATGTACATATAATAAATTTACCTACCCAGCCGTGAATAGTCAATCCCAGATCAGACGATGGGTAGGCTAAGAAGGTTGGGTTTTGTGAAATGATCCTCCGGAAAAGTCTAGATCTTACCCTTAAGGTCAATAGGGAGGAGGAAGGGGGGGACTCAAGGTGGGTGTGTAGTGTGTAGTTCAAACCAGGCTTGGGCGAGTATCAAGCTTCAACTCCTGAACATACCAATTGGTATTGAATTATTGTTTAGATTTCATACCAGCTTTGCTACTGTAGTTAAGTACCTTGGTAACCTTGACACATGTTTGTCAAATACCATCAAATTAACTCCAAAAGTGTCATTTCAACAAATAGAATATTTCCTGAAAGTTAAATTCACTTTCCTTCACACAAGAAGAAAAAAAATTTTGAAAAAAAAATCATTTTTGAAAATTTCAACAGTTTTTAAAAGAATATAAGACTAGTGTCGAAGCTGCCAAGGTACTTACGATGGTAGTCCAGGTATGGTAACAACACACAGGTATTGTCTCAGGTCGAATAAGATTCGCCAATTTGATGAAACTTTGCACCCAAACAAAATAAAATTCACCGAACATAGATAAGCTTAGGTCCCATGATCAAAGGATTGGTGCAATTTTGTTTGTGAAGAAACTCATGAATTCATTTTGCTTTTGCTTTTGGACACCACTTATATACAAAATTCAGCTTTGGAATTCTATGGTGGTAGTAACTACTTACTTACATACATACATACATACAACCCGATAGATCTCAACGTCTGTCAAAACCAACCAAGGAAACCATAAGCAAGTATTAAGTTGCTTGCTCGTGAGTGAGTTATGTCTCTTGGTACTAAAGCCAGGGGCTTTGACTCTAGCTCTCAACCCGTACACAATTAATTAATAATGTTGAGATGAAAAGAAAATTTGTGATGCTTTTGGAGCAAAACAGATGCCACCAAAGTACAAAAATTAAGGAACAGTGCTTGTTTTGCTTTTGCTTTGCATTTTGCTTTGGTGGGAGTTGCTGTATATTACAGCAATTTGCTTGTTTGCATGCTTGCTACAATCAAAGCAAAGCAGACATGGGCCACCACCCACCACAACACACAACACTTTTGCTTTAAACTAATTGTTTGCTGGAAAGGTGTATGTGTGTGTGTGTGTGTGTGTGTTTTCCAGGTTTTCATTCGTGTTTTGGTGGATATCACTGAATGCATGCAGGTGAGAACTGCTCACTCAGGTTTACAGGTGGCTGGTTCCTTTGTCAAAGCCCCTAATGGTTATCACTTCTTGTGAAAACCATCAACTAAAACAAAGAAGAAGAAGAACCACCCATCATTTGTTTACTCTCACACACACATGCTAACGTATGTGCGTGTCAAGTATCAGAATCCAGATGACATCCCCGCCCAGGTTTTCAAACTGGTTCTTTGTCAGAAACATCAACGGTTATCACCTCCTCCTCCTCCTCTTGTGAGAACTGCCATCTGAAAGAAAGAAACCACCATCATCAGTTTTCTCTCTCCCACACACAAAATTATATGTCCCTTCATCATCTTCTTCTTCTTCTTCTTCTTCTTCTTGTTTTGTCAGGTTCTGTGAAACTTGACAATTCCAAAAAAAACTCAAAATTTTTCAAAACACCCAATTTCAACAAAATCATCCTCGAGTAGTAGGCACTGTAAACAGCTTTTTGTGAGTTTCAAAATCTTCTCTACTCTCTCAACTTCATTACTGCAAAATTCAAGCAAAAGTCAGGGGGCGGGGTGTTAAATAACTGGGGAGAGAGACTGGCACAGATTTTGTGTTTGTGATTTGGTCTGCAAATGCAGAGAACCCCACTAATTGCTCAGACTAGATTTGGGTCAGGATTAGTAAATATGAATTGAATCAGATTTTCATCAGAAATCATTCATCCCGTAGCCTAGTCGTATACCATTGATCCCAAGCCAGAGTGAACCAAGCACTACCCATGAATGCACCATGCAGGATGGATGGATGGATGGAAAGATAGATGGATGGATGGTGTGTAGACAGTAAGCAATTTTTCATTGTTTTCTTGCCTCAGCGCTAACCAGAGTGGTTAACTATGTTTCAAACCGTCCACATGCATCCACCTACCTACTTACCTACCTGGTAGTCACCAAGTCGCTTGCCTACCTACCTACCTACCTACCTACCTACCTAC
>Ga0116229_10004996_pt1 | contig 21710 bp, 17 predicted proteins | sample S1TSphgellanicum_3_FD_87313 | JGI IMG/M metagenome (GOLD analysis project Ga0116229, IMG submission 87313) | Host-associated microbial communities from peat moss isolated from Minnesota, USA - S1T2_Fc - Sphagnum magellanicum MG | ecosystem: Host-associated > Plants > Peat moss > Unclassified...
AAATCTCAGACTTCTTCTCCTTTTCTTTTTCTTTTTTTTTGTTTTTTTGGCGGCACTGGTTTCGAAAGAAACGAGTTTTTTTTTTTTTTTTGTTCCTCGTTTTGCAAAGTGTTAGTTTACTGTTCTCTATGGTTTTCTGCATTCTTCCACCACAACCTGTGACCAGTGAGAACTTAACACGCGGGTTCTTCTCTTGTCATTAATTTCCGACAGTTAGTAGGTTAGTACATCAACTGCGAGCTGGATTCATGCTTAACTTATTACTTACCCCCAAAAACGAATTCTCTCATTAACTTAATCACAACTGACTGTAAGTTCTACTGACAATCCCCACCTGATTAACGTACTTTTTCAAACGCACACCGTTGAATTGATTAGACTAAATTTTTTTGTTTAAAAAAACAAACACACACACACACACAAAGTTGTAGCAAGTATAATAATAAAACTCTGTCATTGCTCTTGTTTTTTGGGCGTTACGCTCCGTTGAAATTCAAAGACCTATCAGTACTTTTTTTGCATCTCCCCTCAGCACCCCAACCCCATTGATTGAATGGTAGCACTGCCGCACCACCCACATTTGCTCGGGACACACACACACATACAAACTCTCTATAGTTAGTGTGTGTGTGTGTCTCTCTCTCTCTTCTCTCTCACTGTGCACACACACACACTTCTGAACAGTTGAACGAAGTTTTTACAGTAGTAGTAGGTCCCACGTGACCACGTCTTCGTTAACTGGGTAGGTACCAGGTACCTTTCTTTTGGGGGGGGGGGTGGTGTAGCTCGTACCTATCTACTTACCTACCTACCTACTCCTACTCTCTGTAGGTGAACATGTTACCTACTTACCTCCAATTTCTCATGCAACAAAACAACTGGCAAACTCAGTAGGCTACTTTGTTTTTCTAATTTTTAAAGTTTAAAACTTTGTCTTTCTTGCTTTGGGTAGGGGTCCACATTCCCCACACACACACACACAAACACACACACACACACACACAGTCAGTCTACCAGAGCAAAACCAAAAAGAAAGGCAAAAGAAAGAAAGAAAAAACCAAAAAAAATATCAAGCCAGCAAAATGTGTGCTTTTTCTACTTCCTTTTTAGGGTATTGCTCTTTTTGCCACTCATGAATTTAGGGGGGGGTTTCTTTCTTTCTTTTTTCTAAGTGTGGATTTGTGCTGGAAGGAAGGGTGGGGGATAAAGTGAGTAGGCCTCTTGATCACTTTCCTTGGATTCCAAGCTCAAATATACACACACACACGCCGAATGTTGTTAGAGTGAGTGAGTGAGAGAGAGTGTGACTACTTAATCCTGGGAGTATTAGGAGGAGAGACTGCTGAGACTTAACTGAGAGTACTAGTAGGAGTATTAGTACATACTTTGTGTTTTTGAAATGTTTTAGCTCAGAGTGAATTTATCGTCCTGAGATTTTTGCTGCTGTTGGAGTAAAGAGTGGATTGCTCAAAGCATTTGACTCTCTGCTCAAAAGAAGCCTTTTGAACAGCTCAAGGCAGAGAGGAAAGAGAGAATTTATTTGTATGTTTTGATTGTGGAGTGTCAGAAGATAGGGGAAGGAATCAAGGGAGAGCTTGAATCTTGGGGGCTCAGAATTTGAGAAAAGAATCAGAAGGGACCCATCTATCTTGGATTTTAAAGATGTGCTCCTTACTTTTTCAGGGTATCCAAGGTCGATATGCTCAGAGGAGAGAACTCTCCCGCATTGTTGATGAAAGTAGCCTCTTTGCACAGTTGCCAGGTGCCAACATTGACAACAACAACAACAGGCAGGCACGACAAGCAGTGGTCGAGGAGAGACCACAACAACGAAGGAATCACAGAGCACAAAACTCCAACACTCAGCATGTCTTGAGGAGATTCCTTTTAGGTTCAGTGAGATCAATTCTTGGTGTCCAAACAAATTCCTCCTCGCCGGATGAATTGGAAGGTGAATTTGATCACTTCAGGAGGCAAGACCCAGTGACCAGTCTGTTTGATCATGACCCCTCCATCAGTCGACAAGGTTACATAATATTGCAGGCCAGCATGCGAGGGGGCATGCTTCTGTAAAATACTGAGAATTAACCATAATCCTTCATCTATGAGTGCAAGCCATGTGCAGATTACTGCCAGCATGGATATATCTTTCTATATTCAACTCCAGAATCCACTGTATTGAATTTCTCCATTGAACATCCTCTTTTAAATTTTCAAGTTCTTGATCACTTGTACATAGGGAAATACTGTGTAGTGATTACACCAGCATGGATGCATTTCAATCCACTTTGTTGCTGGCTCCTCAAACCTTTGTAGTAAATTTCTCAGTTGAAAACAAACCAACAAAAGCACAGATACAGGAGACACCAATTCTCTTTTGCTGGTGTCATCTCTCTCTTTCTTCTATGTCCCTCACCATAGTTGCTCCTCTTGTCAAACTCTCAGAGTCTCAATTGAGTTTTGTGCAAATAAAGCAAACCCAATTCACTTTACCAAGCTGAGCCAATGCAATTCCCTAACTACCACAGTTTCATCTCTTGTATCAAAATAAGGCCATGGTACACTACCTTGGGTAATGTGACTCTAGCCACATTTCTTGAGGACGCTTTGGATATTCATGTTTGAACTGCCATTACTTGACATGGGAGGTGAAACTGACAGAGGGTTGCCACCCTGGCACTGACTTTCCCTCCCCTGATCAATTTGCTTGCTAAACATAGGCAATAAGGTACAGTTACCACAATCAGTAACTGACAAAAACTTGGTTCATTGTCTAGTGAGTGACTTGTGAAAGCAATAGCAAGAAGGCCAACACAAAGAGGACAAAACAAACTTTCAAAATAGAATGAATAGCCTTTTACCTGTAGATTTTACAGCTCAAACATTTCCTGGGCCCAGAACCCTGTAGCAATGAATGTTATGCTTACCTCCACCATCAACAGAACCCATCCAGTTATGCCAGTTCTGATGATTCCTGCTTTCAAAGTACATTTGGACCAATTTACAGTATTGAGCATTTGCAGAAATGAACAACTAGCTTCTTTGAAGGAAATCTCAAAGTTCCCAGTGCATTGCAACTCTGCAAGATGACTCACTTGAATAAGAAGTGCTTCATCCACCAAAGCTCCAAACCTAAGGTTTGCATTTGGGTCAACAAGCTCATGGATTACTTCTCCAACTGCATTCACTAGAGTAAATACAGCTTCATTAGTTGGCACCAGAGAAAGTACCAAAATTACTTGTTGAATCAAGATGAATCTGTTAGTTCACAACAGGGGAAAAACAAAATGGACAAAGACGATTCCAACCAAACAAAGAAAAAATGCATGATCCATACCCAGAAGATCAGAAGACAGCCATCAAATAAGGGAGTGTGTCACCTTCACCAGTAATCTTCCAAACAATGCCTTTGGCATGGTCAATACCCACATCTCGCAGTGTAGACTACATATCAATTGTATCTGCCTCTTTGGCCTTTGATCTCCCTGCCATCATGACATATATCTACCAGCTTATTATGTCTAGATAAGCATTGTTTCATCACTTGTACACATTCTACCTATAAACAGACCATCAACAGTAGCATGCTGCATTTTTTCTCTACAGAAAAAGAGTGAAAGTACCTATTCTCTAACACTCATTCAGCACAGCCTAGATCATATCCTTGATGGTTTGTTGCATACCAGTGGCAGTCTGAGTGCCAAATTAAGGACTTGAATGGGCCATGGTATCACAGACATCAGCATAAATCCAAAATCCACTAGGCCTGGCACCTGTGTCATAGCAAAACAGCATCCACTGCTTTAGCAATGCCAGGCGTACTGTAGCAATGAGAAGGTGTTCAGACATCCCAATGTTGAAAGGAGGATTTCTTCAACTTCCAGTTAATTTCAACTGGCTTCTTCTGAATTGCACTCACCTTGATGATGTCTGGGGTCCCTGCACTCCTTGCAACGACTGTCACATGCCCGATCAAAGGCCTCTACAACCAGAGTAGACAGAGCAACTGCAATAATCAGCTTTTTTGTTTGGAATTGTGAACAATGTGTCCCCATTATTTCAGAGGGCAGTGATGATGCTTGCATAGACCTTCAATGCCATCAAAATGACAATGGTGCAGTAACTGTGCCAACTGTCAAGACTCCAATCTGCTTGGCAACTCCAGCTATGACTGGTACAGCACCACTGCCAGTGCCTCCTCTTCCCATACCAGCCTGCATTACAAGGTGGCTCATGCCATCAGGAAAGCTTTGCAATGGACATGTTTCATAACCCTAATTTATGGCTGAAATTGTTGCATTTCTAGGGCTTAATCAAAAGAACTAGATTGCACAAACACTTTGCATTCCAATTAGTAGGTATCTTTCCCCCTCAACACCAGTGCGAAATGTCATTGACACCTTAAACCATAGACTCTGAGCAATGGAAGCAATGACTGAGCATTTTCTTCAATTTGTCTATTTGCACAGATCGTTCTTACAGGCAAGAGATTTTTGTTTCCAACAGCATGGTCGCTACACAACCTATTCTTTTATATCAAGAAATTTCCATGCATTGACTCTTACCCCAGCTTAGAGCCCTCCAAAGCCACGTGAAAGGTGTTCTACTTACAGTGACAAAGACCATGTCCGCTCCGCAGACAGCTTCCTCCATCATGGCGTTGCTCTCTTCCGCAGCTCTGCGAGCGGTGTCAGAGCTTGCTCCAAAGAGCGCGAGTCAAGTTATTCCCAATCTGCAGCCGATTCTCTCGTAAGTAGTAGAGACAGGCCTATGTCTTTTCCCGGACACACGGAGACTACAACGAGGTCTTGCTTTCGTCCGCAGAAATTCTCCACCACTCTCTATGAAAAACAGACTCGTACTCTGTATCTCCGCCATACTTGGAGCTACTCACATTGCAAGAAAAAGCAGGGATACGAAACCGATGCTGACACAGAACAACATTACGTACATTAAGAAAAAGAGACAGAAAGGAAAAAAGAAACCGAGCTCCAAGATACGAGTCCTATGGACATACTGAGGAATGGAAACTAGCTACAATACAAAAAGACTTGAGATAACTCACATCCAAGGGAGTTGACATCACCATCGCTGTAGTACCCTGACTGCGATTACTAGTTCAGCACCGATTGCCGCATTGCAATTCCTCTTCTCGGGACTGCGGAAGCTCCTCCTCGAGGGCACGAAAAAACTCGTCTCCCCGGAAAACCCAAAGTCGAGAACAGCGGCGAAGAAGACGAAAAAGATAGCGAATGAATGTGACCGACGAATGAACGAATTATCATCCATTCCGGTCTGCGCTTCCGAAAGAAATTCCTGAGGCTTTTACCAAATGGCCAGAATTTAAGGGCCGCTTAAATGAGGGTCTAAGGTCCAAGGCCCAATGAAATAGAGAAATCCTATTGGACGAGGGCCATAAATTGGACCCACGGGCTTTAGATGAGGGTCCAAGACTTGAAAGTGGCAAATCGAGGCTAAACTTACATGGCACCATTTTGGATGGAAACTCAATTGGTTCAGATTTTTAAAATAGAGTTCAAAGGAGAGAGAGCTCATGATTTGGAGAACCGAGATGCAAGCTAAGGTTCAATGTAAGGTCCAACTCAAGGATTCAATTTGCTCCGAATGGGTCCAAATTGGTTCCTACGAATTTGGACCCTGGACCCCATCTAAAGTGGGCCTAAGTGTAGGGTAGGATAATGCTCAAGGAGTGAACCATTCCCCAAATAAGCACCCAACTGAGGCAGAGTCAAGGGAGTGGGCACTTGTTTGGGGGAATACTCCCTCCAAGCATATTCCCCTATGTAAAGATATATTTTAAAATTTTAATCCCATAATTTCCGTTTTGAGTATCATGGGGAAGAAAGAAAGAAAAAAGAAGAAGAAGGGCAGATGTTTCTTCTTTTTTTTTAATGCCCAAATTTTTTAGAAAACAAATTCTGAGTTTTGTTCCGAATAAACTACAAAAATTTCTTGTAGATCTTTACATTTAGTTCACTTTCTTTTTCCTTTTTGTGCAGATCATAGATCTGCTCAATTTTCTTACTTACACATTACTAAGGTTAGTGTAGAGTAATGCCCTCAGAGTTGCGTGTTACTTGGTGTAAAAGCAACGGTGGAAATAACAAATACAAAACAAAAGAATTTTATCTTTTTTTCCGTTGATACCCAATGGATATCACAACAAAAATGAAAAATTAGAAGCAAGGGCATTTCAAAAAATGAAAACCAACTCCTTTTGAAACGCCTACAAGAGTAGGCACTTCACAATTTGGAAATGCCATACCTTTTGTGAAAGAAAAACTTTGCTTGATAATGTGACTTCCAAATACACTAAAAAAGTAAATTCAATTTTCGTCGAGGACTTTGAGAAGCCTTTGGGTCCAAGTTTTTAAGGAATGTCAAAAGGTTCCTTGGTTTGTTGACAAGTTTTTCTTTTGAAGATTAGAAAGTGATTGATCTCATTTTCGTTAAGGTCATTGGCTTAATGGTTTATTTGGGGAATTAGTTCTTTGTGATTCTAATCATTGTTTTCAAATTGTTGCAAGATTGTTGCCCATTCTTATTGGAGGCCATAAGAATCAATAATTTAAGTCCATTTCCATTCTAGACCCACTTGAGGTTGGCATGTGACCTTCTTCCTTTTATAGCCCAAGTTTTCTTTCTTCTTTTTGAACAATTTTTGAAAAGGAGAATGGATAGTTTTTAAAACAACATTTCAAAAAAATTACATTAACACTCTTTTTCCAACATTATTTATACCATGACTTTTGATTTTCATGTCACTTGCTTGAGATCTCACACAAGTTTAGGTTCATGTGTTTAACTTTTGCTCATTCAATCGTCATGTAATTTCATTTGGTTTCAAACATCTTTGTAAGATTGTACCAAGTTGGGTTTTTCTTATCCAATGATTATTGGTTTGGCCCATGACATCTATGGTCAATTTAAAAACCCAATGGGGATACACCTTCTCTTTTGTTTTCATCAAAGGGAGTGCATTGCATCCCATGACACCACTCGAGATGCCTTTACTTTCATTGCTAGAAATGTTAAGTTTCATATTTCATTTAAAAAAACATTTGTTTTTCCATCACCTTCCCACCAATCTTCACATTAATGGGTTGATATTGTGTTATTTAAGATGGGTTCCACATTTTGCATGATGTCATCATTGTTGATCCCACTTGAATTGATTTGGTTTCATGAGTTGCCATTTCCCATGGAGTGGTTGCAACGATAGTGATTTAAGCAAAGGATGAATCCTATTGCAATCAACACCTAAGGAATATATTTATCCCTCTTGCCATATAGGTATTTTGGTGCTAACATTAACAAACTAACAACTTTTTTCATCATTGAAACAAGCCATTATGATCAGGGAGGCCTTTTTTAAGTTTCATGTTCTTTCAAGTCCTTCACCCTTTTCCTTGTTTGATTTGCTTCACATGATCAATGATGTGTTTAAGACAAAGGTTTTTCTTTTACCTTCTTATGGTTGGTCCCTATTATTATTTTTAGCACATGTGACTTGTATTTGTGCACTTCAACTTTTTGTCATGCCCGTACATGACCTCATACATGATGGCCAGTTATGGGCATGCCCATGTGCGCTTTTAGGGTTAATGTACGATCTTAGATGATTATACATTATTAGGTACTTAGGGTTTTAATTTGTTAGTGGCTATATAAAAGGCCAAGCCCTTCCTTTCTCTTTTTAGTTTTTCTAAAATTCTTTTGTTAGGAGAGTTTCCTCCATAATCAAATAGGATTTCTAGATGCTCATGACGGCCATTGCACGGCCATCGTCTACATACATTTCATGTTCTTCTTTCTTTGCAATTCAATTCTAGAAAAACTCTAATTTCTGTTGCTTCATGTTGAAAGTGGTAGATTTTTTGTGCCTTTGAGTTCTTGAGTTATTGCTACAGGTGTTACTGCTGCCGGAAGGAGCGCAAGTTGTTACTAGTGTTGTTGCTAGTGTTGCTGGAAAGAGCTTGCGTTGTTACATTTATGCCAACTAACAGAGCAAGTTTCAAACCTTTTCCCCCCCCTTTTCTCTTTCTCTTTCTCTCACACAAAGACACGAAGTTGAAGACTTTTGAAGTTATCGTTTAAAAATTTAAAAAAAAACAAAAATTTCAATGGCCGCCATTGTTGCAAAACAGCGTAGCGCTACTCGCCATCATTGCTAAGCAACGTCATTGCGAGTTGTAACGATGCAAGCTTGCAGTGCCACCACCAACTACAACATTGTCGCAAGCTCCAATATCACCACAAGTTACAACGCCACGAGCTTATAGCACCACAAGTTGCAGTGTTGTCGCAAGCTTGCAACACCGGGAACTTATAACGCTTGCCGCACCATGTTGCCGTCAGCCATCGCCGCGGAGCTCACAGGTGTTCTGTGACACCATGACCTCTGACACATCCGATTTTTGTCCGTCCACAGACTTTTGTCGAACTGTTATCTTGTGTTTTATTGTCCTACGTCCTACTGCATTACATCTTGTGTTTTGTTGTTTTACATCCTGCGTCCTATCGTCTTGCCTTTTCATCTGACATCCATTCGTCACCATCCATTCCCATCGACACATTGTATTCTTCAAATTGTACGTTATGTTAAAACTTTGTAGTTAGTTTTTTGTATTGTTACAAAATTTTGGGGCATGGGACAACACCATGTCCTCAGATGATGAAAGCATTACCACTCAACCAAAGCCGAGATATCAGTTACGAAGTAACACACAATCTTTAAAGCCGATTTCTTTAAGCTCATGATCTTCACAACGGTACCATCAAGTGTCTACAACACCACTGTCATCCAGTACAACTCCTACCAGGAATTTAGGTTCAGGTTACATTACATCATTGGTACATTAGAATCCATTTGGAAAGGCTCATCAGTGGGGTACGCCTGTTACTGCACCTACTTTCACACCATCACCGTATATTTCATTGCAAGTTGTGACCTTGACACCCATATACACCATGGAGGTCAACAGTTCCTTTGGGAGAATTGAGAAGTTCAACGGAAGGCCAGGTACTATTTCTTTAAAGTAGTTCAAGGCAACCTTTTCAACTGTGGTTTGTGAATTGGAGCTCAAGTATGGCGCTAATTACACCAAAGCATTTGCATTCAAACAATTGGCCCGTTATGTGCATTATGAGGCATTGGATGTCTACGAACAACATTTTGCAAGGATTTTGGGCATCACCCAGATTCCCAATCCAACTTACGCCATACCCATCGCCACCGCCTCTCAAGCTGCATTGCAAGCTGTAATTGCACATCATGGGTGACACGCCCCCAAGTTCCTTGTTAGACCCAAAAAAGGGTCTAACTATGTTAAAAAGTGGAAATAGTTGGAACTTGGTGCTGTCCCAGCTTCCAGCACTAAAGGGGGGTGAGAGGGGCGTGCTGAAAGCTCTGGGATTAGACTAGGAAGAGGGATAAGCTACTTAGTTATTCGGTCCTGCATCCAAAACCAAACCAACAAGTTGGTTAAAACCCATTATGCATACTTTTGGTGTTGGGACAAGCCACGAGTAACCTTGGACTCACTTGACTAACCACGGCTAGGACTCGGGGGAAGCCATCACCTTCCCCCATATAGTATTCTTTGCATCTCTCTGCCGCACTTGCATCCAAATGGCACTTTTTCCCGAGACTCCCAAAGTGGAGTCCCGAAATTGTCCCGGTTTGGACCCTCAAGACTTTGGGCATTCATAACTTCTCGTTCTGACCTCCGATTGGGACGAGGTCTAAAGAAAATTTATAGCTCTCCTTGAGAACTTTCCAACGGTGTGTTGCACTCCACCTGCACACACCGGAATCGGGTTGATTCCCAACTTTTAATGGTTGGGAGTCAAATTACCAATTTGACTCTCGGCCCTCCTTTCACCTATAACTTGTGCTATAGATGTCCAAATGGCTCATGCAAGGCCATTTTGGACATCTATACTCCGAGACCTTTCCAATGGTATAAAGAACACTTCAATGCAAGGTGTTTTGACCCCTGCAATTGAGTTTTGAGTTTTTGGGAGTCCCGGAGGACTCCCAAGTCCCATTTTCGGAAGTGTGAGTGGCGACCTCACACTTCCCTCAAAGTAGGGTTGCAATAATGGGACTCTGCCCAATAATCCAGACCTGATACCTACTTCAGTAAACCTTTCTCCTCAACAACTCATTGTTGCTACTGCAAACATTCCTCCCACCACCGATGCACCAGCTTTTGTTGATCAAGTGGGGGAATTCTTTCGAGTTCTTGAGTTGAAATTTCTAGTCAAAAGTTCTGAAAAAATTCTGTAGCTCGCCACTTTCTCTCGGCAAAAAGATGAAACCTTCAAGATGCTCTACAAGAGGCTTCTCAAACTTAAAGAGGATACCCAAAGCATCACAGACCTAGAAGCTGCCCACCGGTATCTTCGTTTATTGGAAGGTACTCTAACACTCCATGTGAAGGTTTTGCAATGGGTTTTTACAAAATTTGGAGAATCATACACTTTCCTGGATATGTACAACATTTTCGAAAAGCTAAAATTGGCTCATGCACACTATGAGGCTAGTACTATGAAGCCTCCATCACATTCAAGGCTTTAGTCTACATTAGCTACACTAATTAGATCATCACATTTTTCTTCAAGGGCTAAAACGATGCAGTCGGTTACCCAACTTACCTTCTTGCAACTACTGTGACAATCTTGCCCACAAAGCTAATGAGTGCAACATTCCTTCCAAGGATATATTTTGTGATTATCAGGAAGTTGTCTGTTTTACCAAGTTCCCGAAACAGAAGCAACTCCGATTACCACAATAGAATCTGCCAACATCTTCCGTTGTCCCTCAACCAAAAGCCAAGGCACCTCAACCTTCCACTCAGGCTTTGCCCACCAAGGGTAATTCCAATAAGAATGTTAAGAAGAAGGAGCACAATGCTGACAAAAGGGAGGTGCTTCAAGCCATGCAATTCAAGTTTAGACTCTACAAAATGAATTCGAATCATTGAAGGCCCAACTTACTAATCTAAAAGGCAAGTCCTCCCAACCAGTTAGTCATGCCCAACCTATACAAGGTTTAGGATCACAAGAAGGACCTCTTAGGTTGTTTTATGGCCTCCCACATGATGCCATGGTTGGAGAGTATGTTTTTTCCACTACACACAATTCTAATCTCACACCAGAATTTGCTACTTCTTTTTGCCCTTCCTATGTTGCGGTAAAAGAAGCTAGTGTGGCACCCAACATTTCTGCCACTAGGCAGGTAATTTAGGCTGATGAACTCGCATCTGGTTCAAATCTTATTACCAAGGCTAGAGCAGCTTGAGCAATCATGCCACAATCTTTTCGTCCTCTCAACATGGAAAAAAAACGCACCTTGTTAACGAGGGGGGAAGAGACTACTACACTAGAAGCTGTTAGGGCATCAAATTCCCATGTCTTAAGAATACATGTACATCAGGAAAACACACAATTTTCCACTCATCAACTTATGGAATGCCAACTTCAAATGCATGAAATGGCTCAAAAGCTTGTGAGTACACCATTGTTTTGTTTTCAAGATTTGAAATTAAGCACTAAGGACATAATTGCAATAGGATACCTTGAACACTACATCAGGTCCTTTACCAATCCCTGATCCACATGTTATAGAAGTCCCATCCAACACCTTGGAAAGACATTCGATTAGCTCACGTGTTGTAGATGATGTTCGTAATCTGGTCACTAGTTCTAGCATGGCTAAACTAGTGGGCTTTCCTACCTCTGATTCTATATTCACATATCAAAAGGGAGTTAAGAACACCTCACTTGTGGATTTGTTACTCAGCAAAGGCATTGTGGATAGCCATTCTCTCCACAAAGTCTTTCACTCATTTCCGAAGGTGGTGCCTAGTGAAAAAACTTCCATCGCCACTGGAGTTGCCATTGTCGACAATATTGGGTCAACAATCCAAGTGGGAGGACATACACCCAGAGTGGTACTTCTTGATATAGGTGCCCAACCAGCGATTCTTAGAGTTCAATTAGCCAAGAAGATGGGCATGCTTGACTCCAAACTACAAAAATTTATGTGGCAGATTCGCACCGCTAGTGGGAGCGTAAAGGAGGTACTTGGCGAAAGCTCAGATTCGATTACACTTAACTTAATTTAAGGTACAGATCAGGAGCTTTGCTTACAGGTTAGATGTTTAGTCATTAATGCCACCAATTATGATGTGCTCATTGGGCAAAAGGCCTTGTTTCCACCAAGTTTCACAATTGATAACTAGTTTGAACATGCGTACTACCAAATGGATTGGGAGACTAATGGCCACCACTTAGGATACATACCCCTTGATTTACATGGGAACCATAGTCCTATGGCTCACCATGGTATGCTCAAGGAAGGACACACCATTTCCTACATCCAACAAGCTAACCATGAGTGGATAAAGGGAGATGAGGAGGAGATAGCTTATGCTCAAGCTACTAAAAGTTTGAGGGTGGTTCCTACTAACATTCAACATGGACTAGAGGTTTTATAGAGGTTCAAAGTAGCCCACAAGCCATTGGTCAAAACTTTGTCTAGTTTTGAGAACATGGAGAGCCATGGTGAACCGATTAAACCATTACTTCGTCAGCTAATCACCTAGACACCACCTAAAGAAAGGATTACAATACTAGAGCTCTTTGGTGATATTGGTACAGGTCTCGAAGCCCTACTACAGTCACGGATGGTGGTTCGGAGATATTTCTACGTAAACATTGATCCTATTGCAAGGCATGTGGTGGCATTGAGAATGATGGAACTCACAGCCAGATTTCCACAACAGTTTGCAACCACTGCATGCAAGGCTAGTTTCACATTTTGGCCCTCTAACATACAACTAATTCAAAAGAAACATATGGAATTATTTGGCCTTGTCAACCTCATCATTTCAGGTTGGGAGTGTCAAGGATTTTCAACAGTTGGATTTGGAAAAGGCTTGAATGACACAATATCCGATCTCTTCACGAACATGATACAATTGATCACCTGGGCTCAATCTGTTTCTCCTACATTTTGTTATGTAATTGAGAACAACCCTTCTCAGTTTGACCAAAGGGAGAAAGTCCAAGAGCACTACACACTAGTCAAACATTACCTTGGAGAGCCGCTCCTACTTGATGCGGCACAATGTGGTTCCTATGCGCATCGGTTGTGCAACTGGTGGACCAACCTGGCATCACTCTTAGTTTTGCAATTGGCTCTGAGATAGACCATCAGAGACCCCAACCTACAGGTTTTTCACATATTGGATGATCAGAGCTCTTGCCAACCAGTTACAAGGCAAGATAAACCTCCTTGGTTTCCTGCAAACACAATAGGAAACCAAAAGGTGTTTGGCCCACCTTTGTTTCCTTCCTAGGAGCACATGCCTTTCAAGGAGATGAACCAAGCCTGGTGTATCATCATGCTTCAGCCGCTTGGGATGAACCAAGCTTAAAAGAAAGAGAAAGGGCTATGGGGTTCCAAGCTGGCACTACTAGTCACACTAAGGTGATTAGATTGGAACGTAACACTCTACTAGGGAGAGGCATGGACCTGAACTCCTTTACATGGTTGTTGGTAACCTATGTACTCTTTCAAATGTACACAACACCAACACTTATTCAATCAACTTACAGTTCTGGCGATGCGATCACATGGCACCCTGACCAAGTACACTTGCCTATCTTCAACACTCTACATTTCACTCTTAGTGTTGGGGGGAGGAGGTACCATGTAATTTGACTCAAGTTGTGTTTGATACACCTGGAAATACATCAACTTCTGGAGAAACAATTACAACCTTCTACGAATCTATGTAGTTGGATAGTGGAAAACCCAATACACTAGGTTCTTCAAACACACTTTCCAACTCCATTCCATGTGTTTTCAACTACCCTTTCGTTATGGGGAACCAACTCACCAATAAGGAGAGAGACTAGGTCACAAACTTGCTAATTAAGTATGAGAATGTGTTCACATTCTCAATGAAAGACTTAAGTAGGTGTAAGAACATGAAGTTTTCTATAGACTTTACAGATGAGACATTCGTCTATTGGAGGAGGCATAGATTGAACAAACATGAGTGGGAACTGGTAGATGAAAGATGCAAAGAGCTCCATGAGGTTGGTCTGATTCAACCATCAATTTCTAACTCGCAGCTGCTATAGTAATGCCAACAAAGAAAGATTCATCTGGATTATGGACTGAGAAAAAGATGTGCAAGGATTATAGGCCTTTGAACCTAGTTACACCTCAGGACAAGTAACCCATGCCCATCCCTGAAGAACTATTTGATAGCATTAGAGACTTAAACATTTTCACAATTATGGATTTGAGGCTAGGCTTCAACCAGATTGTGTTCGCTGCAAAGGATCACAAGAAAACAACATTCCATGGCAGTAACAAATTGTGGGAATGGCTTGTGATGCCTTTTGGATTCAAGAATGCACTTGTCTTCTTTTAGTAAGTCATGGACCAAGTTCTCGAAAGGGCAAATTTCCTGAAGTGCTACATAGATGACATCCTAGTGCATAGTAAAAGATTCCTATAGCACTTGGCTGATTTTGAAGAGTTATTAAAGAGGCTCCACAAAGTCAATATGAAGATCCATCCTAAAAAGTGTGAATTTATTGTCACCTTAGTAGTCTACCTTGGAAACAGAATTTTGCCAAATGGTATTATGGCTCATCGGGCCAAAGTAATAGCAATTTTGGAGATGCCCAATCCTACTGATGTTCACACTTTGAAGAGCTTCATTGGACTATGTAATTACTACATAATTTATGTCCAAGATATAAAAGGGCATGTAGATGAAAATTAAAAATGTTAACCTTGTTTCATACTCATAATGCAACATAATGTGATACCTAGCCTTAGCTTTTTATTTGATGATTTATGGAGTTTAAATATTTGTAATCATATTTGACCTACCATAGTACATAATTTCTTAGGGATGATAAGTTTAAAACCTAGTTAAAAACCCAAATGCATACCTATCAATAGAACCATCAATGTTAAATGTATTATTCCACAATCATAATTTGATATGTAATTATTTCACTTGTAACATTTGTCTTTTAAATATGGAAGATAGTGTTATTTGTCATTTGTTTCATTGTCATGTCACATCAACATAAGAAATCAACAATAAATCAAGTTCATAGGAAACTATGGATTGCCCAAGTGACACTAAAGGTGTTCAAAGGGTGAATGATTTCAAACTTTCTTGTGTAGATTGCATTTTGATATCAAATGCTTATTATTTGTTTTCTACATCTTATACAAAACTTTGAAAATATCTTTAGTCACCTCATTTCATAACATTTTCAAACTCCAAATTTAGTCGTCGTTGTTGAATATTGCATTTCACCTTTTGGTGTTGTAGTTCATGGATTTTGCCAAAAATGACAAATATTTTGAGACAATTGCATCAAGTAACAAAGGTGGGGGGAGGACTTATGGCTTTTTTAATTATGTGTTTATCTTTGGATATTTTATGGCCTTGATTTCTAGGTGCCTATTGCTTCTCATCAAATGTTTCATGTTTGTCCTTGGTTTTTTGAGGTTTGAAATCTATTGTAGGATTTCTTTTTTTCATTTTTAGTTGTATGTCACCTTTCACTAAAGTTTGATCTTTGTCCACATATATATATTTGGTTGTTTGTCATTTTTTTGGCTTTAGAAAGAATATCATAGTTTATTTAGATCCCATCTTCAATATTAATAAATTCAATTTTAATCCCTTTTAATTCAAATCATTTGCATAGGATCTATTAATAATAATAGGGTTGAAAAATGGCAACTAGTACATAAGTTTGAGATTGGAATCCTTCTAAAGTTGTTGGTCGTGGTGATGAACCTTGTGTTGTTGAGATTCATGTGACAAATTCGAGAAAACAAGGCATTGCTTAGTAACTTTATGATTGGAATCACTAACATGAACGTTATATATCAAGTGAACAATAACCAATATGTAGACTTTGCTCAAAACCAAATCTTTAAATACGTAGTTTGTCATAGTGAAATGATTCATTTTGAAAATTACATCATTAATACATCAAGTGTTGAATGTCTCATTGTTTATCACAATCAAATGACATACCAACCATGAAAAATGTGTAACGGTGAAACATAACACTTCAATTAAGAAGTACATAAAATAAATAACTTTTTTCCAATGTTTAGTTAAACAAAAAACACCCCATCAAACTTCATGGGGGGTCAAAATAGCACCTTACATGAAATTTGTGCGATTTTATTGCTAGGATGGACAAACGTTGATGGAATTTTTATTTTATATTATGTTTAGACCCACTTATAATATGTTGGTTGGAATAAGATTGTTAATACCTATTGAGTTTTAAAGCGATGAAATGTTAAAACAAAAAACTTAATTTTTTTTGTTCTACTTTGCAAAACATGAAATATCCTTGCAAAAGGTGTAACACATCTACCCATAATCATGCAAAGTGCCATTTTGACCCCCATGAACTTAGATGGGGAGAGTATTAACATCTTGTGTTCACACAATTGTGATCCAAACAATGAATAACCACATGTAAAACCATTATTTTACTTGGGTTTTGCACTATTGCACATTATTAGTGACAATCAATTGATGAAAAGAATGAATTGATTTTGTGAAAATTAAGTTCCATTCAAATGGAAATATTGAATGACATTGCATGCATTTCAATTGAATTCAAATTCTTAAATTGAATTGAGTTCAAATTTTGAAACTTAATTGAAATTTTGAAATTGTGCAATTGAAAAACAATGGGATGCAAATAGATGCATAAAGGTTTGAAAATTTGGTTGTGATTATAATTTTGAAACTAAATAGCTTTGAAAAGACATGGATCCAATAAAAACACTTTCTCATTCCTCTTTATTCTGAAATTAACTAAACAAATTCCGATTCAAAACCATTGTCCAACAGGATAACTTATGGAACCTAAATCAACTCTACCTAAACCATCTCCAATGAATCACCATTGTTATGCTAAAATGAATAAGTTAAGGTCAACCAAAGCTAGCCGATTCAATTGTCTTTTTAAAAAATCAATATCGTAATACATGAATGATTTTGACATAAATTAATTTTTTTTGTTGAATGTTTGAGAAATTATTTATTACTTGTGCCAAAAAAAATTTTTAAAAAAGAAACTATAAGTTTTCAACTGTCAAGTTTGAAATGTAAACCTTAAAAGTCAAGAACTTAAAGACTACAACAAACTAGACATACTAGAGTGTCCCATAAACATAACAAGAATGTGTTTATTATTTGTTATAACCATTACCTGTTGAAAATTTCAGAATTAAAAAAGCAAGTGCCGAAGGTAAGATTTAAAATTTAATTAATTATTCGACAGTTTATTGCATTAATCTGATCAAGGTGTATCGCACCTATTTTTATTAACAACTTGAGACCAAAAAAGGACCCCAAAATGCTAAATATTTCCCATATTTGACCCCAAAAATATCCCAGGAACATCAACTGGTAATTCACCGTCGCTTGTTCCAATGGAGCACAAACAGTGGGTTTAAGGAGCAAATAGCGGTTTGAAGGAAAATTAGGGTTAGGGTTTGATGAACGACACCGAAGAGAGAGTGAGAGAGAAGTGTGTGCGTGAAGACGCGAAATCTTGTGTTTTGAGAGAGAGAGAGAGAGAGTGTGTGTGTGTGTGTGAAGAACGCGAAATCTTGTGTTTTGAGAGAGAGACAGAGAACTAGGTTTTGGAGCTGGTGTTGTTGGAGTTGGTCGAAGAGAGGCAGCGGGGAAGTCTCTGGGCGGGGGCGGGGGAGAGGTGAGGTCGGTCTTGTCAGGATGACCTTGTGGCAGTTGTTGGAGGCTATTTTGTTGATCACGAATGCGCTGGCTATTCTCAACGAGGATCGGTTTCTGGCTCCCAATGGTTGGGGTTTTGGGGAGATGGGAAGTGGAAGAGTGACGACCATCAAGGGCCAAATTGTTGGTCTGCTGCATGCGGTACAGTACTTGCGAGTGCCGCTTGTGGCTCTCAATTCCATCGTCATCGTCATGAAAGTTATCTTTGGTTGAGGTGGTTGTTTGATTCGGAGTGGTGATGAGATCGTTGACGATGGGGGCATTCCATCTTTTTCGTATGGGAATCGAGCAGCCCACTTGTCACCTAAGTTTTTGCAGGCTTTGGTTACGAGTCGTGCATGTGATTACCACGAGCAACATCAAAGCGTTCCTTGAGGAAAAACAGGCAAGATGTTCTTCTGTACAGTAGTGTTGTTCAAGCAGTCCGGTGAGCACTACAAGCTGCTTATATAGTGAAAGAGTCTTAACTTAGCAGACAATCTACAAACTAGAGTCGATGCAGAAGATGGCGATGTATATTTATGATGCTTCCCAATTTATGATTTCCTGCTTTGAACAATCAGGATTTTCAAGAGTCTTAGTAATCTTTCTGTGTGGTGTTCTTTTGTGCAATTTAGCAAAATAATTTGCTAGCATATTATTACAGCTTGGGAATGTCTGTTGAGAAGGTTTCAAATTACAGATATATATTTGCTAGAAACCTGGAATTCATTGAGCATCAAAGCATGGAATGACTGGCTTGGCTGCTGCTGCAAATTGAAGGTACACTCACAAGCACATTGAATCAATGCAAATCTCTGCCAACTCTGGAATTTGGCAAATTGATGAGCTGCTAATCACTCTATTGTTGTGTGACGGTTTTTGTCACTGATGACACTCTTGTTTGTTCATGATATCCTTATGTACAATCTGATATACTTGAGTTCTAGCCAATATCATGATTGAGTCTTCTCAGTGCTTCTGGAAATGTGACAGAAACTCAGGATGCAGATTTTGTATAATGGTTTGGGCAGATTTTGTGTGGATTACTGTATATGCTTATCTACACTCACCATTGAGAGCTGATGGACTCAGTGAATAGTCATGGCAGGTCATCACTGCTATTTGTGATGAAGGTGATGGTCTGATACTTTGTGGCTGACTCTCATAAGGTGATGTCTGTACTCATTATCATGTTTCATCCAAGTTGTTGTGGAGATTTCTCTGCAATTCCACCAATTTATAATCTGGTCTACTTGCAGCATTCAGACTTTAGAGTTTCTACTTTTTGAAAGTTTGAGAACTACATGAGTGCTCCTATTGTTGCTCACTTCATATAGTGTTTGGACATGTGAATCTCTGCATGTCAACAATCCGAACCCTTCCACTTCTGCACAAAGAAATCTTCTCTGGAAGTTTCATAAAAATCCGATTAAACCTAGATTTATTTGTGCACCCAGCTCTACTTCCCTTGTTGATGTTTCTAAGTGGCTCAATTCTTTCTGCAAAGCTGTTTTTCCTACGGTCAACAACCTTTGGGTGGCAAAACTCAGAAAGGCTAATGTTCCTTGTGTTAGTAGTCGAATTCTCAATGACTCTACAGGAGTAGTTGATGTAATAAAATAACTTAAATCTTTCGAGACTGAAAGTTGATAAAGCTTCTCCACTCTTGTTGCAGTCTTTTGACTTCTCAACTCTCTACACTAAAATAGACCTAATGGATCTGAAAGCTTGTATAAAGTTCTGATGAATAAACTGTTTAATCTGATGTTGAACCTTCATTGTTTTAAGCTTTTGTTGGTTCAAGAAACAGCTTGAATTCTAAAGGCTTCTCTTGTAACCTCTTGGATCTATGAATTCCTCTAAGGTATATCCTGTGATATCTTTAATTAACGTTCTCAACCAAAGTATGCAAGTATCAGCATGATCTATATGTCTCACGTTCCTTCCAACATCTCAATTATTGCTAAGTTGGGAGTTGTTAGTAGTCAGTTTTACAAGTTTTTGAGGCTTTGTAGTTCTGAAGATTTCTTTGTTTCTCTGATGGTCAGTCTTATTGTCCCTCTGAAGAATAAAGGCTACCCTCTAAATATTCTGTGTAAGAGGACTAGAGGGTTGCTCAATAAATAAAAATTCCTTTTTGGAATTTCAGCATTTGGAGTGTTCTGAATTTTGCATAGAGTCTTGTAAGTTTGGAGCTTGTTGTAAGCCCCCTTGGTCTATGTTTTTCCTTGCTGTTCTTTTCTGTGTGTTTAGTCTATTCTGTCATGTGTTTTGCTTTTGTGTTTTCTCCTTGTAGTGTTGTTTGTTGCCAGCCAGTAGCATGGCGGAGTTTTCCCGTTGCTTTCAGATTTGCAGCAGAAACTTAGTATGCAGGTTAGTGTTTACATCAGCCTTCACCCACTATAGGGAGCTGGTGAAGTCAGTGGGGAAGAAGTGATAGAGAAGTCACTGTCATATCATTGTTACTGTTGATGTTCCTTGAACAGGTGGTGTGGGACTTGCTCTGTTTGTTTATCCTTCTCTGGAAATTTCTGTGACTTAATGAAGAAGTGTTAACCTTGCTTTGCTTTTTCTTAATTGTGAGAATGGAGATTTCTTGATTCTTATGAGAGATATTTTTTGTTGCATTTCCTCTGCTGGTGGTAGGTTGTGGTGAGATCTGAAATCTCTACTGGTTTCCTCTGGCTGGTGGTATTTGTGGGACCTGAAATCTCTTTTGATGTTATTGTCAACTCATCTCTAAATTTTATTCGGGTTGACTTAAATTATGAATTTGGAGAAGTTCTCATGACACATGAAGATACATATCTTCTATCCATTGGACACATTCTTCAATGGCTACTGCAAGCACCACTTTATATGCTCAAGAATTCAGTCCGAGACTGGAATTGTTGGTGACCTGATGGTTTCTGTGCTGGGCCTATCTTTGCCTTTGCCTTGTCAGTTTGCTTGCACAGGGGGAAGCAAAAATGAAGTGGAGCTTATCCTCACCGACTTGAATGCAGATGCTATGAGTGTTTTTTTATTTAGCTATGTCTCTTGAGTGCTAGTGTTGATGGCGTTAGGAGTGTGCACACAACCTGACAGACAAGAAAGCTTCAATCATATGAGCTTTAGTTGATGTATGTGACTGTTGTACATTTCACTTAACAGAAGTTTTGAAGGCAAAAGAAAGACCATTTGTTGATGTGGGCTTCATTGATTTGCAAAAAAACTTATGTTGACATTGCTAAGTGCTTGTTGTGTGACTAGCATGCTAAAATCTTCAAAGCTTGCAAACTGCAAGAATTCTGTGGCAGAGATCCTCCAGAATTGCGAAGCTGTTTGTTGTCCTCCCAACTCAGGCAGAAATTCTGAACACCATAGCTGAGAATTGTGACTCTCATCAAGCTTACACAACAAGAATAAAACCAAAGTATGTATCTGATCAACTTAAAGAACCAAAAGACATAAAGGAAGTAAGAGAGCCACGACAAAGAAGAATTCTGCTTTCCATTTTTGTGCTTTCTTCAAAAAAATTCAGAAGCATTTGGAGAGAGAAGAAGCACTTTGCTTTGCAATTTGTGCTTTCTTAAAAAATTTCAGAAGCATTTGGAGTGAGAAGAAGCAAGAGAAAAAAGCCTCAATCCCTTTCGGAGTTCGAGAACAAGTCCGGTTTTGGACATGGGTGCTTGGATTAGGGTTCTCTTTAATGTGACACAAGATCGACGGTAGTGAAAGGGAAGATTATCCACGAGGATATGGTTGAGGATCAGGGAGCGCTCGCATTGGATGCGCAAAGACTCCGCAATCCCGAGTTTATCAACGTGGCAGCCAACACGGCAGGTTCTTGTGGGCGAGGAGAAGAGGAAGAGGAAGGAGGAGGAAGAG
>Ga0116229_10004997_pt1 | contig 21709 bp, 16 predicted proteins | sample S1TSphgellanicum_3_FD_87313 | JGI IMG/M metagenome (GOLD analysis project Ga0116229, IMG submission 87313) | Host-associated microbial communities from peat moss isolated from Minnesota, USA - S1T2_Fc - Sphagnum magellanicum MG | ecosystem: Host-associated > Plants > Peat moss > Unclassified...
CAGGGTCAAATCTACGATGCAGCCGATGCGGTCATATCGCAGCGACTGTCGCAGATTCAGGGCGTGGGCGGCGTCAACGTCAATGGCAGCGCGTTGCCCGCGGTGCGTGTGGAAATCAACCCCCAAGCGCTCTCGAAGTACGGCATCGGCCTGCAAGACGTTCGCGCGGCCATCTCGAATGCCAATGCCAACGCGCCCAAGGGCGCCATCGAATCCGGTGGCCTGCACTATCAGATCTATACCAACGACAATGCGCGCGACGCGGCACCCTATCGCAACCTCATCATCGCCAACCGCGACGGTGCGGTGGTGCGGCTCGGGGACGTGGCCGAGGTTCTCGACATGGAGGACGGCGCCACCGAGAACGTTCGAACCTACGGTCTGTACAACGGTAAACCCGCCGTATTCGTCACCGTATTTCAACAGCCCGGCGCGAACGTCATCGAGATGATCGACGCGGTCAAGGCGGAACTGCCGGCGCTCAAGAATGCGATCGACCCGAAGATCGATCTCGTGGTGACCTTCGATCGTTCGATCACGATTCGCGCGTCGTTGCGCCAAGTCGAGGAGACGCTGCTCCTGGCCGTGGCGATGGTCATTCTCGTGGTCTACATATTTCTCAACAGTTATCGCGCAGCGCTGATTCCAGCCCTCGTCGTACCGGTGTCGTTGATCGGAACGTTCGGCGCCATGTATCTGCTCGACTACACGCTCGATAATTTTTCGTTGATGGCACTCACCATTGCCACGGGTTTCGTGGTCGACGATGCCATCGTCGTCATGGAGAACACCACGCGGCACATCGAGGCGGGCATGAGCCGCATGGACGCTGCCATGCTGGGTGCGCGCGAGGTGGGATTCACGGTGTTGTCGATGAGCCTGTCGTTGATCGCCGTCTTCATTCCCTTCATGTTCGCGGGCGGCATCGTCGGCAAGATATTTCGTGAATTCACCATGACCCTGTCGATCTCGATCCTGATCTCGTTGGTCATTTCGTTGACGACGACGCCGATGATGTGTTCATTGCTGCTGCAACGGGAGAGCAACCGCACGCCATCGCGCTTCGCCCGGGGCTTCGATCGCGGTTTCGAGCGCCTGCGGGCCGGCTACGAACGCACCCTCGACTGGGCGCTGCACCATCCGCGCACCATGATGCTGCTGCTCGTCGCGACGATCGTCTTCAACGTGTATCTCTACGTCGTCATTCCGAAGGGGTTCTTCCCACAGCAGGATACCGGTCAATTGCAGGGCGGCATTCGCGGGGATGCATCCAGCTCCTTTCAGCTCATGAAGCGCAAGCTTCAAGAGGTGGCCGCGATCGTGCAGGCGGACCCCGCCGTGAGCACCGTGACGGGTTCGGTCGGTGCCGGAGGATTCGGACCGGGCGGCGGCGGCGGCGCCAGCGCCAATCTGACCATCGCGTTGAAACCGCGCGCCGAGCGCCGCATCGCGGCGGACCAGGTCATCGCGCGTCTGCGCCCCAAGCTCGCGCGGGTGCAAGGGGTGTCCTCGTATCTACAGGCGGTCCAGGACATCGGCGGCGGCGGCGGCCGCTCGGCCAATTCTCAATACCAGTACACGCTATTGGGCGATGATCTGGCGGAACTGCGCACGTGGTCCCAAAAGCTGCGCATGGCTTTGCAGGACATGCCGGAACTGACGGATGTGGACACCGATCTGCAGCCGGGCGGACTCGAGGCTGATTTGATCGTGGACCGGGACCAGGCATCGCGGCTCGGCCTGACCGAAATTCAGATCGACAACGCGCTCGGCGATGCGTTCGCGCAGGCGCAGGTCTCCAACATATTGAATCCCTTCAGCCCGCAGCAATACCACGTCGTCATGGAAGTCGCGCCGCAGTACTGGCAGAACCCCGACGTCTTGAAGGAACTCTACATCAGCACGGCGGGTGGTGCTGTCAGCGGCACCCAGAGCACCCAGGCCGTGGCCGGCACGACGAACCTGACCCCGACGACCGGCACCGGCACCGGCACGAGCGCGACAGCGTCGGCCGCCGCCATTGCCGGAGACACCGCCCGCAATGCCGCGCTCAACTCATTGGCGAATGCGGGCCGCGGCAATACCTCAACCGGTTCGGCGGTCAGCGTGGCGGCGGAAACCGTGGTGCCCTTCGCTGCGTTCAGTCACTTCATGATCAGCACCACGCCGGTGAGCGTCAATCACACGGGCACGTCGGTGTCGACGGCGATTGCGTTCAATCTGCCGGACGGCGAATCGTTGGGGGTGGCGCTCGCGGCCATCGATCGGAAAATGAGCGAGATTCATATGCCCGTCACCATCCACGGTGGCACGTACGGCACGGCGCGCCTCTTTCAACAGAGCAACAACAACACACCGCTCATGCTGGTTGCGGCCCTGCTCGCGATCTACGTGGTGCTCGGCGTGCTTTACGAAAGCTACAGCCAACCGCTCACGATCTTGTCGACGTTGCCGTCGGCCGGAGTGGGTGCGCTGCTCGCGCTGCTCGCGACGGACACGGAATTCAGCCTGATCGCATTTCTAGGCATCCTGCTGCTGATCGGCATCGTCAAGAAAAACGCCATCATGATGGTGGACTTTGCGCTCGAAGCGGAACGGGCGTTGGGGATGGACCCGCGTGCGGCCATCGCTCATGCGTGCTCGCTGCGCTTCAGACCCATCATGATGACCACCTGCGCGGCGATCGCCGGCGCACTGCCGCTCGCGATCGCCTCGGGTGACGGTACCGAGATGCGGCGTCCTCTCGGCATTTCGATCGTTGGCGGGCTGATCGTGAGCCAAGTGCTGACCCTCTACACCACGCCCGTGGTGTACCTGTATGTCCATCGCTATTGGAAAGGACTGAAACAGGGCCGATACCGGCCGCCGCCGCGCGCGCTCGGCGGCGCGACGCCGGCGGGCGGATCGCTCGGCCTCGACCCACCTGCGGAGCCCGCGACGTGACGAGTCTCTTGCGTTGGTTGCCGGTGGTACTCGGCATAGCACTGACCACGGCCTGCGCCGTCGGTCCCGATTACCATCGGCCGGCGTTCGCGACCACGGATGCGTACAAGGAGCAAACCGATTGGAAGCCGAGCGAGCCGGCCGATGTCATGAGCAAGGGGCCGTGGTGGAACATCTACGGCGACGAGGATCTGGCGCAACTGGAGTCACAGATCGAGATATCCAACGAAAACGTGAAGGCCGCGATCGCCGCCTACGACCAATCGCAAGCCTTGGTCGCGCAGGCGCGGGCCGGTCTGTGGCCGAGCATCGCGGCGGGCGTCGGAGCCCAAACCGGCGCGGCCGGGAAAACCCGTACCCGCACGACCGTGAACGCCGATGCGTCGGCGAGTTGGACGCTCGATATCTGGGGCCAGATCCGGCGCACGGTCGAGAGTGACCGGGCGTCCGCCCAGGCCAGCGCCGCGGCGCTCGCCGCAGCCAAGTTGTCCGCCCAAGGCACGTTGGCGACGGACTACTTCGAGCTTCGCGCCCAGGATCAACTGCAGCGCATCCTGGACGACATCGTCGACGCGGAACAGCAATCCTTGAAGATCACCCAGAGTCGCTACAAATTCGGGGTGGCGGCCAAGGCCGACGTCGAGAGCGCCGAGACGCAGTTGTTGAACAGCCAGGCGCAGCAGATCAACGCGCGAATTCAACGCGCCATCCTGGAACACGCCATCGCCGTCCTGATCGGCCGGCAACCGGCCGCCTTCTCGCTGCCGCCGACGACATTGCGTACCGACGTTCCGACCGTACCGGCAGGGGTGCCATCGACGCTGTTGGAGCGTCGTCCCGACATCGCCGAGGCCGAACGCCGCATGGCGGCGGCCAATGCCCAGATCGGCGTCGCGAAGGCGGCTTATTTTCCGACCCTGACCCTATCAGGTTCCGACGATTACACGCATAGCGCGTTCAGCCGCCTCATCCGCGCGCCGAACCGGGTTTGGTCCGTGGGTCCAAACCTCGCCGAGACTCTGTTCGATGGGGGATTGCGGCGTGCTCAAGTGGCGCAAGCGCGCGCGGCTTACGAGGAAAGCGCGGCAACCTACCGGCAAACCGTGCTAGCCGGCTTCGAACAGGTCGAGGATGACATCGTCACCTTGAAGGTGTTGCAGAGTCAGGCCTTGGTCGAGGATGCCGCTGTCGCGGCGTCCAAGGAGGCCGAGCGGCTCACGCTCAACCAATACAAGGCGGGTACCGTGCCGTACAGCAGCGTCATCACCGCCCAAACCACGCGCCTCAGCAGCGAGGAAACGGCGCTGACCGTGCTCTCCGATCGTCTCCAGGCGAGCGTCGCGCTGATCGAGGCGCTCGGCGGCGGGTGGACGAGCGCGGCGCTTTAGCAGGCTGCTCGGAGCCCGGCGAACGCCGCGTCTCGGCCGCTGCGACGCAACAAGACGCAAGTGTGTCGCATTACACGGCGACCTGGCGCCGACCCTGTAAATTCATGCTCATACCCTCGCGGGGACCTGCACACGGGTTTTATGTCGCTGAAACATCACACCAGCATCATGGATGATCCGGCTGCCGATCTTCACGACACCATCCTGTCCCATCACATGGGCAACACGGTGCAGTCCCGGGTTCTGATCGTCGATGACGATGATCTGGTCCGGGCCCGCCTCGCAGCACTGCTGCGGATGTCGAACTTCGAGGTCGAAGTCGCCGGCTCCGGCGAGGAGGCGCTGCGCATCTTGGGCACGGCTCCCTGCCAGATCGTGCTCACCGACTGGCAGATGCCGGACATGGACGGGCTCGCCCTGTGCCGGTATCTGCGGACCGCATGCCATGAAAACTACATCTACGTGGTCATGTTGACGGTGCGCGACGCCAAGCAGGACGTGTTGACCGGACTGGCCGCGGGCGCTGACGACTACGTGTTGAAGGGTACGCCCGTCGAGGAAATATTGGCGCGCCTCGAGATCGGCCGACGGATCACGCATGTGGAACAATCGCTGCGCACCAGCAATCGAGAGAATCGTCGCCTCGCCATCACCGATCCCCTGACCGGCGCCCATAATCTGCGCTATCTCATGAAAAACCTGCCGCGGGAGTTATCGCGCAGCCGGCGTTACGGGCACCCGTTGGCCATACTGAGCTGCGACATCGACGGGTTCAAACAAGTGAACGATCGTTTCGGTCATCAGGCCGGCGACTTGGTATTGCAGGCGTTCGTCACGCGATCGACGGGATGTCTGCGCAAGACGAGCGATTGGCTGGCGCGCATCGGCGGCGACGAATTCGTCATCGTGCTGCCGGAGACCACGCTGCCGGGCGCGACCAGCGTCGCCAAGAAATTACGGCGCCAGATCGCCGCACAGCCGGTGGCCACCAATACCGGGCTCGTCACGTTCATGGCCAGCGTCGGTGTGACCGCACTCGAGCCGGCCGACGTGCCGTCGGGACCCGCCGCCGTCGAAGAACTGATGCACACGGCAGACCGAAATCTCTATGCCAGCAAGCGAGGTGAAATCAATGGGCTCGATTGAGCATCGCCCCCGTACCGATCGCTCCGCGAGCGGGCATGGTGCCGCATCTGAAAAACTTCAGGAGCTCTTCGCCGTCAGGCTGCAAAGTGAACGCGTTCATTTCGTCACCTTGAGTGCGGCGCTGGCGCGGGCCGAAGAATGCCCGGCAGGCATCTTCGACGATCTCACTTTCCGTGCGCATCGGCTCAGGGGAGCCGCAGCCACGTTCGAATTCGCCAATCTTGCCGAAGCCGCCGGCACTCTGGAAAAGGCGAGTTTGGCGGCCGCGAGCAGCCGCGCGGCGCATACCGATCCCGACGTATGGGAAGCGCTGGTCGCGTTGGTGCAGATGTTGGGGACAATCGAGGAGAATACGCGCAGCACGCCGGGTGTGCAGCCGGCGGTGCGCGCCGATTAACCGGAGGCGGCCAAAGACTGCCTCACCGGCCGGAACGCATCGGCGACCGTGTCCAGTGTGAAATAGAACGTCGCCCCCCGACCCACCTCGCCCACCGCCCAGACCCGTCCACCGTGGCGGCCAATGATGCGCTTGACGGTGGCGAGGCCAACACCCGTGCCGTGAAATTCGCTCTCGGGATGCAGACGCTGGAAGACGCCGAACAGCTTCGACGAATATTGCATGTCGAAACCTGCGCCGTTATCACGAACGAAAAGACTGACCTCACCGGCCCGGTGTTCCGAGCCGAATTCGATTTCGGCATCCGTGCGCTTGCTGGTGAACTTCCACGCATTGCGCAGTAGATTGTCGAGGACGATCTGCATGAGATGCGGATCAGCATGAACGTTCACGCCCGGCTCGATCCTGCAAACGACTTTGCGCCCGGGCTCGCTTTCCGACAACTGATTCACGACCGTCTGCACCACGCACGAGAGTTCGAACGGGATCCGCCGAATCTCCCCGCGGCTCATCTGCGCGAGCCGCAGCAGGTCGTCTATGACGCGCGACATGCGTTGCGCGGAACCGCGCACCATGTCGAGGCGGCGGCGCCCCTCGTCGTCGAGTTGTTCCGCGTGGTCTTGCAACAACATTTGGCTGAAGCCGTCGATGGAGCGTAGCGGTCCGCGTAAATCATGTGCGACCGAATAACTGAAGGCATCGAGTTCCCGATTCGCCCGTTCGAGTTCAGTGGTCCATTTGCGCCGCGCCTGTCCCAACTTCAAGTGAGCGCGCACCCTGGCGAGCAGCTCCGCTCCCGTGAAGGGCTTGGTCAAGTAGTCATCGGAACCGGCGTCGAGTCCTTCGATCGTCGCTTCCTCACCCGCCCTCGCCGACAAGAGAATGACCGGAACGGCAACGGCGGACGGATCGGCGCGCAAAGCCTGGACCAACTCGATCCCCGTCATTCGCGGCATCATCACGTCGCTGACGACGATTTCGGGCGCCCGGGCGCGGATCACGTCGAGGGCCTCGATTCCGTCGTTCGCGGTGACCACCCGGTACGATGGCGCGAGCAAGCCGCTCATGTACTCGCGTAGATCGGCATTGTCGTCGACCACGAGAACCAACGGTTTGGTCGACGACCCTTCCGATTCGATCGCCGGACCGGACGCCACGAGCCGCACCGCCTCCACCGCATGTTCGCTGCGCGGGGCCGCCCGATAGGTTGCGGGCGGGTGGTCCACCAGGGCATCCGCGGGCAAATGCGCATTGCCCCTCGGTATCTCGACTCGGAACGTCGTGCCTCTGCCGAGTTGGCTCACGACGCCCACCGTGCCGCCGTGCAGTTCGACCAATTCACGCGCCAGCGCGAGCCCGATCCCGGCGCCTTCGTGGGTCCGTCCGGTCGCTCCCGCCACGCGGTGGAAGCGCTCGAATATGCGCCCGACCTCTGCTTGCGGGATCCCGGTGCCGGTATCGATGACCTCGAGCACGGCGTGCGTCGCTGAATCGCTGAGTCGCACGATGACGTCGCCCTCGAGCGTGAATTTGAATGCGTTCGACAGCAGGTTGGAAACGATCTTCTCCCACATGTCCTTGTCTGCCCAGACGGGTTCGGCCAAGGCGTGACACTCCACGTGCAGGCGAACCCCCGCTTTGTCGAAGGCGCTCTGGAACATCCCTGCGAGTTCGCGCGTGAGCTCGGCCAGATTGAGCGGCGCGAATCTGCCGCGCAGGCGTCCCGCTTCGAGCCGCGAGAAGTCGAGCAATGCATTGACCAGCTTCAAGAGGCGCAGCGCATTGTCGTGTGCCAGCTTGAGGCGCTCGCGCTGCGCCGGCGGCAGCGGGGATTGGCCATCCGCGAGGCTGTCCTCGAGCGGCCCCAGCATGAGCGTCAGCGGCGTGCGAAATTCGTGGCTGATGTTGCTGAAGAAAGCGGACTTAGCGGCATCCAGGTGGCTCAGCTTTTCATTCGCTTCGCGCAGTTGCCGATTCGCCGCGTCGAGTTCGCGGCTGCGTCGCACCACCTCGCGCTCCATGTCTGCGGTACGGCCGCGAAGCTCCTCGCCTTCCTCGCTGGCGCGCGCCAAATCCGTCACGTCCACGGCACGGTGCAGGATGTACATCACTTCACCTGCGGATGACAGGATCGGGATGTTGCGCGGACTCCAATACTTGGCCTCGAAACCGCCTTGCGGGAGGGGAATGTCGTATTTCTGCACGGCCATGGTATCGGGGGCACGCGTCGCCAGCACGCGCTCCAGCGACGCGCGCAGATTGACGGTCGCATTCGCGTGAGGATCGTCTGGATTGTCCGGGAACAGTTCGAAGAGTCCGCGGCCAAGCGTCTGTTCCATCGTGGAATGCGTCGACTGCAATCGCGCCTTGGTGGCTGCGACGGCCGTGAAGCGCGGCGAATCCGGCAGGAGCACCAGCAGCACATCCGGAGATTCTTCGAAGAAAAGTTTGAAATCGAGTCCCATCTCTGCCATCCGACGAGCTTAAGATCACACCGCTCGACGCATCTGTGGGGTAACCCCCGAAATCGGCAACGCCGTGCGGTATGTTGCGCCGCACTGTGCGTGCAGTGCGAAGCGCTTCACCCGGTGATGATGATCCGACCGCGCAGCCGCTCAGCCTGGAGAAAGTCCGCTACATCGGCCGCCCGTAACGATCCGGGGGAACGCTGGATGGCATCGGGATAGTCTCGATGCCTGGATTTCGAGTCATCGCCCGCTAATAGACGCTATATTGGTGAGTCACAAGATTTCGCTGGTCCACTCGGCCGGCCACGTCACTTCAAACGCAAAAGATGGGAAATTATGAAAACCAAAGCTGCAATTGCCTACGCGGCCGGCAAGCCCCTCGAAATCGCCCTGGTCGACCTCGAGGGGCCTCGTGCCGGTGAGGTATTGGTCGAAATCAAGGCCACCGGCATCTGTCACACCGATGAGTTCACGCGGTCGGGCGGCGACCCGGAGGGACTGTTCCCGGCAATCTTCGGGCACGAGGGCGCGGGGATCGTGGTGGACGTCGGGCCGGGCGTGAAATCGGTGAAGAAAGGCGACCACGTCATTCCCCTCTATACGCCGGAATGCCGGGAGTGCAAATCCTGCACCTCGCACAAGACCAATCTTTGCACGGCCATCCGCGCCACACAGGGAAAGGGTGTCATGCCGGACGGAACCAGCCGATTCTCCATAGGCAAGGAGATGATCCACCATTACATGGGCTGCTCGACTTTCTCGAACTTCACGGTGTTGCCGGAGATCGCGGTGGCCAAGATCCGCGAAGACGCGCCGTTCGACAAGGTGTGCTACATCGGCTGCGGCGTGACCACCGGCATCGGCGCGGTCATCCACACGGCCAAGGTGGAACCCGGCGCCAATGTGGTGGTGTTCGGACTCGGCGGCATCGGTCTCAATGTCGTCCAGGGCGCACGGATGGCCGGCGCGGACATGATCGTCGGCGTCGACATCAACCCGAAGCGCAAGGCGTTGGCCGAGCAATTCGGCATGACGCACTTCGTCAACCCGAAGGAGATCGGCGGCGACCTGGTGGCCCATCTGGTGGAACTCACCAAGGGTGGCGCGGACTACAGTTTCGAATGCATCGGCAATGTCGAACTCATGCGTCAGGCGCTCGAGTGCACGCACCGCGGCTGGGGCGTGTCGGTCATCATCGGCGTCGCCGCGGCGGGCAAGGAAATCCACACCCGGCCCTTTCAGCTCGTGACCGGCCGCGTATGGAAGGGATCGGCATTCGGTGGGGTTCGCGGCCGCACTCAACTTCCGCAAATCGTCGATTGGTACATGGATGGCAAGATCAAAATCGACGAGCTCATCACGCACACGATGCCGTTGGAAAAGATCAATGATGCTTTCGACCTCATGCATGCCGGTGAATCGATTCGCAGCGTTGCGATTTATTAACTTTCAAGCCTCGGGCTTCATAAGGACACACTATCGTCATTCTCACGAACTTCGCCGCACACCCGTTATCGGCCATGCCTTCGCTGACGACAGGCGAGGTCCGTGCGCATCGGGTGCCGCTCACCACGGCGACGGATGAAAGCTTGCGCGGCTATGGACACACGGTGCACGACTTCGCAAGGCATCGCGTCACCATCGTCACTTGGCCTCGCCCGGGTTGGAGGCCGATCGTCGACGGCACGGGGAACGAGGGCGGCATCGCCCAAGACGTCTTCTCGATGGAACGACGCGGCGAGATTCAATACGCCGTCAATGGTGCGGTCGGCCGAAGCTACCTCACCGGTTGGTTCGCCGATCCGGCGCACGCTTCGCCCGACCGGCTCCCGGCTGATACGAGCCGCATCTACACCCATGAGGCTAACTACCATCCGGACGGCGGCCAAATTTTCTCACCGCGCGATGGCGCGAGTTTCGTGGCCCTGCTCGCCAGGCCCGGCGACGACGTCAGACCGGAGGATTTCCGCGCGTTTTTCTGCGACGGCTCGTTCGGCATCCACATCGATCCCAATGTCTGGCACCAGCCCGTGTTTCCGTTGGAACCCTGCGCCGTGTTCGACGATAAACAAGGGCGCGTCCATGCCTGTGTCGCCGTCGATTTCGTCTCCGAGTTTGGCTGTTACCTGGAGGTGCCGCTGACCCCATCCCGCTAAAGAAGATTCCCGCAGGCGGTGGTCCGGCTTGTATTTTCAGTACCAACTGTGTCAAATCGTCCGGCAGTCGGCGGTCAGGGATTTCTTGCATGCGGTCACGATGAAGCGGGTCACACCCCGGGATTTCCGGGATGCTTTTCTGGCGGTATTGAAAGCCGAGCAAAGCGGCTTTCGCACGGCGGTCGGTTTCGAGCCGAAGTCATATACCTACTTCATGCGCACGACGATCTACCCGCGCATCGCCAAGCATCTCGGACTATTGGCCTGGAACAAGCAGTATCACGCGCTCGACGGGATGTTTTACGAGGAGCGCGGTACGGATAATGCCGGCAACTACACCTCGTACGCCAAATGGGTCTCGGTCGCGCTCGAACACGAAGGTTCGGCGCAAAAGACTTACGAAAAGATCAACAAGCTGCAGATGTTCAACGTGCCGCTCAAGGTGCTGATAACGTACGCGGCCGAAGGACTCGAGTCCGAAATGCTCCTGCAAAAGTACGAGGCCGTCATGAGCGATTCCGACGTCTTCCACGACATCGCCACCTTGCGCCAGCAACTGGTGATTTTCGGCACGCCAAAGACGGCTCGCCAGTGGCGTTTCTATGTGTACGAGGACGACGGGTTCGTACTGATGCTACCCACCCAGTCTTGATGCGTGCAAATCCACCCTGAGCTTGCCGCCCGGTATGCCGCGATTTCAGCTATAGATCTCCCCGTGGCAAGCGATTTTCGACGTGCGTCCCGTCTGGCACGCCGCTTGCTGTAGCCTCCAGCGCAAGTAGAACTGAATTGAGGGGAGTTGCAAATGAGAGTAGAAAAGAAATCTGCAAGGTCAGCCGTCCGGTTGATTGGCCTCATGGTCGCGGCTGCCTTGGCGACATCGGCTGTCGCGCCGGTGCCGGACTCTGAATAGGTCAATAGAAAATGGTTGGTCAACGCCCAAGTAGACGGAGAGTGGCTGGTGCATCGATCTCGTCAATGTGGGTACGCCGGCCAACCGCTGGCAATCAAAAAAAGTAACCGAAGGAGAGTTGTATGAGTGCTCAAATACGTCCCACGGATGTTCCGGGCTCGATTCGCGAGAGCAGTTCGTTCGCGACCCACGTAAAGACCATCGAACACAAGATCCCATTGCGCGACCGGTATGAGAACCTGATCGGCGGCAAATGGACCGCGCCCGTCAAGGGCGCCTATTTCGACAACGTTTCGCCGACAACCGGTCAGGTCATCTGCAAGATTGCCCGGTCGCAGTCGGAGGACATCGAACTCGCCGTCGATGCAGCGAACGCGGCAGCCGGCCAGTGGGGCAAGACCGCCGTCGCAGAGCGCGCGCGCGTGCTCAACAAGATCGCCGACCGCATCGAGCAGTACCTGCCGTTTTTGGCGGCGGTCGAAACGTACGACAACGGCAAGCCGATTCGCGAAACCAATCTCGCGGATCTGCCGTTGGCGGTGGACCACTTCCGGTATTTCGCGAGCTGCGTGCGTGCCCAGGAAGGATCCCTCGGTGAACTCGACGATGATACCGTCGCCTACCACTACCATGAGCCCCTGGGCGTCGTCGGTCAGATCATCCCCTGGAACTTCCCGATCTTGATGGCTGCCTGGAAACTCGCTCCTGCGCTCGCCGCGGGAAACGCGGTCGTCATCAAGCCGGCGGAGCAAACGCCCATGTCGCTCTTGGTGCTGGCCGAGCTGGTTCAAGACCTGTTGCCGCCCGGGGTTTTGAACATCGTCAATGGTTTTGGACTCGAAGCCGGCAAGCCGCTGGCGACGAACACCCGTATCAACAAGATCGCATTCACTGGCGAAACCACGACGGGCCGCTTGATCATGCAATATGCGTCGGAAAACATCATTCCCGTGACGTTGGAGTTGGGCGGCAAATCGCCGAACATCTTCTTCGAGGACGTGATGCGCGAAGACGACGACTTCGTCGACAAGGCACTCGAAGGTTTTGCCATGTTTGCGTTGAACCAGGGCGAGGTCTGCACGTGCCCATCGCGCGCGCTGGTGCAAAAATCCATTTATGACCGGTTCATGGAACGGGCCATCAAGCGCGTGGAGGCCATCCGCCAGGGCGATCCGTACGACATGAGCACCCAGATCGGCGCGCAGGCATCGAACGATCAGTACGAGAAGATCCTGTCGTATTTCGATATCGGCAGACAGGAAGGCGCAAAGGTACTGGCCGGCGGCACGGCGAACAAGCTGGCGGGGGACCTCGCGGGCGGCTATTACATCAAGCCGACCGTGCTGGAAGGACACAACAAGATGCGCGTATTCCAGGAGGAAATCTTCGGGCCTGTCGTCTCGGTCACGACGTTCAGCACTCCCGAGGAAGCCCTCGAGATCGCCAACGACACGCTCTATGGCCTCGGGTCGGGCGTGTGGACACGCGACCTCAACACGGCGTATCGATTCGGCCGCGGCATCAAGGCTGGGCGGGTCTGGACGAATTGCTATCATGCTTATCCGGCTCATGCCGCGTTCGGCGGCTACAAGAAATCCGGTATCGGACGCGAAACGCATAAGATGATGCTCGACCACTACCAACAGACCAAGAACGTGCTGGTAAGCTACGGCACGAAGGCGCTGGGCTTCTTCTAGCGCCGGCCGGTTGACCCCAAGCCGCCGGGTCGGGCGGATCGGACCGAAAGGCGATCCGCCCGCAACCTGGACGTTATCGTTGATTGGAGCGGGCGCATGAGCGATGCATTTACCCTCGATCCCGACCGCGTCGGCGTCACCCCGGCCGCCCGCGAGCTGATCGAAGAACTCAAGAAAAGCCACGGCCCCATCATGTTTCATCAGTCCGGCGGTTGCTGCGATGGCAGCGCGCCGATGTGTTTCCAAGTGGGCGAATTCAAGCTTGGCAGCGTCGACGAGAAAGTGGGGGAAATCGCCGGCTGTGAATTCTGGATGGATCGGGAACAGTTCAAGCGGTGGATGCACACGCGCTGGACGGTCGACGTGGTGCCCGGCCGAGGTGCAAGTTTTTCCCTCGAGGCGCCGCTCAACAAGCGCTTTCTCATCCGCTCGGAGATTTGCGCCGTCCCGCCCGGATAGCCGGCCGAGTGTCGTGCTAGTTCGCGGGTAAGCGGCAGGATGGCGGAGGCATTCGCAGCGGAGCGGCATCCATTGGACTCACGCCGCGTTCGCCGCTGGCGCGCGACAGGCTGGATGGTCCCCACCAATTCGCGCCGGCGGAGACACCGGGGTCCACCGGAATGGAGACGCGACCGGCGCCGCTGAAGCAGTTCAGACCGAGACTACCCAGCACACCGCCGCCCAGATCGATGTGCGTCGCCTTGACGTAACCCGCACCGCTTGCGTCCGCCGCCACTGCCGGGAAACCCGGCCCTGCGTCGAGCCGGCTGTATTGCACTTTGATCCTGAGCTCATCGAGCGGGGCGTAGTCGATCCAATGCAGGGCATATTCGCCGACGTTGATGATGGAACTCTGATCGATCTCGACGCCGGAGGACGCACCCGTGCCGACGCCCAGACCCGGTAGATTGGCATAGAACGCGAGTATGCCGTCGCCAGCGCAGTCGGAAAAATGACTGCGGACCATCTGAAAACGCGTGATTGCGCGCGGACCCACGCTGAACTGGCTCATGCAAACGCTGCGGCTCGTGAGCGAACTGAACGCGAGCGCCGGCACCGGCAATTCGCGCATCATGGAATCGATGTGGGTGGCATGCCGCACGGTCACATTGTCGAACGCCAATTCCATCAATGAATCGGAACCCAGATTGTTTTCTTCGATCATGTCGCCCGGATTGTCTTCGAAGATGCTGTCGCGGACGACCACGTGCAAGCGGGCCGCGCCCGCTCCGATGAAGAATTCAGCGCCGTTGCATGACGTGCCACCGATGCCGTGGGCGAACGTGTTGCGTGCGACGTTCCACACCAGAGAGCCGCCGGTTTGATTGGTGAACAACCCCTCGCAATTCGCGCCCATGATGTCGCCCGACGGCCACGATGCATTCCAACCGGCCTTGGGCGTTGCAAACAGATTGCCCAGATAAGTCTCCGCGTTGTGCGAGGAATCGACCACCAAGGAGGCCGTGTCGCGTGTTTGCAGACCGATGCCGAGCAGCGAGCCCAAGGCCGGGCCTTGTTTGATGCGCGTGATGCTGTTGCCGTCGATTCTCGCAACCACATCGGCGCTGCCGCTCGCCCGAATGTCGATGCCGTCGCTGCATGAAGCGTCATGGATGAAGTTACCTTCGATATCCACGGACGCTCGAGACGAATCGAAATCCATCATGATCGCCGCAAAGCCATTCGTGAGCGGTTGCCACTGCGATTCGGCCGGAAAGTAGATGAGAAGTCCCGCGGCGCACGATGTATTCGCACCCGCGATGTCGTTGCCCTGCACTCGCGTGTCCACTGCGTCGAGCCCATAGATGCCGGCGCGCCGCGCGTCGACGATGACGAGGTTGTTGACCTCCGTGCCTTCGGCCAAGCGCACGGCATCGCCGTCCAGCCTCGAGTCGCTCGTATTGGTGATGCGGGGGGCATCGCTGTTCGGCGGTCTTCCTATCACCGAGGGACCGGCACCAATGAGCCGTTGACCCGGTTTCAAGGCTATCCCACCGTCGAGCGGAGCCACGTTGCTCGGTGACGGCAACACGATGATGGTATCACCCGGGAGCGACATTCTCTCGGCCGTCTCCAGCGTCGCGTAGGGGTGCGATTTCGAACCGTCGCCAGGCCCGGTCGCGCGGGCACTCGCGTAGTAGGTCTCCGCGCTGGCCTCTCCAGACAACGACAGGGCCACCAACGTCAGGGCCGCCCACGACAGACCGGCCAACGACAGGTCTGCCAGCGCCAATGTCAAATCCGCCGTCGAGTCGAATGCCCTCCGCCTCATTCCGTACCCGCCCTCCCGTCGCACAGCCAATGATCGCACGTACATGGCGGCTGGCATATAATCCAGCACGATGACTGCACTCGACCTGGCGCGATCTCAGTTTGCCTTCACGGTCGCATTCCACATTCTTTTCCCGTCATTTTCGATCGGCCTGGCCGCCTATCTCGCGGTTTTGGAGGGCCTGTGGCTGAGGAGCGGCAAACAGGTCTACCTGGATCTGTTCCAGTACTGGCTCAAGATTTTCGCCATTGGTTTCTCGATGGGCGTCGTCTCCGGGATCGTGATGTCCTACGAATTCGGCACCAACTGGTCGCAGTTCGCCGAGAAGGCGGGACCGGTCTTAGGACCGATGCTCGCGTACGAGGTCATGACCGCATTCTTTTTGGAGGCGGGTTTTCTCGGGGTCATGTTGTTCGGCATGAACCGGGTGGGTCGCGGCCTGCACTTCACGGCGACGTGTCTGGTGTCGGTCGGCACGTTGATCTCCATGAGCTGGATCCTCGCGTCGAACAGTTGGATGCAGACGCCTCAGGGGTATGCCATCGATCCCGCCACCGGCCGCTTTTTTCCCACCGACTGGTTGAAGATCATATTCAATCCCTCCTTCCCTTATCGGCTCGTACACATGGGCTTTGCGGCTTTCTTGAGCGTGGCCCTCGTCGTCGGCGCCACCGCGGCCTACCATCTGCTGCGCGATGCAAGACGCGGCAAGGCTGCGACCGAGGCGGTGCGCGTGATGTTTTCCATGGCGATGTGGATGATCGCGGTGCTGGCGCCACTGCAAATACTGGCCGGCGACACTCAGGGACTCAACACGCTCGAGTATCAACCGGCCAAGATTGCCGCGATCGAGGGTGATTGGACGACGCGCGGACGCGCGCCCGAAATTCTCTTCGGGATCCCGAACATGGCGACGGAGCGCACGGACTACGCCGTCGAAGTGCCTCTGATGGGATCGTTGATCCTCACGCACAGCGTCGCCGGCAAGGTGCCGGGGCTCAAGGATTTCGCACCGGCGGATAGGCCCGATTCGCGGGTGATCTTTTTCACGTTCCGAATCATGGTCGGGTTGGGCTTGGCCATGGTTGCGCTCGGCGCGTTCGGTGTTTGGCTTCGCTGGCGCGGTTCGTTCTACGAGAACAAATGGCTGCAGCGCTTCGCGTTGTGCATGGCACCGGCGGGGTTCATTGCCCTGCTGTGCGGCTGGGTGACCACAGAGGTCGGCCGTCAGCCCTACACGGTCTATGGCGTGCTGCGCACCGTGGACAGCGTTTCGCCGATCGCGCTTCCCGGCATCGCGACGTCGATGGTGGTATTCGTCATCGTGTATTTCATCGTATTCGGGGCCGGACTTGCCATTCTCCTGCGTATGATGGGCATGGAGCCGCGTTACGGTGAAACCGGTCCCGATGTCCACGAACCGACGCGGACGGCGGGTACTCACCCGGGACCCGCCCAGGGCAGCGCGGTTGGTCAGGCGGGCGGAGCCGAGTAACCAACGATGACGGCCGCACACGTTCTGCCGATCATCTGGACCTGCATCGTCGGATTCACGGTTTTGGCTTACATCGTTCTCGATGGTTTCGATCTCGGGCTCGGCATTCTGTTCGCCGTTGAGCGAGCGCCTCACGATCGTGACGTGATGGTCAATACCGTGGCCCCGGTGTGGGACGGCAACGAAACCTGGCTGGTCTTGGGCGGCGCGTGTCTCTATGCCATCTTTCCGGTCGCCTATGGCACGCTTCTGCCCGCTCTGTATCCGCCGCTGGTCGCCATGCTGCTGGCGCTGATTTTTCGTGGCGTCGCGTTCGAATTTCGATTCAAGGTCCACACCCAGCGCCTGAAAGGTCTATGGGATTTTTCGTTCTTCGCAGGCTCGACCGTGGCGTCGGCGACCCAGGGCATCATGCTCGGGACTGTCATTCAGGGAATCAAGGTACACGACAACCAGTATTCAGGCGGCTGGTTCGACTGGTTGACTGTATTCAGTCTGTTCTGCGGCCTTGCCGTCGTCATCGGCTATGCGCTCCTGGGTGCGTGTTGGTTGGTGTGGCGAACGGAAGGCTCATTGCAAGCCCGCGCACGCCGTTACGCAAAGCCGCTTGCGATCATCACGGTCGCATTGATCGTCATCGTGAGCCTGTGGACGCCGGAGTTGCAGCGACAGTATCTCAGGCATTGGTACGTGTGGCCCCGCATGCTGTACGTCGCCCCGGTGCCGCTGCTCGTCGCGTGGCTCGTGGTGGTGTTCTGGCGCAGCATCACCGACGAAGCGGTGCATTTGACGCCGCTGCTGTGCGCCTTGGGCTGGTTTTTTCTGTGTTTTACCGGGCTCGGCATCAGCATCTGGCCCTGGATCGTGCCGCCCAGCATCGATATCTGGCAGGCTTCCTCTCCCCCATCGAGCCAGCTTTTCCTGCTGGTCGGGGCCCTCGTGCTGATTCCCATCGTGCTCGCGTACACCGGCTACGCGTACTGGGTGTTCCGGGGAAAAATCGGTCATGAAACGCACTACCACTAAGGACCGCACCCCGAAGCGGCTCATCGTGCGCCTCGGTTGGTTTTTCGGTATTTGGGGCGCGAGCGTCGGGGTATTGGGCTGCTTAGCCTATGCCCTGCATAAGATCATTCTGGGGTAACGAGGCCGGTGGCCGCGTCAGGCCAAAAGATCGATTCTCAAATTCAAGGCGCTCTCGGCCGCACCGAGGCTCGAGCCTGTCACGCTCGCGCCGGGCAAATTGGGGACCGACAGGGTGTAGACGCCATTGCTTTGCGAAATGTTCGCCGCGTAGCTCTTGCCACCCACGTTGGTCGAGTAAGTGGAACTCACCAGAGCCGCGACCGTGCTGGCTGCCTTGGACACCGACTGCGCAGGCGCGGCAGCGGTTTTGGGGGACCCGGACGCCGCAGTCACCGACGACCCCGCCGCGACGGTTGTGGCAGAGGGGGACGGCGCAGTCACTGACGTAGCGGCCGCCGTCGGTTTGGAGACACTGGCCACCACTGGAGCCGGCGTGGTCTTAGGTTTGGCGGCGCTGGCGGTCGACGCCTGCGACTGGCTGGAAATACCGGACAAGGCTGCCGAGATTCCGCTAGTTTCCATATTGCCCTTCCTCCTGGTTAAATACCTGTCGGTTCGTCAGGGTGTCGGCAGATCCTTCCGCTTCTTTAGAAAAGTTAGACTTCTTTAGAAAAAAAGACGTGCTGCGGTGCGGGGTAACGCCCGCGCCACCGGAGCCGCATGCGAACCTGATTTGTAATACCCGGCGTCAGCATAAACGGGTAGATTTCGCTGGTGCTGGAACAGCCGTCAATCGATGCCGCCGAACGTTGGCTACGGCAGGGAGAACCCTTGCTGGCTTACAACGCCGTTCAGGAAGGCCTCGATGCGTCGCCAGAAAACCTGCGTCTGCGTCAGTTGAAAGGTCTGGCGGTCGCGCGCAGCGGTGACATCGAACGCGCCAATCAGCTCCTGCGCGAACTCGCGGACGAGGGAGGTGCGGACGCCGAGACCCTCGGAATGCTCGCGCGCACGCACAAGGATCTGGCGCTGCTGACGCGGCGCCCCGCCGACCGAGACCGGCACCTTGAGTCGGCCTTCCGCATCTACAACCACGCGTATGAGGCGGCATGCAGCGGTCATGCCGTTGCCGACGCGTCGTACACGGGGATCAATGCGGCCGCCGTCGCGGTGCTGCGCGGCGATCTGGCCACGGCGCGCCGGATTGCCGGCGAGGTGCGAAGCCTGGCGCTCGGCTCCCCGGCAGCGGCGGCGGAGGCATCTGATTATTGGCTCGAAGCGACTCTTGGCGAGGCGGCGCTGATTCTCGGTGAGCCTGTGGAATCGGCAGCCCGCTATGCCCGCGCCACTACGCTGGCCCGCGGTAACTTTGGCAACCTGAGCAGCACCCGCCGTCAAGCTGAACTGCTGGCGGAACGTCTGCCGGGCAGCGCGCAGTGGGTGCCTGATGTACTGCGCATTCCGCCGATCGTGATGTACACCGGTCATATGCTCGATCGCGCGACGCGCGCCCAACCCCGGTTCCCGGCCGCCCTCGAAGATGCGGTGGCAGCGGCCGTCCGCCGACGGTTCGAGTCGCTTCGCCCGGTGGCTGCATACGGCTCCGCTGCGTGTGGCGCCGACATCGTGTGTCTCGAGGCCATGCACGAAATCGGCGGAGAGACGCATATCGTGCTGCCCTTTCCGGCCGCCGAATTCCGCCGCGTCAGTGTCGATTGCGCCCAAGGCAGGTGGGGTGACCGATTCGAGCGAGCCGTGGCACGTGCCACCAGTGTCACGATCACCAGCGAACATCGCGCCCGCGGTAGCAACGCGCCTTACGAATACGCGAACTACATCCTTTCCGGCATGGCGCGGTTGCGCGCGCAAGCGCTGCAAACTCAACTGCACGCGGTGGCGGTCTGGGATGGCAGAGCGGCCCTCGCCGGCGATATCGCGCCGGGGGGTGCGGCGTCAGTGGTGCATTTGTGGCAGACGCAGGGTGTCGAGTTGGCGGAAGTGCGCCTGGCGGAATTGCTCGGCGGGTCACCGGCACCCACGGACATGCGCGGGACCGAGGAATTGGCAAGCGATGAGGCGCCGGTGGCGGGATTCACCCACGAAATCCGCGCCATGCTGTTCGCAGATGCCGTCGGCTACAGCCGTTTGAGCGAAGACCAGACGCCGAACTTCATCACGCAGTTTCTCGGGGCCGTTGCCGGCCTCATTGCGCGAACCGAGCAGCGCCCCGAGCATGTGGAAACCACCGGCGACGGCCTCTACATGGTGTTTCGCAGCGTGCGCGATGCCGGCCTGTATGCCCTGCAGCTCAGCCACCTCGTCGCCACGACGGATTGGTCGGCGCGCGGGTTACCCGATGGGCTCAATATCCGCATTGCGTTGCACTGCGGACCCGTTCATTGCGGGCGCAATCCCATCACGGGGTCACCGCTTTACACGGGGCCGCACACCAGCCGCACGGCGCGCATAGAGCCAATTACGCCGCCCGGTCAGGTCTATGCCAGCAGCGCGTTCGCGGCCGTCGCTGCCGGCCTCGGCGTCGATGACTTGTCGATGCAGTATGTCGGCAAAATGCCGCTGGCGAAGGGCTATGGTTTGCTCGGGATTTACCACGTCCGCGCCAGCAAACGCTGAAAACTAATGGGCGTCTTTGCGCCGCAAGCGCTGCGCCAGCAACTGCAGCATCTGCAACGCGAAAAGCGGCATCAGTTCCACGAGGCGCAGGAACCTTTTCTCATTGATGACGGCCAAACGGCACTCTTCCGCGGCCACCGCCGTCGCACTTCGGGGGTGGCCGTCGATCAACGCCATCTCGCCGAAGACACCGCCCGGTGCGACCCGCTCCACCACTTTCCCGTGAAGATCGATATCGACGCTGCCATCGACGACCGCATACATGCAGTCGGCGGGATCACCCTCGCTAAAAATCAGCTCGCCCTGTTTGAATGAACGAATATCGGGCTCGCGGCGCAGGAACTCGAACGTTAGCATTGGGTGTCCTTCGATAACGCTGAAAATTAGTCGCGTGTGGTGAAGATAGCATGACAGCCATGCGACATAGCAGCCCTACCTCATTGCAGCCTACTCAATTATTGGCCACCGCCGGTGACATCCTGGCCGAACCATTTTTGCGAAATCTTCGTCAGGGTTCCATCCGCCGCCAATTCTTTGAAAACTCGGATCACGGTGAGGTCCCACTCAGGATCGCCCTTCTCCGTGGCAACGACATTCGGCTCGGCATAGAGCACCGGCCCGACGATTTTCAGGGCATGGGTCGCATTGATGGTGGCTTGCGCGGTGGCGAGGTCGGAAACGATGGCATCCAAGCGCACACCGGGCCCGAGCGCGAGGTTGCGAAAATTAACGGTCTCGTCGCCCGGAACGGCTATCGCATCGTGAAAGGGATAGACGACCGGCGGTGCACCGGGGATGACGAGCGTCTGGTTGACGTAGCTTTCATAGCTCGACCCCGTTCCCACGCCGACCCGTTTGCCGGAAATGTCCGCAATCGTTTTGATCGTCTGCTCGTTCCGATGGACCGTCAAAACGGCGGGCGAACTGTAGTAACGCACCGGGAAGCTCAACACTTTCGCGCGTGCGTCGGTGGGACTCATCGAGCAGATGCAGATATCCCAACGCCCCTGCCATCGGCCGGAAACGATGGTCTCCCAGCCCGGCGTCGCGAGTTTCAGGGTGACGCCAAGCTTGGCGGCAAACGCGCGCGCAACATCGACATCGAAGCCGGCGAGTTCATTGTCGGCATCGATGAAGCTGAACGGCGGATAGGCATTGAACAAGACGTCATTGA
>Ga0116229_10004998_pt1 | contig 21706 bp, 47 predicted proteins | sample S1TSphgellanicum_3_FD_87313 | JGI IMG/M metagenome (GOLD analysis project Ga0116229, IMG submission 87313) | Host-associated microbial communities from peat moss isolated from Minnesota, USA - S1T2_Fc - Sphagnum magellanicum MG | ecosystem: Host-associated > Plants > Peat moss > Unclassified...
CCTTGATTTTTTATTAAATTTAGGTTATACTTTAAGTATACTCTAATTAAGGAAACATATGAGCATTACAAAAGATAATCGTCTAATTTTTGAAATTAAGAACAAGAATCGTAAAAAGTATTTTGATGGATCTAATGACCCAGAAAAGTATACCGCAAGAAGAATGCGACAATTAAACAATGGTGCTTTTGGTAGATTAAAAGCTCATGACACCAAAGGTTATAACAAGATGACCATTGGGACAAGTTTAGGACCAAAAATGTAAACAATAAAAAGGAGTATTAAATGGAAGAAGAAGTAAACACACTTAATATTGGTGATACCATAAATAAAAATTATCGTCCAATATGTGGTGATATGTTTTCAACTGATTCAGGATTAAAATCTGGGCATAAACTATCTCATTCTCTAATGATAATAGAGAATGTTTATGAGCTTCATAGAAAATCATCAAGAATAAATAGAAATTATAATGATCAATTGTTTAAACATGAATTATGGAAAAAATTGACTGAAAGACGAGAAATTATTTGGAATCAACACAAAAATGATCTAAAATTATTTCCTAATAAAAACGATTATTTTGCTAAGAAATATCCAGATCGTAGTAAAGCTAGTTATACAGTATATTGTTATTATAATGATTCAAAAAGATATGGTAGATTATATAACTCAAAATATGAATATCCTCCAAGTAAAAAAGTTCAAGTAATAACTGGTACTAAAATAATGTTAAGAATAAGTCATGGTGTGTGTAGTTGTACAGGTAATTATTCTGGTTATAGTCAAGCAACTCCATTAAGTGCATTAATAACTAAAAAAGCTATATATAAAGGTAACTTATTTAAATTAGTTTATAATGCAAGTCAAACAACTTTATTATAAAATATTATGGAAATTAATTTTAATAATGAAGATCATGATAGTGTTATCATAGCCATGGAGGTTGGTTATCAAGCATTAGCAGATTTAGCTGATTTACAACAAGAAATTAATAATGAGTTATTAAAACGTTTAGCTATTTTTGAAGGTAAATCAGTAAAAGAAATTAAAAAAGATATTGATAATTATTTATTAATAAATGATAAAGAAAAAGATTTATTATCAAAAATAAAAGCTGCACAAGAGATTATTAAAAGATATAATAAATCTATAAAAGAGAAAGAAAAATAATCCCCTATGGTATTTACCACAGTTCGATTCTGTGGGGGGATACCAACAAGAATATTGTCATAAAACTGTAACATTAAGTAACTTGACATACCAGTGGAACTGACCTACTATATATAATGCCCGTAGGGTTAGGGGTGCTGGGGTGGGGTAGTAACTCCATGTTATTCAATTGATAGTCAATAGTTATCAATTGGTTATCAATTGTCCTTGATTGTTACTTGTGAAGTAACGTATATCACTGTTAATCAACTAATAGTAATCAATGATAATTAATGATATCAATTACTATCAATTATTATCAATTGATAATCAATTAACCCTAAGTATTTAAGGTAAAATAGAATCTAAATTGAAGTTAAAATAAGAAAGTAGTGAATAATAATGAAAGATAAAGATTGGCGTAATCGTATTGCTTTTAAGAGATTAAGTTTGGGATTTTGGTATACTTATTTAGATATGCCAAGTGGTACTCCATATAGTTCTAAATATTTGTATGAAGTTCATTATGGAACGAAATGGTTTGGTGTCCATAAAGCTAAAAAACTAATAAGATTACAAGAAAAAGGATTTAAGGTCATAAGATAATGAATAATGATAATGATCATCCCTTTTCTAATTATTATGTTATACCTGGCGAAACCATGGAAGAATATTCTATTAGAACTGGTATACCAATTGGTGCTTTAGATAAGTCTTTTTGGCCAGAAAAGAAAGAAGAAAATAATGATTGATGATGAAGAAAAACTTGAAGCAATAAGACAAACATATGAAACAAGTGTTATTAATTTTAAAGAAGCATCCAGAATAAAAGAAGAAAAAGCAAAATTATTACAAAAAACAGATAATGAATTAAAAATGGCACAAAAACAATGTAGTATATTACTTGAGCAGGTAAGTAAAAATCGTACTCAATACGAGATTGCTTTATACGAATTTTGGGAGTTATGTAATGAATAAAGAACAATGGATTAAGTGTACTAAGTGTAATAACCCAATTGAACCGGTGTTTCCGGAAGATAATGCTTATCTTGAACAAATAAATAATGGAGTTAAATTAATCTTCGGTGGTGGCTATGGTATGTTTAGAGATAATCTAGGCGGTAACCCCACTGCATTTTTATGTCATGATTGTGTAGTAGAATTATTAGAGTTTTTTCCACAATCATTTAAAGATAAATTTAAGGGTAGTCATAGTTATGAACATAAATCTGATGCTTTATGTTGTGATTACGCTTGGGAATTTGATGATACTCCGATTGATTTTATTCCAAAAGTTGATGAATAAAAGTATTACAGCTCCAAATGGTTGTATATCTGTTCGATTCAGATATGGAGCGCGATTGAAACTGAATATATATACTATAAACCAATGAGTAGTTATATATTAAAGACAGTCTATAATGTGATTCGTTTCCTTGTTCGGTCACATTTGGCTATTAAAACAAGGGAATAGTTATGGGTGTAAACTGTAAATAACACTACAAGCCTCCGACTATGAGGGAGATTAACTAGCACGACCTGAGCAAGTCTTTAAAAGGCTCATTGATTCGTATATAGGAGGTTTTAAATGAAAAAATATGAAATTGGTGATGAAGTAGTTTTTCTAACTGATAGTTATAATAACGGAGTTAGATTTAAGATAACTAATACATATTTTCAGATGGTTGATCCAAAAGATCATAGTAAAGATTTATATAGTTATCGTATTGAAAATGGCATATCAGTACTTTATAAAAAAGAAGAAGATTTATATTGGATTCCAGCAGGAACTATTAATAGACCAAAAGATGATTAGAGGGTGATAATTATGTTTACTAGAGCAGATTTTTTTGAAAAATTTCAAAAATATGTAGGCAGTGATTACGATTATCTAGTTTTACTTGAATTCTATGATGACTTCTTTAGTTGGGAGTGTTTACCTAATCGAAACAGTTCATCAAATTTAAATAAAGCAGTTGAATATTATTTTACTCAATATAGTAAATTGAAAGTTATTGAGTTTTATGATTTGTACGCACCATCATTTGAAACAGCAATGATAAGTAGAATTGCTCACGATGAATTTCTTAAAGGAGTAGCAGATTATCAAGTTAAATTATTAAAAGGAAAATAATGGCAAAAAGTCAATTTTTGTAGAAAGCTTAATACAATGAATGAATCTATGTTACAATTTTATATTAGAGAAGCTTTTGATAATCAAAAAGGAGGTGATGCAGATTATTTACTAATAATTGCAACAAATAATATTGACCATTTAATATATAATCAAAAACAATTAGGATGGAGTACTGTACCTTGTGATGGTTATTGGGAAACTATTGAAGAAGCAATTGAAAAAATGGGTGAGCATTGGACGACTATTCAAGTTTATGATTTATATTCACCATTTGAATTTGCTCTTGTTAAAACATTTTCAAGAAATGTAGGAAATTGATTTAAAACACAACCCCACATGGTGCGTGTGTCCGTTCGATTCGGTCATGGGGTACTAAAAAATTCACTCAAAGGTAGTGACAAGCGCTTAGTATTATGCTAGAGTGATGTCATGCCCGTAACCATATTCGTAGAAGAATCCCGTCAACTCAATGGTGTTCTTAGGTTCTCGTCAGACAGTCTTAATTTGACCGCAGAGCCCTTTAATAAGTATATTGATGGAATATGCTCACTTAAGCATTACCAGGACGCCCAACCGCTTAATGAATTATTTATTAGTGCGGGGGCTGAACTAAAGTTTCTTAGTGCCGGAGCAGAACGATTTTGGAATGTTCTGCTCAACCTGGCGGATGATTTTATTGTTAAATCTCCGTTCACTGCAACTAAGAAACTTCACCCTTTTCAGAGTGCTGGTCTTAATGTTCTTTATGACTGTATGACGGAGGGTGACAAACGATTTATTCTTCAGTGGGATACTGGAGCAGGTAAAACTGTAGCTGGATCTTTGATCGCTCAAAAATTATTTGAAGATGATCTAATCGATAAAGTTTTAGTATTCTGTGAGCGTGTCAAGATTGATGACTGGGTTGAAGATATGGGTCGAGACACTTTCTTAGATGTTAAGCGCATACCCGAAAATTTCACGAGGGTCAAGCGGCATAACTTTTATCTACAAGACACTTCGGATGTTCTAGTAATGAACTACGAAAAGGTCCGAGGACCATCGAAAAAACGTGGTCAAAAAGTTCCTAATTTTAGTCGAACTGACCTTAAAGAAATCGCTAATCTTATTAATGGTAAAAGAGTTCTTATATTAATTGATGAGGCTCAAAAAATTAATACTGACAAAAATTTATTACGTTCTGGTTTTGATTATATTATTAATCATCATTCTGATATGAGGGTAGTAGCATTAACTGCTACTCCTTATACAACTTCTCCAGTTAATATATTTAATATTTTAGATATATTATCTCCAAAATTAAATAGTATAACTACATATACTAGAGATCAATTTAAGCGTGAGTACGCTAAAGATTATTTTGTAATGTCTTATGGTCCATGGGTAAATGAACTAAAAGTTCGAGAGTGGGACCGTAAAAAACTACGTTTACTAGGTAAAGCCCATGAACGTAGTACTCATATTGCTATGAAGTCAGACCCAGAAATTGCTAAACAATTTCCTGAATCAATTCAAAAGAAACTTATTTTTGATCTAAGTGAAGAAGACAAAGTTATTTATAAATACGTTCTTCAAATGGCTCAAGAACGTTACTCTACTGAAATCGGTTCAGTTCAATGGGGTTACGTAGATATTCTACGAAGAATCTGTAATACTTCTAGTGCTTTGTTGTATGGAGACTCAGCAACAGCTAAAGAAATCGTAAAACATTTTGGTGCTGATGCTTTTAAAATAGAAAATTCCGCTAAGTATCAATTATACGAAAAAGAACTCGAATCTCTATTCGAAAATAATCAAAAGGTTGTTATGTTCACTTATTGGACTAACGCTACTTTGTTTTTATACGAAGATCAATTAAAGAAAACCTTTGGTAAAGACGTTCCAATTTTTACCCACTGGGGAACTGGTCTAGATGATAGCGAAAAGAAAATTCGTCGAGATAATTTTAATGCTACTAAAGGGCCTGCATTGTTCTTAACTAGTGATGCTGGAGAAAAGGGTTTAAACCTTTACGCTCCATATCTCTATCACATAGAACTACCTAGGATGTATAGTACATTTAAACAGCGTTCAGAAAGAATTAATAGGGCTGATTCTAAATCAAAGGGTATTAGTACAACGTGGACTTATTGGTCTACGGCTAAAGGAACGGTAGAAGAAAAAGTCGAACAAAAGATAATTCTCCGCAAGCAAGAAGCCGATATCATTCGTGGTCAACAAGACAGTTCAGAAGATATGGAAGATGCTGAAGAGATTTATTTAAGTCCCAAAGATTTCCTTTTTGATAAAGAGGAAAAATAAAGTAAAAGGATATATAATGGATGAAAATGAAAGACTGATAGATGCTACAGCGTTTGAAATAGTACTTCGAAATACCCACAGAGAAATAATTGGCATGAATGGAGATAAAGATTGTGCTGATACGATTTTATGGGTTATTGAGAAGCTTAATGAAGCCCCCACAATAAAAAGTAAAAGGAGAATAAAATGAATAATAATGAAACATTAGAAGAAAATTTAAAAGATAAAGTTGAAAGAGTTTTAATATTTCTTAAAAATCTGAAAAATGCAGATCCTACAGATAATCGCTTTAGTACAGATTTTGTAATTGATGGAGTATTGGCAATTTTGAATGATGATATTCACCTAGAATATTTATATTTTGGACCTCTAACAGAGAATGATATTAAAACAGCAAATAATATTGCTGAAATGGTTGGTTGGGAAAATGAGTGATAAACATGTAACAGTTTACATGCGGCCTTTCGGTTATTGTGATAAGGGAATAGGCCATGAAGGTGAACATCCACTTTATGAAGATAGTGATAATTATTGTAAAAACTTTGTATCTTCTAAAAGATTATTAGAGATTAAAGAATTATTTGATCTTGCTGAAGAGAATAAAGTTCTAAAAGAAGAATTAGAAGATTTTTATAAAGCATCACCAAATTTTGTACCAACAATTGAATTTGATGATTGGGAATTTGGAAAAGATATTAATGGTACTAAACATTGGTATTCAACAAAAAATGGAAAATTGCCACCCGGTAGTTATTTCCATATTGAACAGGCACAATCTGGTACATTTTACATTTTATCTAGAGTAACACATTTTGATGAAAGTGTTTTTAATACATTTGACGATGCTGTAAAATATGCAAAAGAAAATAATAATTAGATTGAATGTTGCACAAGTTCATAATAATAAATAAATTATTTGTTATTATGGACTGATGGGATAGTCAATCCTAAGAGTAAAAGGAAATATAATGAGTGAAGTGAAAACACCAGAACTAGGTAGATTAGTTCCTCCATATCCACGCGAGCATTGTACTGATTCTGATTGTAAAAGAATTTTAAACGAAGATGATGGAGTATATTTATACACAGATCTAGAAACTAATAAACTTATAGTTCTCTGTGGAATATGTGCTGCTTATGTAGAACTTAATTGCAGTCAACGTTTTATGTTAGTACCCCTATAAATAAAGGAGATATAATGGATGAAAATGAAATTGATAAATTAGCTGATGAATTATTCGAACAATTTACTGATTATTGTAGTAATAATTTAAATTCAGAAGATACGCATACTTTAGCTGTTGAATTAGCAAAAAGATATGATGATTATGCTTTTAATCTCGGAGCCGATCTTTGGAATTTGGCTGTTAGAAAATCGCATTAGATGTAAATGGGTAAAAATAAATTAAATGTATAGAAAGGAGGTGGTGCCGTGAACCAACATCTTAAGGGAATTATTCACCGAGAGAAAGGACTGACGTGTCACTTAAAAAACTAATTTCCCATACTGTTATTATTGGATCTTTATTAATTGCTACTCCTGTAGGAGCAGTTACTAAACATATAAACAGTCCCGTGAAGACTGTTAAAAGAATTTCACACGTAATTAGTAATAATAAAAAATGGTATGAACCGCTTTTGTCATTACCTGATCAACCAATTATTATGTGTATTTTGCATAATGAATCTAGATCAACTTTGGAACATCCAAATCTTGGTGATGATAATGGTAATGGAACTACCGTGAATAATAATACTGGAGAACAATCCGGTATATTTCAAATGAATAACGGATTAAAAGGTGTTTGGGATTTATACGTAATGCCTGTACTTCACGTTTTAATTTGGAAAGCAAGTGCTTATCAACAAGCAGAAGGTTTTGCGATAGTTGTCCACAAAGATGGATATCTACCGTGGACCCATTTTGACGGATGCTAACACAAAGAAAGTAAAAATATGTCAAATGAATCAGAAGTAGACATTGAAGAAAAATGTCGTAAAATGATTGAAGCAGAACAAAAAGTAATAAGTGAAATACCAGATAAAACACTAGAAAATTTAATTGCGTTATTTTATCTATCACAAAATAATATATTAGATAATCCTAAAGGTATAACAAGTATTTTAGATCATGATATACACAGAAAATATGGAGAAGAAGCACTTTATTCAACTTTTCGTGTTTTAAAAGCTGTTTTAGCAGAAATTGAATATAGAATTAAAGAAAAAATAATTTAATTATAAACCAATATATATGATAAATATATAAAGAAAGGAGATATCATGGCATTTTGGCTTATAATATTTGTACTTTTCGTTGTTTTTGTAATAGTTTACGGTAAGCCCAAGAAGAGGTATTAAAATGGATTTCTGTAAACAACAACAAAAAAAGAGTTATAAGTATGAATTATCAGCACAAATTGCTTTAGCTGATTGTATGGCAGATCGAACAAAAAAACGTAAAGAAATACGTTATTATTTTTGTAAGTTTTGTCGTGGTTATCATCTAACGTCACAACCCAAGAAGGGAAATAATGGAGGAAGCAGAAATAGACTATGATATTTTACATAAAAAGATAGTAGATTATCTAATTAATGGAAAATTACATAGTACACTTGTTGGTATCATTATTAATTTAAATGGTGACCAAGGTAAAAAAGATGTTATTGAAGCAACAAGATTTGCTGATTATATTGTTAATCTTTTAAAGAAGATTAATTAGTATGAAAGCAAATAATATTAACTATGATTGGCAAGAAAAAAGTCTTTGTAAAACTGAATTAAAATTCGTTCCAGAAACTGGAGAATATGTTCACTATACAGTAAATGACTTTTACGTGCCACTTGGTAAATTAGTTTCACCAGAAGTGCAAAAAATGTGTAAAAGATGCCCAGTACAAAAGCAATGTTTAGAACATGCTTTACACCATGAAGATCATGGTTGTTGGGCTGGCACTTCTGAAAAGCAAAGAATAAAAATGAGGAGAAAACGTGGAATATCAAAACATGCTCCTCAATCTTTCGCATGATAATCTCATGGAAAAATGTAACAAACAACAACACAAATAATATAAAGGAAAATAAATAATGGCAATTACTGTCCAACAGTTAAAACAATATATGGAAGCCAGTAAGAATATTCTTATTGCTGGTGAAGCTGGAACCGGTAAAACACAAATGTTAAAAACCGCTGCAGATGAACTAGGGCTAACTATGAAGTACTATAGTTCTGCAACCCTAGACCCTTTTGCAGACCTCGTTGGTATTCCAGTTCCGAATACACAAACAAAGTTAGTTGAGTACTATCGACCACGAGAAATTGATGAAGCACAAGTCATTTTCTTCGATGAGTTGAATCGTGCTGATCCTAAAACTATTAATGCAGTTATGGAAATTATCCAATTTAAAAGTATTAATGGTGACCCACTTCGTAATCTAAAGTGTGTGGTTGCTGCAATTAACCCAGTAGATACCGGTTATAATACCGATGAATTGGATATCGCTGTTCGAGATAGATTTGATTTCTTCTTGACTTCAGAGGTAGTCGCTGACTATGCTTACTTTAAGGCTAAGTATAGCCCAGCAATTGCTAGAACCGCTATTGATCTTTTCAAAGAATATCAAATTTCTTATAAGGACGACAAGCGTAGCAAGAAGAATACGTTAGGCTATTTCTCACCTAGAAGGTTGGAAAAGGTTCTTGATGCATTTATGCACTTTCAGACTTCTGAAGTTATTGCAGCATCTCTTCCAGATGATATTATTATTGCCCATAAGCATTGGGCACAACGTCTTGAGGAAGCAATTACTGGTCCTAGAAAACTTAATATTAATCCTGAAGAAGCTGTAGCTAATGCTAAAGAGTTAATTAAGTTAGGCCCCTCAGATTTGCGTAAGAAGCAGAATCAGGAACCATTGCTTAAGACCTATGAAAATCTGAAGGCATTAGTTGCTCAACAAAAGAAGAATACGTCAGATGTTGGAACTGTAGTAGATGTTATTAGTGCTATGCCAGTAGACACTACTGATATTTTTTCAACTTCCGTTGAAGAAAAGTTGATGTATAAACTCAGGACTTGTGCTGCTGCAGCACTAAATGCTGGAATTAATACCGGTCGACTTGTTGACGATTATGGTCCAATTGTTCGAGACTTTGATGCTAACCAGGCACGAGCCTTAACACAAAATTGGCAATATAGTAAGACTGCTAACTTTAATGAAGCTCTTCGTCAATATATAGTTACTCACCCTGAAGTTAAAATGGAAGTAACTAGTGTTGATGAAAGTGGTGAATCTAATGAAAATCAAGATTCTTCGGATATGAAAGCAGATGTGAAAGCAGACGATGTTGATCAAAATGCTGGAATATCAAATCAAAGTGTTATAGATGCACTTGCCAAGCAAATCGTAAGCGCTAAACCGGATTTATCGTTGTAGAAAGGGACAAATGCTAAATAGCTTTGAACGTTCCTTTAAAGATGGTTTATTAGAGTTACTATATCTTGACCCTAATTTAGGAGCAATTGCTCGTAATTTAGGAATGCCTGTTGTAGATAATTCTATTTCAACTGCATCTTTAAGATGGGACAAAAGAGAAAAAAGAATTATTTTCGCTGTTAATGAAAATTTTGTTGAAAACTCAGATGAAGAGATGATTGCTTCAGTTATTCTTCACGAGACAGAACACTTGATCTTTGATCATGTTCTTGAACGAATTGAAGATGTGTTCCCCGACAAAAAAATTCTTCATATGGCACAAGAATGTATCAATAATGATATTATTGAAAACATTTATCAGCTTCCATTACCAGATGATGCAATCACCGGTAAAGAACTTTTGCATAAAGATTGTACTTCACTAAGTACAAAGCAAGTTTATGATTTGCTAATGCAAAATTTACCACCACAAGATGGTAACGGTGATGGCAATTCCGAAAGTCCAAAGGGTATGAAAGGACAAGGCGGGAGTGGTGGAGGTTCACCAAAAGATGGTGATGATGAAGATGATGGAGATTCAGATTCAGACAATAAGGATGAACAACAGGAACCTAAAGGTGGCTGTGGTGGTATCCAAATTGATGATGAAGATGTTTATGATGTCGAAGACTTTTTGAAAGATTTGGTGGAAAAAACCGCTAAAGATAAAAATATGACTTATGACGAACTCATGAACGAAATCGATAATACTAAAAGTGGGGGGTATTCCCCCACTGGAAGTAAAATTGGTGAAAAAAATACTCCAAGTCCCACCAGAATGAATTGGAATCAACTTTTGGCGAAAATTAATCCAAAAGTTCTAGAAGCTGGTAAAAAGACAAAAGTTAAATACGATTGGACTAAACAAAATCGTAGAATGATTTCTGTCTATCCACAAGCTATTATTCCTAAGACAAAAACTAAAGATCCAAAATCTAGCGATAAAGGTGACAGTATTCCAGTCTTAGTAATTGCTTTGGACCTATCAGGTTCAATCCCTAGAAGTTTGGTAAAAATGCTTCAAGGATTATTGGAAGATATTCCCGAGAAACTTATTAAGGCTTATCCTTGCACATGGGGTTCAAATTTGTTCCCTTATGAGCCAGGAGGTCAATTAGGTGGCGGAGGAACAGATATTATCTTAGTTTCTAAATATGTTGAAGCTATTCAAAAAGAAACAAATACTGATCCCTACGTTTTGGTAATCACAGATGGTGAATTTTATGGAGATTTCTCAAGACCAGGAAAAGATTGGTATTTCATGGCTATTGATGATAATTCATATCGCTATCACTGTAAAGAACATGCAAAAGATGACGATCATTTATACCATGTAAAAGATTTTAAGATTTAGTGTTGCAAAACTTATCATATTATAGTATACTGTTAAATTGATGGTATACTATAATATGGTAAGGATTTAAAAAATGGCTAAAGTTGGTTTAGTTTGCGCTGTGCTAAATGCATTTGAGGAATTTACTGAATTAGTAGCTTCCGCAAAAACTCAAAAAAATGAGTTAAAAATTTATCCACAGTTACAAAACAGACATCAAATACCATTAGCGAAAGCTTGGAACAATGGTATTCGAGAAGCTATAGCCGATGGTTGTGAATATATAATCGTTAGTAACGATGATGTTCTGTTTGCTCCTTTTTCAATAGATGAGATGGTCAAACAGACATCATCGGCACTAGCGAATTATAAATTAGATGGTTTAACTAAAGAACCAGTTTTATTTGCTCCTTTGGACGTTAGTGAAACCTTTGACGATCCTTTGGAAATTATTTGGTCGAAAAAATCAACAGAATTTAAATTTAAAGAACAAGAATTATTTAGTTGTTTTATGATAACCCCTCGTACCATTGAACTAGTTGGAACATTTGATGAAAACTACGATCCAGCGTGGCACGAAGACAACTGTTATCATCGTGTAATATCTCTTATGGGTTATGATGTTTTGAAATTTCAAGTTCCCTATATTCATCGAGGCTCTCTTTCTACTAAAAAATTAACTAGACCTCTAAACTCCAGAAAATCTGCAGAATATTATGTAAAAAAGTGGGGGTCTTATAATAGAAGCATAGAACCAGACGGAGAACGTTTTCAAACACCGTATGGTGACCCCAATAGATCTCCGAAAGATTGGATTCCCAATTACAATGGATAAATTTTGTGAATGTGGTTGCAAAGAAATTATAAATTCTACCAATAAAAATACTCGATTCCGGCCAGGTCATAACTTTAAACTTATTAACAATAAAGGAAAACTACTTGTTCCTAGATATACTACAATTTGTATATGCGGCTGTGGTGAAGAAATAATTTCTAAAAATCCTAATAGAAAATTTATTCACGGACATAATGCTAAACTTTTAAATAAAGGAAGAAAGCTAACTTTAGCACAAAGAAAAAAATTATCTGATGCTCATAAACCTTATTGGACTTCAGAACGACGAGCAAAAAAATCTCAAATCACTAAAGAACTATGGGCTAAAGGTACTTATATTAAAAATCCAAGCAGGCATTCTTCTCATGAATATAGATTTAAACCTATTTTGGAGCAACTAGGTTTTTTCTCAACAATTGATACTCCAAAGTTTATTACTTATGATGGTAAAACTAGAGAACCAGATTTTTTTAACCCTATAACAAGAGAAGTTATTGAAATTTTCGGTAGTTATCATCATCGAGATCAAAAGGGTAAAATTCACGAAACTCCAGAAGAATACATTGACTGGTATGCTAAAGCAGACTATACTTGTAGAGTGGTCTGGGATTATGAACTTGATGAGTTTGAAAATACACTAACTGATATGATTAACAATAGGATATTTGCCTAATGACAGTGTTAGCAGCAGCTATTACTGAAAAAGACGGTATTGTTATTGCCGCTGATAGTGAACTTTCTTATGGTGCATGGTCTAAAGAAGATGGATTCCCAAGCAAACTTTGGGTAGATAAAGAACACGGTTATATCTTTGGTGGTTGTGGAACTTTAAGAGAAATACAAGTTTTACAATATCATGTGGAATGGCCAAAATTTCGTCCAGATGAACACGAACTTATGAAATTTGCTGTTACTGAAATAATCCCTAATGTTAGAACTGGTGTAGAAGATCACGGGATACTTAGTAAAAGTAAGGGAGTAGAAACTTTAGAATCTGCTTTTATTATGGCTTGGGATAAAAACCTTATTGGAATTTATGAAGATTTTTCAGTAGTTGAAGGAATTAATGGAAGAATTGCCATGGGTTCTGGTTATGCTGAAGCCTATGGTGCATTAGGAGAAAAAGGTCCATGGACTAAAGATAATGTAATAGAAGCAGCTAGAAGGGCAACCCTTACAGCTCAAGGTGTTGGTGGAGATATTTACTGGGTTAGCACTAAAGATTTAGTTGTAAGAAAAGCATAGTTGACAACCAGACAAATTAATAGTAATATATATTATAAGTACTAAATTTTAAGAATGGTAAAAATTTTTAATGACAACTTCTAAATCTAAGTCCAAGTCAACATTTAAGCCTACTAATAGTAAACCAAAACTTAATTCTATTAGATCAACTATTCAATCGCAAAATAAGAAAAGAATTCTTATTTGGGGTGACTATGGCGCAGCCACAGGTTTTGCTACCGTGGGTAAGAATATCGTTCAAAATCTTGATGCAACTAACGAATACGAAATAGAAATTGTAGCAATTAACTGGACTAGTGAACCACTAGACCCTAAAGAATGGCCCGGTAAGGTTTGGCCCGCTATTAATACTATGTCAATGGATGGTGGACCACCTGACTTTCATGGCATTAAAACTTTCTTGAGGTTATTGCAAACTAGACCTTACGATATTGTATTTATTTATCAAGATACTTTTGTTATTCTACCAATCGTAGAACAGATTCTTGAAATCCAACGAAAGATTAATAAGCCATTTACTACGGTTTATTATTTCCCGTTTGATTCAACTCCCCCCGAAGAATGGGTAAAGGGTGCCGTTTCAATGGCTGACTTTCCTATTGCTTATACTAATTACGCAAAGCAAATGGTTGAAGATTGGTCACCAGAAATTGCAGCTAAAACAGAAGTTATTTATCATGGTACTAATACCAAAGAATTCTTTTGGATTAAAGATCCAAAACAACGACAAGAACTACGTAGAAAATTCTTTGGTCCCATGGCTGATCGTTTTATTATCGCCAACGTTAATCGTAACCAACCAAGAAAAGATCCTTCAAGATCTTTAATGATTTTAAAAGATCTAAAAGATAAAGGTTATAACCCTTTATTGTATTTGCATATGGCACACGAAGATTTTGGTGGGAATATCTTAGAGCAAGCCAAGAACTTAAAACTAGTTTTGGGTCAAGATTTTGTTATACCTCAACCGGGTACATTTAATCCATCGAGTGGTTTCCCAATTAATATATTGAACGAAATTTATAATTCAGTTGATTTATATTTAACAACTGCTTGGGGAGAAGGTTGGGGATTAACTGTAACTGAGGCTATGTGTTGCCACGTTCCAGTTGTTGCTCCATCTAATACTTCTCTAGTTGAAATTCTTGATAATGGTAATAGAGGTTATTTAGCACCATCTGGTGATACTCCTAGCCATTGGGTAGTACAAGGTCCTAATGACCTCAATAGAATGCGACCATTAGTTAATGTTGAACAAACATCAGATATAATTATGCATATTATGGATAATTATGATGAAGCTCTATTAAAAGCAGACGAGGCTCATAAATGGGCTACTAATTTAACATGGAAATCAATTATGCCTGAATGGAATGATGTTTTCCGTAGAGCCTATAATAGAACTAAGGTTGCTGAAAATCTAGCTAATACCAAGAATGTTCAACCCAACTTTATTGAATGGAAGAAGTAACAATGAGCAAATACGATAAATTAGTTCAAGTAGTTACTTGGACTAGAGATAATTATGTACAACAAGCCAAGCAAGGTTTTGGTACTGATATTATCGATGGTCAAATTGATGCTTTAAGTTGGGTACTAGAATTAGTTGAAGGATTAGAAGAGAAGGGGATGTAATAATGACAAAACCGGTCGTAGATATTTTTTTGTACAATGGCGAAAAGTTTTTATTGGATCTTCGTCGAGAAATTCTAAAAGACGTAGTTGATCTGTTTATTGTAAAACAGGGTAATACTACATTCAGTGGTCAACCACGGGAATTGTTTGTACCTGACCAAGAAAACACAAAAACTGAAGTAATTCATTTCCCAGAAAATTTAGATACGTGGGGACGAGATAGGTATCAGCGTGGTTACATTCTTGATTTAGAACAATACGGTGTAAACGATGATTGGATTGTTCTAACTAGTGATTTAGATGAAGTACCAGACCCTAAGGCTGTGGCATGGTTAAAGGATAATTTCAATGAAGATGAAATCTATTCTTTTGAACAGACTATGTTCCAATACTATTTAAATGTAGTTAATACTTCTGAACCTTGGGCTGGTACTAGAGCATGTTCACTAGAAAATTATAAAAAGATTGATGCTGAAACTTTACGTCAACAGTACATGACTAATGTTTTACCTAATGCTGGTTGGCATTGGTCTTTCTTAGGTGGTAAAGAAATGATCGAGAATAAGATCAAGTCTTACGCTCATCAAGAATATAACAATGAATTTATTCTTAATGATCTTAATCGTAAAATGAATGAAAATACAGATGTATTTGAAAGAGGATTTGAATTAAAAACTGTTACTATTGATGACAGTTTTCCAGAGTATATTGTAAATAATCAGATGCTCCTTCAAGAGTATATACGGAGATAATAATGACTAATGATGAGCTTAAAGATAAGCAAGAACAAACTTTAAATCAGTTAAAGAAATATAATAAACAACGTAAAACTGAAATAGTTGATGATCGTAGCATTGCTTCAGTAGATGAAGTAGCCGAACTTCAAAACGAAGCTAGTTCGATGCTTTCGAGAGATTCAAAGCCACGAGATATTCAACCAATAAAAAGTGTTGAAGTGAAGGCCGAGATTAAAGCAATTCGACACCCCATTCCCGGTTTGCTTGATGATGATACTGATGATCTAGATAATATTGATGGTCCACGAGATTTTTTTGAAGATGAAGATGAACAAGAAAAGCCACTTATTTCGCATATTTGTCCGTACTGTGGACAACTAGCCTATCAAAATCAACTACACGGTCTAGGTTATTGTAAAGAGAAAACTCAGTACGAGCAATAATCAATGACATTAGACCAAGCTATCTACACAATTCTTTCGGCTGCTCAAATAGATGTTACTGATAGTAATATCAATGCCTTTAAAAATTTTACTGCCAATAGTATGTGGTGCAAGATGGTCATAAGATTAGCCTCAGGCTATATTGGTCTTAGTAATAATCCATTAGTACAAGAGGCTATAATGGTTCTTCAAACTAATGGTATTTCGGTAGATGCTGGTGACCCAGCTCTATAAAATAATATAAGTTTTTAATAAAAATCCTGGTCAACGTATTATACGTGTGACCTATCAGTAGTACTTAAATTTCAAGAAAGATGGTATAATAATATCCATGCAACCAAATTATCCTATTACTGACACCTTACCAGAGTTTGAAGAAGATAACGCTGCTATCAGTGCTCTCATGTTTAAAATATCTAAACAAGCACCGATTCATCAAATTTGCTATTATAAAAAAGATATTCGTTTTGACAAAGAACTACTAAAACAAAACGGTACTTTATTGGCTTCTACTAAAAATTTAGGTGACAGTTCTAAGAAAAAAGAAGCAGAGTTATGGTTATATAAAAATGTATATATTTATATACGTGTTTATTCTGGTTCTCCAAACATTGATGTAGTATTTGTTAATAATGAGGATGATAATGGCAAAAGTGTAAAAGATGTGTTTGATGAATTTGAACAATCTTCTAAACCTGTAGAATCTACAAAAGAAAATGTAGTTAAATTAAAATTTTGGAGTTCAGCTTCATATGGTCCGAAATATGATACAAAATTTTTAGAACTCCCAACATGGGACGAGATTAATACAAATTATGCTAAAGAATCGCATAATCCAATTCAAAATCTAATGAATCTAGATCCATCTTCTATAGGTAGTGGTGGTAAAATAATTCTATTGCACGGTCCATCGGGAACGGGCAAAACAACGCTTATTCGTGCACTCATTAGAGAGTGGCAAGAATGGTGTGACGCTGAATACATTATTGACCCAGAAGTAATTTTAAATAGCTCTAGTTATTTAACTCAAGTCGTTATGGGCAAAGATGAATATGATGAAGATGAAGATGATTTTTTAAATACATTTTTTGATAATGATAAATCTACAGAATCTAAAGTAAAATCTAAATCTAAATTTAGACTATTAATATTTGAAGATACTGAAGAACTAATCGCTTCGGATGATAAAGGCTCAGTAAGTCCTTCAGTCTCTAGGCTATTAAATATAGGTGATGGTTTATTAGGTCAAGGATTAAAGGTGTTAATCTTGATTACGACCAACGTTAAACTAGAAAAACTTCACCCAGCTTTACGACGCCCTGGTAGAACTTTGGCTAATATTCATGTACCACAACTTACTTCTGACGAAGCCTCTGAATGGCTTGGAAGTTCTCATAAAGAAGCTACACTAGCTGAATTGTACGAAGAAAAGAATAAACAACAAATCGTTGCAGAAAAGAAAGAATGGAATGGTCCTACGGGAGCCTATCTATAGAAAGGTATACAATGTTTAAAAGAAAGCAACAACAAGTTATAGAGCAACCAAAACCCAAGAGAACAGTATTACAATGGGCTGAATCGTTAGCGTATGACGAACGCACCCGGAGAATGTGTGCTCGTAAAGGTTGTGGATATGAATATCGTTATCATGAACCAGGATATTATCCTGCTTGCCCCGAGTTTTTAGACATAACAGAAGTTAATAAGGAGAAGAAGTGAGTACACTTGAAGAACGGCTTAAAGAACGACAAGAAAAACGTGATGCTCAAAGAGAAGCATATGAAAAATGGCTTGCTCAAAAAGAAGAAGAACGTTTAGCTAGGCCATTAGTAGAGCGTCTGCGTGATTGTGGACCTTTTGTAGCAAGTGATGGATACATGTCTTTGGCAGTTGGTGATTATAAAGATTCTCACGAAGCAGCAGATCGAATTGAAGAATTGGAAAGACAATTAAGGGAGAAAAATGACAGTATATAAGTTAACAGTAAATTTGGACGCAACTCTTGCAGTTCAAAATAAGAATGGTTCATACAATTATTTTAAGCCATCAGTCGGTGCAGAATTTACTACTGACGAGATAGATGATCCAAAAATTCTTAATCAAAAGTTTGAAGATTTGTTTAATGGAGCAGTTGGACCCAATTTTAGTTCAATCGTTACACAATTAGTTCTTAACAATCCTGATGCTAATGAAACGTCTGAAGTCGAAAACAATTGCATGTGTACTAATGATAATTGCGATTGTAAACCATTAGAAATTTCAGAAAAGCCTGAATCTTCAATAGTTCATTATGATTCAGCAACTCTATTACCAACTGAAATTGATTTAAATGGAGTACCAGTTGGTTCCATTGGAGTTGATGAAGAAACAGGAAGACAATTTCGTTCGGAAGGTACAGTTCTCAAATCTCAACCTAGAGAAGAGTGGGAATAATGAAAAAAACTAAACTAATCGAAATAGTAGCTCAAGCATGGAATAAACATCCACATTCAGAAAAAGAAATGGATGCTAGTTTAGCCATTACTATTATTGATGATATTTGGGAAGAACTAGAAAAAGAACAAGCACAAAAACATACTAGCTAAGGAGTAAAACATGGTTGCAAGAAATAAAAATAAAAGAGATATATGCGGTAATTGTAATCAAATTATTTATTTAGATGCATGGTATAGCCCAGCACGTTGGATGCATTTAAGAACAAATGACGTTATGTGTAATGCAGAACCAATAGCTATACCAAAATCTGAATTACGACCAATATTAGTAAAGAAAGAACAGTAATGAGTTATTGTAGATTTGTTGAAGGTGACGTGTATGTATTTTTAAGTACTGCTAATCTTCTTGAATGTTGTGGTTGTTTTTTGCAAGAACGAGAATGGGTAGACGATGAAAGCATACCTTTCGCGAAAGGTGGCTTTAAGTATATTGGAGAAATTATACAAACTGCGTTTGATACTACTGATGGTATGATTAAGCACTTAGAATTGCACAAAGAAAAGGGTCATTACGTACCCAGTTCTTGTATAGTAGCTCTTCTTGAAGATAAAGAAGAAAACGATAAAATAATGAGTGAAAATAAAAATGGAAATTATCAAATGTAAAGTATGTGATGTTCCTATCATGAAGTCATATGGAACATGGATACATTGGGGTTGGCAAGGTAGAGATGAAAATGTCTTTTGTGACAATAGTTTTAAAACTGTAGCTACTCCAAATTATGAAGAAAGTGAAGAAAATTGGGAAGCAGAATTTCTAGACCCGAGTCTATGAATAACAATGGATTTTGGTATGACGTATTTCATCTAAACAATAAACCAAAAATCAATTGGTGGAATGTTTTATATTATTTAAGTGGTATTACAACTGTTGTTTTACTAATACTAAGTATAGTAGCATTTACATATAGTGCATATTGGTATTATGGTATTATTGGATTAATTCTAACTTTAATAAATTTTAGAATTACGATTGTTATTTTATATAGAGCAGTATAAATGCAAGATAAAAATGATCAAGTTTGGATCTCAATTTGTTCTAAGCATCATGTTAGAAACTATGAATGTTCAATATGTAATACTGGATATTGGTTATCTCAAAAAGAACTAGATGAAGAACACGAGTTATTTACGAATAATTATCCTGAATGGTATAAACAACATAATAATGGGAAAGAACCCAATGAATCCGCTTTGGAAACATGGCGTTCTATTACAGAAAAGAAACGAAATGGATAATGCACAAGAACTTGAAATAATATGGCCTGAAACAGGTGAATATCTTTCCATCGAAATGTGGGAGAAATGTAAGGATCGCAACTGTTTTAATAAAGCCACTCATGAACTCTGGCAACAAAATGAGTATTTAGATTTTAGAGGTAAATATTGTTTAGAACATATTTTAGAATTTAAAAAGTTAAATAAAAAGGAAAATGATGATGGCTAATTGTGAAATCTGCTATGGATGTGATGGACCTGCTAATTGTCAAAATCATTGTGAATGCCACGAAAATGATGAATTAATTCAGAAAATAGGTCTTGAATATCGAGATATTATTTTTAGTGGTAAAACTCAAGAAGAAATTCAAAGAGATTTTCAAGAATGGATGAATGATGATGAGAACTAATATAATTCAATATCCAGATCCTTTTCTTAAGGTTCCTACGGATACAGTGTTAGCGGAAGATTTTGATAAACTACCACATGTTCATAAAACATTAAAAGAAGCAATGGAAGAATACAACGCAGTAGGAATTGCTGCTAATCAATTAGGTCAAAATGTTAGAGCATGTCTAGTAGGAGAAGATTTTTTAGTTAACCCTATAGTAGTTGATAGTCGGGGAGATATATCATATGAATTAGAAGGATGTCTTTCAATTGATTACGGTATGAAAGGATATATCCGTCCTGCTGATGAACAAGTAATTGTTTATTACCAAAACATTGAAGGAGATATCCAACATAAACGTTTTGAGGGTTTTGAAGCAAGAGTAGCATTACACGAAATTAGACATTTAGATGGAAAACTTATTAATGAAGGGCATGAAAATGAATAAAGAAGCACAAAAAGAGTTAGTAGAAACAATAGAAGTAATGGCTAACACAATTGAAAAATTGGCTTTTGTAGTTTTGGATTTACATCAACGTGTTATAAAATTAGAAAAGAATAAAGAAAATGAACAAGAATAATTGTAAAGTTGGCCAAAAAGTTGCGTATTTCCCTAGAAGTGAAGTACCAACTAATAAAGCAGAATTTGGTGTTGTTACTGAATTACGTGAAAAGTGGGCTATGGTATTATATACAGGAGATACTATATCAAAATCTACGTTGTATTCAGATTTAGAAGCAATACCAGATAAATTAGTTACAGTAGGAGAAAATGACAATGGCAGATATATGTGATATTTGTAATGAAGATAAAGATAGTACAAAAATATATGAGCATTTACAACAAAAAATTTGTTGGGTATGTGCTCTAAGAGTTATGGCAATGTGGGAAGATAAAGTAGAAGAACCCATTAAAGTAGAGGAACCTAAAGTAGAGGAAAAAGTAAATGAATAACAAAAAGATGTATATACCTGATCCTGATGAAATGGAACAGTTACAAAAAGATTTAGAATTAGCTATGGAAAATGATGATGGAAAACTTAAAATTCTTCCATCTAGAGCGTCTATTAAAAGACAATTTGCACATTTTGATAAAGATAGTGCGATGCAAGCTCAAGCTGCCCTAGAAAAATTAGATGAACAACTAGGTAATACTGATACTACTAATTTATCATTAACTTATCCTGAGGTTGACTCATTTGTTGAAGAGCTATTGGCTGTTCGTAGGGCAAATGATATCTTGTCGGCAAGAGAACAGACTTTAAAGACATATGCTAATAATGTGATTTCTAATACTCAATTAGA
>Ga0116229_10004999_pt1 | contig 21705 bp, 16 predicted proteins | sample S1TSphgellanicum_3_FD_87313 | JGI IMG/M metagenome (GOLD analysis project Ga0116229, IMG submission 87313) | Host-associated microbial communities from peat moss isolated from Minnesota, USA - S1T2_Fc - Sphagnum magellanicum MG | ecosystem: Host-associated > Plants > Peat moss > Unclassified...
ACTTGCATTGTTTTTCCAATGTATGCAAACCCTTAGCTAATTCCAAAATTTTGGCAAAAAGTAAAATATTTTAGAAATAAACTAAAAATGAAGTGATTTTGGAGGGTTTCAATCATCAGAAGTAAGACAACAACAGTCAAAATTTCCAGATTTCTATATTTAGTTATAAATGTGTGGCCATTAATATAACAGGTTGGTTAAAAATTTGTACTTCAAATTTAGTTTATAGCCAATTTGGCTAAATCCTCTAAAAAGAACACTTGCCAATGACTTTTTGGCTATACTTTTTGAAGTTTGGAAGGTAGGCTGGCAACCCTTTTCAATCTAAACTACTTTGTATGGTGGGTCTGTTGACAGAAGAATTCAGAGTACACTAAACAGATGCATTTGGAGCAAGAAGCTCCACTGACACTAATAAAATGGCTTGTACACTGTACTTTGGATGAAGTTTAGCCAAAATTTTGAAAAAGGCTGTCAAATTGAGTTTGGGCCTCTAAATTTGGCACAAGGTACAATCAGTGTAAATGGGTCTTAAAAAAAGATGGGATTGGCCATAATGATTGGCTCTGGTGATGGCCTTTTAAACACTCTCTCAATTTTTTACTGTCCAGTTTTTCATCTTTATGGTGGGAATGGGGAATGAATTAAAACTGTATAGTAGATGTGCTAACCAGTTTTGTTTTTTTATAATTTAAAAAAAAATTAATCAATAAATTTGTGATGTAGGTGAAGTGGCAATCATGCATAAGGAAATTCCATATTTGGGCATAAAAAATGTGGGAAAAATATTTTTTTGCATCCTTTTATATTTTTGGCTACCTGTTGCAACTTAGGATAGAATATGACAGATTTAAAGAATTAATCATAAATTCTTTTTCCATTTGACAAATTTTCGCCTTAAAAAACCCCGAATGATATCTACTTGTAGAGACCAAAGAGGGGGACATGGGTGGAGCTGCTCTAAGTGCATCTCCAGCGGTGCTCAGTATGTGACCCTGCGAAAATATTTTTCACATCCAAGTTTAGTTATGTACTCTTTTGCAACTCCACCAATAAAACTGAAACTGGGACAGCAAATAGGTGGGGGTCAAACCACCTGGACCAATCATTATGATGGGCCAATCAGAAACACTGAGCAGCAGTTAGATCACAACTATTATACTCTTTTTCTGCAGGTGCACAGCGCTGCTGCTGCGGCTTGTACCAGCCACGGCAACCTAATCCAATTATGCTCAGCCAAAACTATTTTCCTGAGTCAAACCGACATATGTTGAACGTTATTCATCCAATTGTACCGTGCAGGATCACATACTGATCACCACTGGAGATGCTCTAAGAACGAAAACATCTCAACATATATGGCCTCAAAGATACGGATAACTGCAAATCCCTTGTGGATCGATCGACAAGCTCTTGTTCAGGTTCCTGACAAAGTTTGGTAGAGTGGCTGTCTTGTGTAATGCTTGAAACTTGGGTTCATGAGCTACCTGTTTCTGCAGCACTGACACCCGCAAAGTTCGTAAGGGGGGTTTTAAACAACCTGCATTTTCCACGGCTTGGCAACCAAAGGCACAATGAATTAATCAATGTGGACAATACGGCAATGGCAAGTACTAATAGTCAGTTCTTAGTTCTTACCCCCAACAATAATTCATTCTCACACAAAGAGTGTGTCCATCCCCTTACAAGTCTGTTTTGAATGAGTCATGGACTCCCCACCCACATAATCTACTTTGGTGTTGTGCATTTCTTTTCAGACTTTCAGTCAGTGTGGTCTGAAGGACTTGTAGTTAAAAAAACACAGTTATTGAGTGTGTCCTCAATAACTAACTGTAAGAAAAGCTCTCAATAAGCTTCTTTTTTTAATGTGAAGTGGTAGAAATTGTCCACACTGTAGCCTTGCCATTTTACATTACAAAAGTATCTTAAGGCAAAAGAAGAATTATGGAAATTCAACTATTTCACCAAGCAAAAGTATAATCTTCAAAAGAATCCTCTAAAAGAAGCCAAAATCCTTTAAGATATTATAACTCTATAGCTAATCTCAAGTTTCAACACAACCCAAAATACCATCTTTCAAAAATCCTTATATAAGACATTTTCAACTTATATAAGACCTAGTATACCCTATTTTTATATTTCAACTTATAATATACCTAATAAACTTATATAAGGATTTTTGTAGATGGTATTTTGGGTTGTGTAGAAAATAGCTTATAATAGACCTACTACCTAGGGGGCCAAAATCCCTTAAGCTACTATACTCTATTATGAATCTAAACACAATACCCTTGTCTTGGTGGGCAAGGTAAATAAAATTACAAAGAGTTCAACTATGGAATTCTATTTGTTTGGCTCTTTTGCCAAGTTTATTTGTCCTGTTTCTTCTCAAGTCCCACTTTGCCAACTTTATAAGTCCACAATCTTATTTGGCTCTTTTGCCGACTTCACTTTGCCAAATTGCCAAGTCTACATGCTGTCTTTCTTCAATTCTGTAATGAAGCTCAAGTGGTGACCATCCATAAGACCATTAAAGCAAATCTAACAACAAAAAGTAAATCCTTCTATATCATACCTATGACTCATGCCAGCCAAAAAAGGAAGTAAAATAAATAAGACCAATTTGTCAAAATTTTAAAAAATTGAACCCAATTCAAAACAGAAGATCATTTTGAAACTTACTAGTGGACTTAGCATACTTAGAGATTATTGTCAAAATTTTGAAATATTCAAATTGGGGTTGTCAACCCTTTTTTCTTAAAAAAAAACTAATTATTTCAACAAGATTTGCTGAATATGAATCATAGGTATTGTATTCTTCCTTTCTTTCTAGATTTATCCAAAGTCTACAACTTGAACCCATTCACCACGTTAGTCACATAGGGTGCCATATATCAGTGTTGGGTAAATTTTATAATTTAATTAGTTTTATGATAGGGTTATGTTTATTTTTTTAAATCAATTTATAATTAATATAGGGTATGCATTAGTTTTCAGTATTAAATTTTTTTAACATATGTATTAATTTTTTAATGTATTGATTGTTAATAGGTTAATAAATGAATTGTGTATCATTTATGTGATAGTTTTGATTGTAGCAAGTCCAAGCGAGACCTACTCTCAAGAAAGTAAATTCTACGTTCATTGAATCTGTTTTTTACTTTTGCTCATCTTCAATCAAATGGAATGGTTGATGGTTTAAAACAATGGATCAATATGCTATTTTTTGGGGCATGAATTAAAATTAATCCATCCCAAAAAAGAAAATGATTTTTTTTTCCATTACATTTCTCAAACCCTCCAAAAATGGGAATTGTCATGTGTTTTTTTTCGATCAAGTATTAAAATTTAAATTTAAATAAATGTAGGGTATTAAAACTTGATTATATATATATATATATATATATGATGGCTTAAATATGTGCATAGTAGAAAATTAGATAATAATATGATGAGAGAAAATAGGGTGCTTAAGGTGAATGAAACAACTAGACAATCAATGGATGTACAATTGCAAGTTTTGTTGGATAGATTTGGTCTATTACACCAAGTTATTGCATTCATAAAAAATGAAAGCATAAATCTTTCTATTATGGCAACAACTTTGCATTCCATCATTGACTATGAGCCCTTAAATATTCTTAGGGTTTATGAAGGCACATGTTTTGGGCATGTGATGTCCAGGGATTGTCAGTATGCAACAAATGATGAAAATGTTTTTGTTAGGCTAAGAAATGTTAGTGTGAAAAAAGTTCAAAGTGGTTTACAAAAAACCATTTCGTGGACTAAAAGGTTTGAGAAAGGAGGGCACGAATGGGAACGAGCTTGTTTTAAAAGTGGCATGCGACATCAAGAGTTGAAAACCTTTATGAAAACCAGATTCACTTGCAAGGTCATCATGTTCGAAAAGACCTTTGACTTTAAGAATGCCATAATTCGTTGTTATGGCAGGCAGAAGTCTATTACTCTAAAGCAAATAATACCTAAAGCCCAAGTGTGCACTATTGCTAAAGTAATCACCTCTATTTAAAATCTTATTGTATATGCCTATGTGATGAATCAAAGTAGGGGCCATTGGTTGTTGTCAAATGCCTTGACAATAACCATTACCTTTATTATGGAAATGGAAGCTTAGTTGTTGGAATTTTTTGTTGGGCCTAAAATATTTGATTTGTTTGAAGTAGAGATCTACCTTTTGCACAAGAATATGCGGCTAGAGGTAATAAAGGTAATCAAACCTTTTTTGGAGTTTCTAAGCTTTTTTTATGCGAGGCAAGCTCACAACATGATGGCTTTCATGTTGGATCCCCATTTCAAGGCATTGCAAATAGTGGAAAACTTGGTGAGACGCAGGAATGTAATCTGATTGGCATCTAAATATGATGTCAAGGTGGTTGTTCTTCTTTTGATGGTATGCTTTGATTGGCTAAACCATGTTGTTGGTACATATGTTATTTTAGCAATTGATGATGCAAGACTAAAACTTGAAGAAAACATGTTTGGGGTTGGGGCCTCAATTGAAGAATCTTTTCAAGCATTAATCACTAGGGAATTATCTTTATTTAGGAAGCTTTCTATTCCTTCATCTACATGTGCAGATTCATTAGCTTGGTGGCGGATGCATGAAGGCCAATTTCCAAATTTGGGTTTCCTTGCAAAACATTTTTTTGGAATCTTGGGTTCATAGATAAAAATTGAATGGGTTTTTTGTCTTGTAGGGGTGTTGATAGCTTTAAGATGTTACTACTTGCAAGTGGAGAATATGGACCGGATTCTTATTGTGGTAAAGAATTGACCTAATGATTCGTGCCCCAATTGTAAGCCAAATTTAGTCTTTAAGCAATACTTGAAAGTTGAAGAGTCTTTGGCAGAAGATAATTATAATTTAATTGAAGAACATAATTTTTTTGAAGAATTGGAGGTTGATGGTGATTAATTTTGTGGGTTGGGCTAAGTTTGTATTTTGTGTGGGGTGTGGGTGGGGTAGGAGCTTGTGCTGCACTTGGGTGGAGTTTTTTAGAATTGGGGTTCGATGCCCCCACAAGTTACTTTGATTTTGTTTGAATTTGTTCATGTTGTTTTTGTTCTAGAAAGTTAGGCTACTATTGTAAGTTTTTTTATTTATTAAGTAATAAAATTAAAATTTTGATATGCATATCTTTAATGCATACCTACCATGTTTTGAAATTTGAAAACTGACATATACATAACTGGTAAAGGAATTTTGAAAAAAAAAAATGTGTAATCGACTACTATAGTAAATTGAATTATTTTTTTAAATACATATCTTTTTTCATAAAATAAAATGAAAAAATGTTTATAGTTATCCACATGAGAGGTATAAAACTTGATAACCGAACAACACTAGTCCCAACCTCCAACATGTTGGGGGCGTGTTATCTAACCTTACAAGAGGTACAAACTTGAATTTTTTGTATTTTGTCCAACTTTCAAGGAAGTATGACAAATCAAGGTATGTCTAAAATGCATACATCTCTAGTTGTTAGGAAGAAGTTATCAATGCACAAAATTGTTCAAAGTCATCCCAAACTAAATTGTTGTCTGTTGTTTTTGTACAAGTAGTAGGCGTGTACAACAAACTACAATTTTTTGGAGTTGGATAAAATTTGTTTCTCTTATGACTACCTAAATTGTATCTATGAATTATAAAAAATTTCACCTAGTGATACTATAAAAACTCCTTGAACTTTTGGTTGTAAAGCTAATTTATTGCAAACTTTCCTAGTTGTCCCTCTACATCCACTTTTAAATCTTGAATTCCTATCTCCTCTTTAATAGCACTAGGATTTAATCCTTCATGTTCAAGTTGTTATAAATCTTCTTTGGCTACTCTACTATTTAGATTTTGCAAACCTACCTTTAATTCTTGTAGCTCCTCTTTGGCTACTCTAAGATGCCCTCCTTGCTTTGGTTGATATGCTAGGACTTTTGTTTCTGATTTAGAATTCTCTACAACTCTTATGTTATTTTCTCTTTAGTGGTCTAACCATATGCTTTCAAAATGTTGATGAAAGATTTTAAACTATCTCTCTCACAATTTGGAAGCTTTGACATGCTAAAAAAGTTTTGCATGTGAATTTAAAAGATAGATTATGAATCCAAACCTTGCACCATAGCCTTGTGAATTTGGGCAAATTAATTTTGGTGGGAATGGGATGTGCTTGAATTTGGGGGGAAATTGGAAGTCTTTCCTTAATTAATGTGTAGCTATTATTCTTGCATTAGATTCTTGTAAACCCTAATCTTTGTTTATGGTCAATTGTGTGTTATTTAACATGAACTTTGCACCCCATCACCAATTTAATGATACTCATTTTAATGTGCAGTCCGATTGCCTATGACCAAACACTCATTCCAACCCAAAACTTGGGGTTGTTATAAAATTGGACCATTTTTTTCCCATGACCAAACATTAAAAATACCTTTCATGTTCCCCCCTTGCATAATGAAAATCAACTCATGGCTAATCACTAAATTAATCCCCTGTAAAATTATTCAATTTTTTTACAAATGTACCCACCTAAACCCCTAATATGAAACACTTAAATTTGATGGTTGGTCACTAATATGAAAAACCTAAAACAATTTTTTTCTCAACCAAGCATTTGGTAATGGGCTAAAAAAATAATGCCCATAAGCAATAATTTGTTCTAACATAGGTAGTTATTGCACTACATAAGTGCTTAATGATCAGCCTTTATTTGGCGGTGGGCCAATTTACCCTAAAAGAATTTTACAAGAGTGAATATGAATTGAAGAATTGCTAAAGATAGATATTTTTTGTTATAATGAATTTGAGTTAGGTTTAATGTGAGAAAAGATATTTGTTTACGGAAAAACAAAATTGCATCATGAAAGTTTAGTCCATTGTATATTTTAAGAAAAGATTGTGAGAAGTAGATGTGAATTATGGAGAGACAAAATATTTGCATGGACAATGTGTTAATGAGTTAATGTGGTTGTGCATGAAAAGCCATGTCTAAAATTTTGATTTGAGATTTCAAAGAAATTGATGAAGGAGTATATTTTATTTAATGTGAGGTGAATGTGTATGTTTAGAAGAAAAAGAGCTAAAATGAGCATTTGAGCATGAAGTAACAAGATGATACTATCCATTGAAAAAGTTTAGATGGGGCATAATTTGAATATGATCCTACTTGATGCACAAAAATTAAGGAGAAGCTATAATTTGTTGAAGATGGAGGCCATGACATTGAAAGTATGACAATATGTTTGTTGTTCATGATTTTTGCAATAAAGCTAACATATGTGTTTACATAAAATATATGAAGGGGGGAACATATTAAGTGTTTAAATTTTACATTAGTTACACTAATATGCATGGGCAACCAGTTGTCATTCAAAAAATTGATAACCAAAGCAAAAGTATTAACCCCTCCACGAGACTACCATAAACCAAAACTAGCATAAACAACTATTGCTAATGCAAGATTTGGCAAAACATGATGGTCTATGGTCTTCTTAACCATGGCTAGCAACACTTCTTCCACACAAAAAAATCGAGAAGGAAATAATGCATGGGGGCTTTGGTGTAAAACTAACCTCTAAAGCCAAACATTCTCACAAGTTGACAAGGGCATGTAACCCTTGCAAATATACAAGGCGAAATCCTCCAAAAGTTGTTGTTGTTGTTCATCAAATTTTTTTAAAGAGTTTGTAGCACCAAAAAATAAAGTAATTGCACAAGCAAATGGAGTTGTTTTTTTCTTCCTTGATTATTGAACATGAACTACATGTTCTACCACCTTCTCACTCAATTATTGTTTCCTTTGCGTAAATAACCTTGAATGTGCAAGATGGAATATATTCATCAACTCCACCCACACTTTCGACATAATAGCATTCCTCCTCAACCATTGTAACCTAAACACAAAACATAGACAATGCACTAATTAAAACAAAAAGAATGCCCTAAAAATCTTAAACTTAAAGACAAAAGAATGGAGATTAAGTTGGAAGCTTACCTTTGTTGGTAACTACACTGTTACAAAAGATTATTGAACATCAAAACACACATCCAATGAATGCCACTTGCAACTAGCAAATGCCAAAGAACTAATGAACACCAAACAACTTGAAAGAAACTACTAACCAAACCATAGACAAACAATTTTGTAGTTCATCCACAAGTTGTCATGTTTTTCCAACAAGTATGCATAGGACAAAGGTTTCAGTTTATCCAACAACTATGCACAAAAACAGAACTTGGGTTTAAATTCATCTAGCAACTATGCAAGTAGATGTGGCAATAACATCAAATTGTGACACCCTTGTGCTAATGCCATTCGAGTTGAACTTTCAAGATTTTTGAGTTCTGTAATTTCATTCAATGAAAGTTGTGCCAAAATTTCAACCATGTTCTTTTACTCTATTACATGCATGGTTAATGATTGTAGGAATTCTAGGCATGTTCACATAATACCTAGGTTGATCTTCAGATAAACCATCAATTGAAACTTATGTTGTTGAACCTATGTCGATGAGCTCTTTTGCAGTTGTATGTTTTGTTTAATCTTGTTCACCACCTCCTATTCTAAAATGTGTATAAAGTGCTAGGTCCGATTTTTGAATCCTTGGCCTTAGGGTTAAGTGGCCAAATCCTTGTACCTTTGAACCCTGACATGATATTTTTTTTGTAAGTGTTAGGTTTAGTGCTTTGTCTACCTACCTTGGCAGTGTTATGTTATTTGGTTCTGTGTAATTCCCCCTAACCATTGCTATGTTTTTTTCCTTTTTGAAAGTACTCTTGAAAGGCTTAAAGCAAGCCACATCCAAGGGTTGAAGTGCATGAGATGTATGTGAAGATAGAATAATCATATCCAACCCAAACTTTTTAGTTTGTTCAATTGCCTCAAGGGTGACATGGGATCCATGCCCATCCAAGATGAGTGAATGCCTACTTGTTAAGGATATTCCACTTGGTATAGATTTTTTGAAAACAGACATAAACTTTTTGAAAAGGAAGGTAGTCATCCATGCCTTTAATTACATAGCCATACAAGTTCCTCGTTTATAAAGTTGAATGTAGTCGTCACGTATCCTTTTTCCTTTAAATATGTAGAACTTTGACAGTGTTGTTCTTGCTACATAGACCACACAATTAACAATCAACCACTTTTTAAATTTCGAAATAGTGTTATACACATGGTGTGAACTTCATTTTGCAAGAACCTTTGCTCTTTGTTGTCTTCTTGCTTGAATGCATGTTTCATCATAATTCCAAATATGGTTTATAACATAATTGTGTTTGTTGTAAAGGGATTCTAAGTTTTGGTAGAAGCTTTGGTAAAATTGAATTGTCAGCCCTTGTGTTTGGTTAATATCCATCCTTTTAACTTAACGAATGTTAAGTTCAAGATGTCTCCTCTTGAATTAGTACCACCAAGAGGTCCTTGGTACCCTCGTCGAAAAGGTGTTGGCCTTGTTTGAGTTAATTCTACCACTTTCATTTTTAATTGTTATAGGTTAATTAATAGCCCAACTTCTGGCATAGATAAAACCCAAGCAACCACAACCTGATCTTCTTCTACTGTTAGCATGCTTGTTGGTCCAGGTTTCCTAGATCTTGTTTTCCCATACAAATGATTAGACAATGAGGTAAGAGGTATGTTCGAGTGCATACTTGCCTTCCTCAACAAAGTTGTCCTATTTTCAATTGCATCCATGGCCTCTTCTAATGTTTCATTGATCCATTTGCCTCTAGTGATTAGAAGATTGCATCTATTACTTTTTTTTTCTTGTTAATTCATGTCCCAAAGATGGTGGGACATTTTCCTTGTCTTGATTTGGTTCCTCTTGCAATCCACTTCGCTTCCTACCTATGATGTAGATCTCCCTGGTCCCAACTAGTGTTGGCCAAATATGTATAAAAATATGGTTATGCATGTAGATTGGCACTAGATATGGATGAATCCATATTCAGAATTTTTCAAGTTTTGGATATTCAGTAGTATACACCACAGCTGAATGTATGTTATGTATACATCCGATATGTAACCATATCTAGTTCAAAAACCTTTAATACATAACCATATGCAGCCAATTAGAATTTTAAAAATGCCAGATATGAATTTAGGGTTTAATTCATTTAAGGTTTGCAAGTTACGGCTAGAAACAAAAACCCATCACATTCTCCTTTTGGCCATGTTTCACTTTGGTTTTTCACTTTTGCATTTGTCAATGATGCTTAGAGCTCAATGTGAACCTAGATTTTAAGCTTGTAAGTTTCATTGAATTTTTTTATGCACTTTGGAAGTTTGAGCTTCCAATTTTTGTTTAAATTCTTTGTTTGAGAGTCTTCTTCTTGCACTAATTATAGCTTGTCAAGAGAGCTTGTCGTGAAAGCTTGCTATGTGAAAGGTTGGTGGTTGGTTGTTTGCTTTTGAGTTGTGAAAGTTTTTCAAGTTGTGAAAGCTTGAATTCAATTGTTTGTGCATCGATGTTGGACAAATTTAGTTATTTATTAATTTTGTGCATTGAATTGTTGGACAAATTTGATTATTTATGTGCATTATTGTTAGTCAAATTGGGACCTGTGTCAGCAAAAACCAACAGAGGTAGGCTCCCAACAAAGGTAAGCTTCTAACTTCATCTCCATTTTTTTTAGTCCTTAGGTTTAAAGTTTCTAGGGCATTGTTCTTGTTTCCGTTAATGCATTATTTATGTTTTGTGTTCTTTGTTTTGTTTCTGTGCAAAGTTATTATGCATAGTTGTTGGACAAATTGGAACCTTTGTTTTATGCATACTTGTTGGATGAACATGACAACTTGTTGACGAACTATAAAATTGTTCATATATGTTTTGGTTAGTAGTTTCTTTTGTTGTTTTGTGCTCATTGGTTCCTTGACATTCATTGGTTGCAAGTGGCATTCACTCAATGTGTTTTTGTTGTTCAATAATCTTTTATAATAATGTAGTTGCCAACAAAGGTAAGTTTTTAACTTTATCTCCATTATTTTGTCTGGAGGTTTAGGGTTTCTAGGGCATTGTTCTTATCTTAGTTAATGCATTATCTATGTTTTGTGTTCTTTGTTTTGTTTATGTGCATAATTGTTGGATGAACTAGGACCTATGTTTTGTTTCTATGCATAGTTGTTATGCAAGAAGGACCAATGGAAAAGAACCATTAATGGATTATTCTCAAAACCATGTTGTAATTTCAGAAGAATATTTGAGGATTATGTGATAAAATGCAATGGATAGGGAGGTAATAGAATATATAAGAGAAAATAAAAGGAAAGAAAAACAAGGAAATAAGTAAGGAAAACATTTACAATGTTGATTGCAATTGAATAATTAGTTAAAAGAAAACTTGTAAAACAACAAGAAGCTAATTTCATTACAACTTGGTCATCTTCAACAGCTAAAGAGGTAGGAGATAGATTTCATCGCAATTTCAAGGCAAGTATGCAGAACTCGCTATTATAATTCTTAATTTTTCAAATTACCCAAATTGATTAAATTTTGTAGTTAGTTTAGACATTATTATTTTACTAATCAATAATTTTGCCATAATTAATTTTTCCTAGGTTAAATTAGCCATCTATTTAATTTATGTAATGTAAATATGTGGTCAAATAACCTAAATACAATTAGCTTATATGTAGGTGTATTTATTTATACATACCCTACCTATACTCCACCTATTTGTCTATTTTTTAGCCTATAGGTAACCTAGTTATATAGGCTAAGGTAGACCATTTATATACCTATGATAAATTATTAGTTAGTTAATTAATTAATTACCTAAAATACACTAATGAATGTTTAATTAAATAGTTAAATATTAATTAATACAAATAAATTGTTGATAATGTATAAAGAATTAGGTCAATTTTGTAAGGATTAGTTATAATTTGGTTGTAATTATCAATCAACAATATAATACATTACAATTGTCTTGATATTTTATATAATTCAAGGATTTATAATATGGTTATAATAATTAATTATACTAAATAATTAGATTTAATTATTACTAATTTTTATTTTTATTTAATTAACATACATATTTACCGACCTCTTTGTTTGTTTATTTATTTAATTTATGTATCTTACATAGTTATTTAGGAATAATGTTATACGAACTAAAAGGCTCTAGTGCTGTGTGGACATGAAAATGTTTCTCCCTCTCAAAAGTTTGTCCCATATTATCATCCTTTCCAAATGATGAGCAATATAAATAAATGCACCATAAGCATCCAAAACATAAGAAATATTTTTAAAAGGAAGGCCACTTGAAATGAGCCAATTAAAAAGGCTTAAGCTTAAAGGCCAAATTCAAAATGAACTAGGATTTTCCTACCTAGGTCATTTAGGTGTAGGTTTAATTTAGGTGGTGTACATTTAAGCCTAGTAAAGGTCATAGCTTAAGTTGTCATAACCTACTTTAGGTTTTTTTACCTAGTTGCTAATTGTAGGTTCCTAGACCTAGGCCTAGGAATTTAGGTTGTAGGTTCCTAGACATAGGGACCTTAGGAATATGTATCTAATTTTAAATTTCACATAGGTTGCTTAAGTTCTATCCACATGGCATAGCCTAGATGGCCAATGTTTAAACGCCATGTGGCATAACCTAAATGGCCAATGTTTAAATGCCATGTGGCATAGCCTAGATGACCAATGTTTAATGCCACGTGGCATAACCTAGTGTCCAATGTTGAAATGCCATGTGGCATAACCTAGGCGGTCAATGTTTAGATTCCATGTGGTTCAACTTGGGTGGCCACTAAATGCCGCATGACATTTGCCAAGTCAAAATGGTGTTTGACCAATCAAAAAATCATCTGACTACTTTATTGATTAGTCAAAAGTACTAGTCAAAAATGCCAACCTAAGCATGGTCAAAAAGTACATGGCCCAATCACAATGGATATGTTCAAAATGACTAAAAGGTTATTTTGACACCTGTCCAAAATGGGGTTTTTTTTTAACAAAACTTCTAATAAAAAAAATTAAGAATTCTAGTAGTGACCCTTTTGGATATAGGGTTGTGAACCTTGGTTCAACAACATCTACATAGAAACAAGCCTAGCAGCAAACCAAGGTTCAAATGCAAGCCAAAAGGGAAGTTGCAACATCCTTGCAACAACTTCAGACACATAATTAAAATTAAAAGGGTGGGTGAAAGGGGTTTGATGCTCAATGAAACAAAATATGATCACAAAGAGCAACAAGGGGTTAAACTAAATATGAATAAGTGTGAAGAGGAGTAGCAACATAACTAATGATGAATAAAAATAAAATAACAACAATTGAAGATGAACAAGAAGAAAGAAAAGGGGAGCAACGGTTGTTAATGATTTTGACAACATAAAAGAAAAAAGGAATGGCAACAGCTGTTGGTGAAAATGAACTAAGGGCAGAGGAAAGGAATAATAGTAGTTGCAAACAAACAAAATATAAAGAAGAGGAGCAACATTAACTATTGCTGAGAATGTACAAAGGATTGAGAAGATGAATAGTAGTAGTTATTACAAATGAACAAATGATAGAGAAAATGAGCTTTTTATTTAGAAAAACGAATAGTAGTATCTGTTGATGAGAATGAACAAATAATAAAAAAAATGAATTTTCTGTTTTAAAAATATGAGCTTTTTGTTTAGAAAAGAAGAGCACTAGTAGTTGCTAATGAAAATGAAAAAAAGAATAGATAAGAGGAACTCTTTGTTTAGAAAAGAAGAACATTAGTAGTTGTTAGTGAAAATGAACAAAAAACAAAGAAGAAAAGTAGTAGTTATTGTTGCAAATGAACAAAAAATAGAGAAGAGGAGTTATTTGTTTAGAGAAGAAAAATAGTAGTAGGTACTAGTGAGAATGAACAAAGAATAGAAAAAAGGAATAATAATAATTACTACAAATGAACAAAGAATAGAGAAGAAGAGCTCTTTATTTAGAAAAGAAGAGTAGTAGCAAGTGCTGGTGAGAATGAACAAATAACATAGAAGATGAACACCAATAGCTATAGTAGCATATGAATAAAGGAAAGAGAAGAGGGCCATCAACATTTATTGCTAATAATGAATAAAAAATAAAAAACAAAAGCACTAATAACTCCTTGTGAGAATGAATAGAGAAGAGAGAAAAGTAGCAATTACTAAAGATGAGTTATAGGGTAGTGCAAGAAGGTTAATAATTAAAGAGCAATGTAAGAGGGTTAAAAGTTGAAAAGCAACATAAGAAGGTCAAAAATTAAAGAGTAACGCATAGCACAAGAGGGTCAAAAACTAAGAAGTAACGCAATGCAGCAATGTAAGAAGGTCAAGAGCTAAAGAACAACACAACATAATAATACAAGAGGGTCATGAACTAATTAGTGCATGGTAGCAATGCAAGAAGGTCAAAAGTTGAAAAACAAATAAGCATAGTAATGCAAGAGGGTCAAGACATGAAGAGCAACACAACAAGAATAAGTGCACATGCAACTGAGGTGCAACAATAACAAGTTTCCAACATAAACATCACAAAAACAAGTGAAAGTGCAACAAAGGCACAACAAAAACAAATGCACATGCAATTGAAGAGCAACAATAACAAATGCACAATGTGAATGTAGCAAAAATAGGTGTGTACGTAATAGAAGCGCAACAAGAACAAGTGCACAACAAAGGTGCAACAAGAACATGTATGCATGCAACAAAGGCACAACAAAAACAAGTGAACATTCAATAGAGGAGTAACAAGAACAAAGCGCTTCGATGAAGGCCACCACTTGCACACACACACACACACAAAATTATTGTTATGAGCTTCAAAGAGAACCACGAGCAATCACCTTGAGAGCTCCATGAGAGCAAGTTGCCATCACCTCTGGAGCTTCACGAAAATGGGCATCCAAACCTATGACTGGGAAATGAAGGAGAGAAAGTCAAAATCAAGTGTGGGGAGAGGAGAGAGAAAAGGGAAGGGGGAAGGGGTAGTGGGTTCTAGAACAATGTCGCATGGGAGAGCGACAAATTAGTGATGGTTTAACAAACTTTTAATGTTTGATCACCAAACACATTTTTGCCCTATTTCAGGTTTTGATTTTGGCCTTTGAATACATGTGCATGAAATTTTCAACATCTATGATCGGTTTTTTTTATGTTAATGTTTGGTGATAAGCAAGATTTGTGACAAGTGTCGGTGTTACAATGTTTGTTCATAAGATATGCAATGTTTAAACATAAGTAGGTCTAATGTTTGATAACTTTTTTTCTTTTGCAATGAGGCCGAAACCTTGTAGAGCCCATAACTTTTGTGTATGAAGTTCAAATTGCATGATCTAAAGCATATTAGGTGCGCCCAGACCTCCTCTACAATCCATCTTTAGACCTTAGAGGCAACTGAGGTCACACGAGATCGTCAAATTCCTCTATGTTTTAAAATGTACTATGACCGGCCTCTCTACCCTACAATCAACAAATTTCATATTAACATTATTTTTATTTTTTTTGCAAGGAATAAGACTTCAATAGCTTGAGAATTTATAATTCATCATCATATCTTCTTGTTCATTCTTTTATTAAGGAAAATTATATCAAAATTGACAACAAAAATATTGTAATATGATAATCTTCATCTTTGCACACCAAAAGAATAGGTAAATAACATTCTCCAATTGCAAAATGGTCAAATAGAATTGAGATAAACAACATTAAAAACATAAAATAGTGGAAACATTTAACCTTTTTTCAACATATCAAAAATGATACACCCAAGACCTCCATTGTTAGCACTTATACTCTCTTGCATGCCTTGCATGTCATTCACACTCCATAAAACAAAACCAACAAAGGATGAAAGCTCTAATATAAATTGTAGAACCTCCATAATAGAAGATAAAACTTTTTCTAAGCATTGAAGATGCCAAAATCAACTCCACACAACATCCACAAAAATACATAAACTATTCTACAAGAGCTACAAACACATTATATCACACGAAAGAAACAATACACAAAGATCAAACCTTCCATTTTAATGATGCCATCATTATATCTTCACCGAGTACAAAAGCCACTCTATATCCAACTTGACCTTCCTTTGTGCTCCATTTCAAAAGTGATCAAGAGTGTTAACAAACATTTTTACCATTAACAATAGAAGTAAAAAAAATGGTTTTTCTTCCAACCCTCATTGTGGTTATTGGATTAAAGACAAGAAATTAATGTAGAGCTCGTTTCCAACCACAACTTATTTTTTTCAAAAGAAAATTATAATGATATTAGAGTTATCCATAAAGTTTCTTTAAGTAAAGGATGAGAATGCTTAGTTTGGGTCAAATTGAAAACAAGATCCAAAACAAGAACCTAAATGTGTAATTAGAAAAACCATCATATTTTTATACACGGTCTAAGTACATAAGTAGCCAAATATATAGAAGGATATTTTTAAACTTTTACATTTATATTTAGTTTGTAGCCAATTTTGGCTAAATCTTCCTCTAGATGATCATTGCCACTTTGGCTACTAATCACAAAAATTGCCCCTCAAAAAAAACACTAGCTCAAAGAGCAGTTCATACGTAGCCTGAATCTGCCACGTAAGCCCTTGCCAGCAGAGCAAGTGCTGATTCTGGCTCGGAAAATGATGAGTAGCTGGCAGAAGGCTGCAGGGGATCCGGAATATTCATGCCCTAGTTCTTTTTAAAGGAGTGACGAGGATGATAAACAGGAATCTCAGGTGAGCACGTCAGCATTATCCTGACAGTTTCATCCATGTAAAATTCATCCATAAAAGTGTCAAAAGATGAGTTTCGTTTGGAGCGGATAACTACTCTTTTGGAACAGAGCCTGGAAAAGTGCCTAAATAGCCCCGACCTTTTGGATGAAGATTAGTAAAAATTTGTTTGACAGGCTCATTTTGGATGAATATTAGTAAACATGCGTTCAACGGGCTCATTTGGATAAAGTTTAGAAAAAAATTCGTTCAACAGGTTCATTTTGGATGAATATTTTGGATGTAAAAAGTATGTTCAACAGGCTCAAGTAAAATGACTGTGGCTCAGCATTCATTTTTTTCCAATATGATGAGGCTAGCAAAAGCCACAATGGAATTGAACACTTGCTCTTGATTGGCTAGATATATTGATTGGTCCTGGTGGTTTGTTATTAGCAGGTTTCGAAACCCTGCCTGCAATTGGTTAACTGTATTGATTGGTCTAGATGGTTTGTTGGCCTTGCCTACCAAGGCAAGGACTTTGTGCGTAGATTCATTATAAAGTATAGTAGTAGCTTAAGGGATTTTGGCCACTACCTACATACATAGTAGGTCTATTTTTAAAAGAGGATTTGTGAAAGATGATATTTTGGCTTGTTGTGTTGAAACTTGAGATTAGTTATGGAGTTATGGACATCTTGTTGAAGTTTTTTGGTTTCTTTTAGAGGATTTTTTGAAGAGTATATTTTTGCATGGTGAAATATTTGAATTTTCATAATTCTTCTTTGGCCGTAAGATACTTTTTAATGTAAATGGCAAGGCCACTTTTAAAGGGTGTGACACACCCCCTTGTTATTAGTAGGTCGTGGTTTTCAAGTGTCACAAAGGCCATGTTTTATGGTTAGGGCTTGGAATCATCAATAACTAAGTAAATCTTGGATGAGAGAAATGCTGTTGTAGGGCCAAATAAATTATCAGAAATGAGTGAAGATGTGTTCTAGGAACAATAGTAAATTAGGGTTCGATTTTTTGATGTAGCCAAAACTATCGAGCATTCACAAGAAGATTTAGCTATATTTGGCTAATAGACCAGATGTGAAAGTAGAAAGATTATAAGAATTCTTTTTTATATTTTGGCTACCTGCCCTGCTGGAACCTGTTGTAGGAATCCAATAATTTCATTTTTTGAAATATGGTGAGTTTGGCAAATTTGTTTCACAAAAATCCTTTTTTTAATGCAGGGTCTTTTTTTTTTTCTTTTTCTTTTTTGGGTCAATTTCATCAAGTAGTTTGATTGGCAATCATCCACAAGAGGAATGAGGCAAATTTGGCTACAGGTCAGATGACAATGTAGAAATTTTTAGAATCCTGCTTTTGTTCTGGCGACCTCCTGGAATTCAATGTCTAAATATGGCTATTTCTGACCTTTTTTCACTCAAAATGTGGCAATTTTTGCACTCTCTCCCCCCCCAACCCTCCCAAAACAAAACTCTTTCTACACTTCACACTTAATTTTTTTTGTTGCCATGTGCGAAATTTTGCCCCCAAATTAAAATTTTTTTTTTAATGTATTGAAATCATAAAAATTCTTCAGGTCTAAAAATGCAGAGGAATAAAAAACAGAAAGAGAATTTTAAAAAGAAAATAGAAGTATATAAAAAAAATTAAATTCTTTAATAAATTAAAAAAACTTGTCCACCATACGACTGACTTATCAGAAGATTCCGACGCAAATTAACTGTCGGGTTCATCGGAAGATTATGACACACTTGCAGAACAGTCGTGTTCATCCTCTGGAATGCAGCAGTGCACAGGTGTTGGAACTGCATTGCGTTCTTTGCACACTGCCCTTTCGCACACGCTCTGCGGCTGCTCTTCTTCTTCTTCTTCCTCCTCGTCTTCAGTGTCTCGGCTGCTGTTGTTGCTACGTACAAGGATACTCTTCCCTGTTCCACCCGAAGAAGGAATGCCACCCAATGTTTGCTAGCCGGGACCAGAGGAAGCTTGGATTCCGGAGGATTGCCTCAGCTTGTTGTATGGAACACCCTTAAGGTATGTTGCGGAAACCTTGCCACAAAGGGGAAAAAAGAGAATCACCTTCTCATGCTTTTTATGGTTGAATGGGTTTGCTCAAATTTATGGGGAGTTTGTTCTTCTGGAGAGTTTTGGGGTCGAGCATTCTCCAAACTTTTTCTCTCAATTTCCATTCACCAACCAGAGCATTATTGGTAGCTGAAACCAGATTGGGGAGGGGTGAAGGGTGAGGTTTCTTCCATTACCCATCGCCAATTTCGCCTTACATCTCATTAGAGTGCAGCTTTTCCCTCTGTGGGTGGTTGGTTTATAGATCAAACTTTTTTGGTTTCTGTTTTGGTGGAATTCTGTTTGCATGCTCATGCTGATGGTAGTAGAAAATGGTAGTTGGGTGGGACTGCCGAATTTGCAATCTTTTATGTTCATTTTCTGAAGTAAAAGTTCTTGCTGTGGATCCACCGTCCTCCTCTTATCTTTGATGTCGATTTTTCTGAAGTAAAAGTTCTTTCCATGGATCCACCATCCTCCTCTTTGGGTTGGACAGGAAATCAAATCTCTTGTATCTGCAGTGTATAGGGGAAGGAACCCCTTTGAGGGGCTTCCTCGATATGAAGGGGCCAAGGGTGATTTTTCTGAGGCAAGGCCTGAAAATCCAAAAATCCAAAAATGGGTTCCTTCCCCAACATGATGATGAACTTTTTAAATTTCAGGAATCTTACGAAATGGAAGGTACCTGAAAGCAGGAAATCAAATTTCTTGTATCTGCAATTTATAGTGGAAGGAACCCCTTTGAGGGTCTTCCTGGATTTAAGGGCCTGGGCCAATGGGTGATAGCCCAAGGCTAGGCCTGAAAATCCAAAAATCCAGAAAGATCCAAAAAGGGGTTCCTTCCCAAGCATGATGAACTCTTTAAATTTCAGGAATCTTATGAAATGGAAAGTACCTGAAAAGCAAGTACCTTCCATTTTGTAAGATTCCTGCAATTTGAAATGTGAAGTTCAAGATGTTCTGTCTTGGGAGGTGTGTCAGATTAGACAGGCAAAATTTACGGTCATTATGTAAATAGAAATTGTTCCTAATCAGATGGGATTTTTTTTGGTCTCAGAGAGAGAGAGAGAGGAAAAATGTGTATCCTAATAACTGAGATCTAAGCTGTGTCTTTGAGGAATGTACAATGTCTGTCCTTCAATGATCTTAGAGAACAGAGGAGTCCTTCAATGGTCTCTGGGATCTTGGCAGATTTGAAATTGAATTTGTGTCCTTGTGGTGATCAATCTTTCAGAGCAGGTGGAGAGTGAAAGGGGTTCCCCCTGGAACACTGTTGGCAATTTGTGGACATGGACATGAAATTGGGAAATTTGTGAGCTTCAAGAGATGATGGTAAAGATGGAAAGACTCAGACTATTGTTTCTAATTTTCACTGCTTTACTAGTATGTGGCAGTACTGATGGCTGCTGGCTCTCTGAGGCACTTCTTGATGATGCCATATCTCTCTGTTCATGGGTAAGACCATAGGTACCAAATAAGAATCCAAACCCCAGTGGTTTGTTTGTTTTGTATGTCTGCACATGCCAAAACCATGCAATCAATTGCTTCATCAAGTTTGATATCATGGGGTTTTTGTTCTGTGTAAAAATAATGTCCAGGTGTGGAGGTGCATGTTTTGTAGAGCAACAGGACTTGTAGGAAGGCCGGAAACCATGGGTAAGTGTTGTCACTAGGTTCAGTCTTGTTGAAAGTTGATCAGATGCAGAGGAAACACCATGTTGCATATTTTTTCTTTTACTATCCATGTGGACTTTACTTTTGTATAGGAAAGAGGAGGTGCCAGATTTTGTCTAGACTGAGGTTATCTCTTTGGATTTCCACTCTTTTATTGAAACTAAATGCTGGAAATTTCACCTTCAGCAGTCTATGCAAAGCTGGCTGCCATATCCACTCCGACTGTCCAGCTCTTGCAGCAGTCCTTGCTGACAAGCTTTGCGTACGTTGCACCTTTTTCTTCATGGTCATCAGTCTCTTTGACATCATCTCTGTCAAGCCTGACTCCTTTCTGGCAGCAAGAACAAGTAGTACAGGCAAGAAAGAGGGTTTTCCCGTTCTGGCCAAAGAGAATGAAGCTGTTTTTGGGAGGAGGCATCTCTCCAGTGGGTGGGGCAGTACAACAACAGCATCATTTTTCTGGTTTGGAAGGAAACCTAATTGCAAGTCATCTGCCTGATAATGAAATGTCAAGAGGAGCCAATGAAGAACTGCATATAATGTTTGATTCAGGGACAAATACCACAGAGACAAGTGAATTTTCAGAAAAGAAACAGGAGGGTGCATCACAGTTGGAAACTGCACCCATGAGCATTAGTAGCACAAAATTTATAGCGGATTGTGAGCCACCCCTTTGGAGTAACCCAGGGCGGTTAAACCCTCTTGAATTGCGGAAGCAAATCTTTTGCAACCGATCACTGAACATGAAGAGTATTGTTGCTGTGGGATTTGATATGGATTACACACTTGCTCAGTACAAGGCCAGCACTTTTGAGGGCATTGCTTATACAGGCACTGTCCGAAAACTCGTCTATGACTTGGGATACCCTACAGAGGTATCATCCCTGTTTACAAGTCCATACTAATGTCAAGCCTCTTTCCTTCGTCCCATACGCATGTAATGGGCCCCTAAACTTTGCTTAAATTTGTATCCTTCCTTTTCAATCATGATTGTTTAGTGAAATATTTCAAGGACTTCAATCTGCTATTCTTTCCTTTAAATTGCAAGAAGCACATTGTAATGGTGAAGGTGAATAATGGGTGTTTGATCAAATGGGTATCTGATCTCTTTGTGTTACAGTTATTGGAATGGCAGTTTGATTGGACGTATATGGTGAGGGGACTTGTTCTTGATAAGAAACGAGGTTGCATTCTCAAGGTGGGGACTACTAGTATTATTGCTTGGCACTGAAATAGACTTGCAAATGTCTGGTTTTCACCAATTTGCCA
>Ga0116229_10005000_pt1 | contig 21703 bp, 18 predicted proteins | sample S1TSphgellanicum_3_FD_87313 | JGI IMG/M metagenome (GOLD analysis project Ga0116229, IMG submission 87313) | Host-associated microbial communities from peat moss isolated from Minnesota, USA - S1T2_Fc - Sphagnum magellanicum MG | ecosystem: Host-associated > Plants > Peat moss > Unclassified...
AGGTGTTTTGCCCCTTGCTGTCGAGCTCTAAACATTCGGGAGTCCCGGAAGACTCCCAACCTCCAACTTTTCCAAGTGTTGGGCTTCACCCCCACACTTGGCCAAAGTGGGGTTGCGACATATTAATTCGGACTTGGATTTAAACTAACAACTTCATTATGAAAAGAACAATGTGGTTATTTATTGATAAAAAAAATCATTTGTTAGTAATAATGGATTTTTGAAATTAAAAAAATGGATTGGTCATATGATTGAAACATCACAAAATGGAAAATTTTATATTGATTCACAGTCTAAATTTGTTATTGGGACTCAATATATAATGTAATACAAGATGAAAAATTCATATGAAATTTTATTTTTTTGAAAACTTCAACCATTTAATAATTAGGGACTTTTGAATGGTTAAAATTTGACCATATTTTCATAAGTCCATATGAGTTGCAATTTATTTGATTTTTTCAAAAAAATTATCCCAAAAACATATTTTATGAAATTTTTAGATGGGGCATTATTTCTTTGGACTTTATGGGTTTTTCTATTAAGTGACGCACTCCCAACTTTTTAAAGGACCCAAATGTGGGTCCAAATGGAACATAGTGGAAGAGGGAGGAGTCGGAGCACGCTCCCTAGCTCACAACACTTTGAGGGGTAGAAGGGCGTGTTGGAGCTCCGGGATGGGACTAGGAAGAGTTGACAAACTTCACTCACTCACACGGGCCTGCACACAACCCACACAAAGTGGTTAGTGCATAGTTGGAGCAACCTTGGTGCTAGGACGAGCCACGGGCAACATGGACACACAAGATTCACCACGACCCAGACTTGGGGGAAGCCACCACCTTCCCCCTTATAGTATACTCTGTGGCTGGCCATGGAGCCTACATCCAAATGGCTTTTCTCTCCCAGGACTCCCGAGTGGGAGTCTCGAAATCCCGCCAACTGGGACTCTTACGACTTTGGAGCCCCATAACTTTGCGAGCAGACCTCCGATTGAGGTGCAGTCTGAAGCAAAGTTGTAGCTCTCATTGAGAGCTTTCAACGATTTGTGGCACGCCCCCTGCAGCTAAGTAAATTGGGTCGATTCCCAACTTTTTGTGGTCGGGAGTTAAACTGGCAATTTGACTCTTGGCCTTTCTTTTGGCCATAACTTATGTTTCAGATGTCCAAATGAGCAATACGAGCTCACTTTAGACATCTACGTTCCAAGAGCTTTCTAATGATATAAAGAACGCCACAAGCCATTGAGTTTTGACCCTTGCGATTGCTCTCTGAAGTTTCGGGAGTCCATCGGGACTCCATCTCCCAAAGTGGGAGTTGCCTTGGGAATGTGAGTGTTCACTCCCTCACACTCCTTCACATTTTCTTACACTCCCGGGAGTATGTGATGTGACTTCCCAATTTCTTCTTAGCCCGCACCCTTGCAATGCCTTTGCTTTGATTCCCGGGCTTCCTTCCCTTTGGCCCACAACCTTGCAACCCCTTTGCCTTGGTCGTGAGCCCAAAGCTAGGGTTACGACATTAAGACTACCAAATCAAAAAATGACATTAGCTACATTAAATATCAGTTTTCACATAAATTTGGGAAGGTTTGTAGGTGATTGAACATGTATTATTCAACTATTAGAATACTAATATTTTAAAAAGTAACAACCATGTCCATTTGAATCATTTAAAAAAATCTTGTATGGATTTATAGGGAGTGTATTTTGTGTTGTTATTGAGCCATTGTACCGTGCATTCACCTTGAAAATTTGATTTTATTTATAAATAAATACATTACAAAGGTACTATTTTATGCATAAAATGTCAAAGTTGAACAATTTTAAGGAACCCTACCAAGTCCTTTAAAAAATCTAAGACATTGTTTCATAAGAAAAAACAATTTCAAGGATTCATAAGGAATGTTTAAATAATTTTTTTTGGCCTAAAATTTTTACCACAAACACCTTATGTGTTATGTGTATAAATATATGAATGTGACAAGAACCAAATGCCCTATTGTAATGTAAAAACTTTCAAAAAATCAAAATTTTGAGAATTTTGGGCCATTAATAAAACATGGCCCACATTGGATAAATTTTATTATTATCATTTTCATAAGTGAAAAAAATAGATACTTTAGAGGCTTGTATAAAATTTGGAACAAAATTATTTCATTTGACATGAAAATAAAATGTGAAAGGTAAGACAAATCATGGGAAAAATGATGAAAAAGGTGAATTTGGGAGTCCTTGGAGTGTGTCCTTAGGGTTCAAATGTGGTACCCCAATCACGCTTGGACCCTCTAGTGTTCAAATATATTATCCAACGCACGATTATTGAATCATACCTAACATGCAACAAAAATTTATAAGATTCAAATGCATCAGACTTGAACCTCATGTTTAAGTTTATGTACAAATCATATATCTCCCCAAGTGGCACACTTTTGTTGTTGCCACAAAATCATAGATGAAATTATTTGGCAATTGACTAAATTTAATCATGTTATGGACAAATTGTAATAATGGGAAAATGGTAGTAAACCCTAGTAAAATTTATACATCACAAAGAAGATCAAAATTCGCCTTGCTTTTTCATTGGTAAGACCATCAATGTCGATCTTCATCAACAATGTTTTGTATTATGCCATAACACATTGGGTAGGGAACAACATAGATATCCAACAAATTTTCACATTTTTCAAAATCTTGGCCCTTTTTGTTTCCATAAACTATGTCGATTTCATACATTCCAAATGCCTTTTAAAGCTTTTGGAAAAATAATTATACAAGGTTTGAAGCAAACTTTCAATTCTACTCACCATTTGCAAATGTGACAAAGTTTGAACCACAAGGTTGGTTCTATGAGCCACACAATGCACCCCCATGAAATGTGGAGCCCAACCGTTAACAATTTGTACTATAACACCTGACCTAGTGCCTTGGAAAACAAAAACCCCATCCGCACTAAAGTTCATGAGCCTTTTACCAATCAAATTTTTCATAAGACCTCCTTCATGCATTAGGGTTTGCATTAGGATTTGAGTTAGATTATCAACACCTAATCCCACCTCCACATGTTCGAAGGACATGAAGATTGGTATTCTCAACCAATTCTGAACCACATATGCATGAATTAACAACCAATTTTGGTTATCAATGTTACTAACCTCATCACAGGTAAATGAAAAGTAATGAGTTGTTCCAACAATAGATTTTGTGGCCTCCAAAACAATGCCATGCATTTGTTGAACCATAGCTTAATTTGTTGTGTTTGTCCAATGCATTTTGGGATTCTCTTCAAAATTCAAAAAATCAAATAAGTCTTCATGAACCTCATATTCAAGCATAGGCCTACCATACTTTAATGTGTGGAACAATGTGGCAAATTGAACCAATTTTTTGCATTTCTCACTAACCAACCCATTGCTCATTTGTTGCAAAACAATTTTTTTGCTATGTTTATAGTCCTTACTAATATACTATTCACCTTTTTCACCCCTTTCATAGGTTTATTAACCTTTTTTTTTGTTAGCATGTTTCTGGAATGAATCCCATTTAGTAGGTAGTAATTTATTTTTATGTTCAACCTCTCAGCAAATTTTGCATTTCATTATATGCACACAATCATTAAACCCCGATTGCAATTCAGCCCAAGGTAGCTTAGTTGCCCATGAAACCTTAAATTTCTTTTTTGATATATAGCATGTGTTTTATTAACCTCTAGTGGTGACATTGAGCTTTGATCCAAACCATCTTGTAACTTTGGAAAATCAATGCTAAGAAAAGTTGTAGGAAAATTTAATGCATTTAAACATATCACAAGAACTTTAGTAGTAGGTTGCTTACCTTTCAAGGTAGTAAATTCACAAAAAGATTGATGTTCACTCTTAATATTGGAAGCCACATCACATGCAACAATAAAGGTGCCATTGCTAGGGTTGTGGGATCTATAGAAGTATTTGAATTTGAAGTTTGGGGGTGGTTTAAAGGGTGACATATGCAAGTAGAAAAAAAAGACAATAACTATAAGCTTTGCACAAGCACAAACATGCACAACAAACCCATGAAAGCAAAGAGAAACCCTAGAGAACTACCACTAACAAGTTGATGACACACAATCATCTATAGGTGGCCAAAGTGCAAAACATACTAAAAAAAACTTTGAAATATGTTCAAGCTTCACAAATTGAAAATGTTCATGCACACAATAGAATGTAGACTAGGACTAGTGTATTATGCATTGTGTATAATCGTGAATGCAATTTACACCATATGGAAAGGTTGGAAACTTGGAACTACAATGGATTGTTGTAGTATACATACCTAAACAAAAATGTTGCAAAATGTTTGCAACATAATGATGTTGACAGAACTTGGGAATTGGGATTCTAATTTGATTTCAAATTCCAACATTTAAGTTCCAACACAAATTACAAATGCATTTCAATCCACCCATGATCTAGTGTATTTCACACCCACAAATTTGATCACTCCAAAATCTAGGATATAAATCATCTTGATACTTGAAATAGATTGCCAAGTTTAATGTTCAATGACCAAAGGAAATCAATGCACATATATGATACAATTTAGAATCAACAAATTCCTGCACCACATTCACCTTTGAAGAGTGGAGCGAACCTTAAAGTTTGAAAATAAAAATCAGGCAACAACCTACCAATTTCTAAGGCCCCTACAGCCAAAAGATCACAAAAAGAAAAAAGAAAAAAAATGTAAGTTGTAATTTGTAAATGACTTGCAAGCTCAAGGCCTTTTAGGTTTCCGACTCCAAGCTTCTAGATTTTGGGGTTCAAAGGCCTTTTAGGTTTCCAACTCCAAGCTTCTAGATTTTGGAGTCCAAAGGCCTTTTAGGTTTCCAACTCCAAGCTTCTAGATTTTGGAGTCCAAAGGCCTTTTAGGTTTTCAACTCCAAGCTTCTAGATTTTGGAGTCCAAAGGCCTTTTAGGTTTCCAACTCCAAGCTTCTAGACTTTGGAGTCCAAACTCTAGAATCCATACTCGTCAATTTAGAATCCATACAATGGCCATTGGCGACATAGATGAAAGAGAAAGAGGAATAATAGCAAAGGGTTATGTGTGGGAGAAGGAGGGTTTAATGAACAACCAAGATGAAAGGGGAAAAATTGGTGAAAATCTAATGATTTACATAACTAGGTAGGCAACTTAAGGTTTTATTTGGAGGTGATTTGATGATTTGCTGACATTGTTCAATCGTTGAATCAAGGAAAGATTTCACAAATGAGTAGATTTTTAGGCGACCTTTTAAGGTGTCACGATGCTTTTAGATGAAAAGTGCCAGATTTCACCTTTAAAATCTATGGTTATAGGTGGCCAACCAAATTTTTTTGGAGAAGTTTGGCAATTTTTTGGCCCTCCCCAAAAAAAAAAACCTAGATCTAAACATAATATCCTTGCCTTGGTAGGTGAGGCCAACAAAAGAAAACTTTGGAGGTCCCCACAACTGAATACAAGTCACAAAAACAACTTGCACCATAAACACAACCCGAATTTCACTCTAATTACTTTCGCTTTAATCACATGGGTCTCACAAGGAACAAAGGTGGCTAAGTTTTTGATGTTCTCACCTTTTCTTCTCTTTCTATTTCTAGTTCAAAAGCATGAGTCCCAGTATTCCACCATTTTCTCCATGCAATGATGTGAAGATTCTTCACCATCATGAGTGAGGATAACTTGGAGGCTAAAAAGCTGAATGATTGAAAAGGAACAAGATATGATGAAACCCTGACAAACTCCATTAAACAAAGCACCCAACAAAAGGGGAAAAGAAGGAACAAAGAGAGAGGACCTGAGTAAAAGCCAGAAGAGAAAAAGCCAAGGTGGGTCACTAATGGGCAAAGGAACAAATCATGTTCCAAGATAACCCATGAGGAGGTTTAGCCATATCTGGTTTATCTGGCTATAAACCAGATATGGAGTACAAATATTTATTTCTATATTTTTTGTTACCCAATGCAAACCGAATATGGATATTTGAAATTTTTAAACTATTTTTTTCTCACTTCTGGTAGTTGAAAACCTCCAAAATCACTTCATTTTCAAGTTCTTAAATTTTAATTTCTGAAAAATTCTGCCGGTAAAAAAAAGCTACTTCAGCTTATCACATGTCTTTGGTCATGATCAGAGTTTTTTTTGGGTCAATTTTAGCGATTTAGCCAAAACTGGCAAAGATCAACCACAAGAAGATTTAGCCTAATTTGACTATAGATCTGATATAAAATTAGATTTTAAAAAGAATCCTTTCATATTTTGACTATGTGCTGGAAACCGCTGTAGAAATCTGGCAATTTTTTTGAATAAAATTGAAATCTGGCAAAATAGAGTCATTTCCCCTTAAAAAAATCCTATGTTTGTGTTCAAACCATGGGCTGTTTAAAAATAACCTCTTAACCAAAAATTGTTGTGATTTGGTTTGGGGAAAGTAAGAGAAAATAATATTATATGCAACATATAATATTAAAAGAACAAAAAATGACTGATGGTTCTCAAAAATCAAAGAACCAGTTTTGACATATACCCATGGTCCTCAACAATTAAAAAAACCAGCCAAAGAACCTACCCTGAACCAAGGACGAATGGTAAGTGATCAGGAAACAGTTTTCTGTTGGGTTCCAGTTCCCTAGCTAACCATGGTGGTTAACTCAGTTACTTTTTTTTTCTACCTACCTACTAACAACCCACAAAGCAGGTTGTTAGTAGGTAGGTAATAAAAACAGCCCTTAGCTATGTAGAAACCATCTACTTACCTAGAAGTTGTCTATTTTCCTACCTATCTGACTATATATGAGACCTATTTCCTACAAAATTGGTTACCAAGATGAAACCAAATATTAACTCAGTTGAGGTTCATCCACAACTGAGTAATAATGGACATCCAGTGGATGGTGTGCTGGAGGGTGCTGGTTCACTGTGGCCGTGGGGGACAGGCCTCGTAGAACTGATTACAGTAAGTTTCCACACAGTGAAATTGCCTAACAAGGCAAGGATATTGTGTTTAGATTCATTATAGAGTATAGTAGCTTAAGGGATTTTGGCCCCTACGTAGTACATCTATTTTTATGCGAGGATTCTTGAAAGATGATATTTTGGCTTGTGTTCAAACTTGAGATTAGTTATAGAGTTATGATATCTTGAAGGATTTTGGTTTCTTCTAAAGGATTTTTTTTGAAGATTGCATTTTTTGCATGGTGAAATATTTGAATTTCCATAATTCTTCTTTTGCCTTAAGATAAATTTTAATGTAAATGGCAAGGCCATAGTGTGACACACCCCTTGTTACAATTGGATGGAAACTTGCATTACTGATTCCATGGTGCTGGGCAGCTTCAACCCCGAAGTCCAGCATTAGGTGGTAGGTGAAGCCCGTGGCAGAAGCATAAAGATGTGTACGATTTTGTTATAAAAAAAATTCCCGTGATACCTTACAGGTATCAGGTATGTATCATGTGAAAAAAGGGTAAAAAAAAAAGAGGAGAGGTATTTTGTTCCTCAAAGGGTGGGCATCTTCAAAATGCCCACCCTTTGTTGTTGATAAGTTAGGGTGAGGAATGTGCCCCTCCAATAATACTAAAATAATCCTATGAGCTCGTTCTGGTGAGCGAGCAAACAATGTTCAAGGTGGTGACAACCAATCTACGAGACACCCTATTTAGACACTTTTTTTTTATCTCGACTAAGAAATCAACATATTTGATCACTATATCCAATGCATAAAACTTCTTGAAATGTGGGGCCTAACCCCGTGATGTCCTAGGCATCTTATTCAATGATTGCCTTTGTAGCCCACAACCCTGGGGCCTTACCCTATGTGTAAAGCACTGCCTGGATTTTTCCTTTGTATTTTCAGCTCCCTTACCTGCCCGAAGAAACCTGTTTTCAGCAAGCGGGATCGTCTGACCACCGGAAGGTACCAGCCAGCCTGTCACTATTTTAGAAAAATGAAAAAATCCCAGCTCTGCTTTATGAAGGAAAAGGACCTGAGTACGGACCTGTTACCGGCCTCAGGCACAAATCTCAAATCACGGAAGTACTCAGGCCCTTCTCCTATACGAAATTTGGCATAATCTTCTTTAGATTTTCCAGTCTCTCAACTCTTAAGTTGTTTTAATTTTAAAAAATCAATCCCAGAGATTGATCCACATGCTGACAAGTGTTACGTTTTTGTGTCGTGAAGATATCGGCTCTGTTGACATGACAAAGAAATAATATATGCGTGTTGGTTGGGTCCCTTTGTCTTTCAAATTTTCATTTCATCATCACAATCCTAAAGATATCCGCCATCTCATCCTAAAGATATCCGCCATGTTCACATGAATCAAGGGTGTGGAATACCAGTTATGCTTTAGAACAGACCAACCCATTTTGCCACCTGATGGAATGGCATCTCGGCCTACTGGGTTCCGCATTTTCCTGGGTGTAATGGGCCCATTCTATTTTTATATAAAAAGGGCCTCAATTGCTGGTTGTGCCACTTTGCCTGCCAATTCTGCCGTTCCCCTTGCATTCCTACGACGTTCCACATAATTTATCCCTAACTGCCGATTCTTCCGTTTTTTCCCCTCTTGTGTTCCAATCACGTTCAGAGACTGTCAGATTCTGCCCAGCGGATTTGTCCAGGCGCGTCGGAACGCAAAGCTTGCCCCGCTGCTTTGTATTCTGTGTCTATTTATTGTTTTGCGAGAATTTGCGGAGAGACGGAGAGCATTTTTGCGTTGTGACGGAGAGCATTTTTGCGTTTCTTGCGTTCTGGGAGCGAACTAAGCCTCCAAGGGAGGTGCTAACATTTTTCTGTATTCACTAGCTGTTGAACGACTTAGAAATTTCCGTTTCTTGATCAGAGAAAGTAGCAGCCCTAGACCATGGGAGTGGAGGGAGAGACGAAATTTGTTGCGACGGAGCAAGGTCTTTCAGCAAATGGAGCACAAGAAGAGGTCAGCAGTGGTGAGAATCTGGCAGTCTGGGTGTGCGGAATCAACGACCTGAAAATGAAGCCCTTCAAACTGCCGTCTACTCTTGGTTCTCTCTCTCTCTCTCTCATCATCTCTCTGTCGCTCTCTGTCTCTCTCTCAACATCTCTCTTTCTTAGCGATTCTCCTCGTCACAATTTTCTGTGCTTCTAGTGCAACGCGGCGATGTCCTTGATGAAGTGGAATTTCAAGACAGTTTTTTCTGGATGGTTGTTTTCCAGCACGAGACAGTAGAGGCAATTTTTTTTCTCATTTTGCGTAGTGTCCAGTCTTCAGTTTTTGCTTTCAGGTGTGATTTTTCGGTTTCAAGAGCGTTTTGGCTGCTTCTTCTTCCTCCATGTTGCAGTTCTAAGTTCTCTAAGATTTGTCAGTCTTAACATCCCAATTTCTTGCTCTTTGTGTATAGAATGGAGACCATTCATGATGTTACCCTTTTTCTCAAAAGGGAAAGTCTTACTTCCTGTGTGCATGTTATTGATTGGGGATCCAGGCAGCAATGAAGTGAGAGTGCGGATTAAGGCAGTTGGCATTTGTGGCAGTGATGTGCATTATCTCAAGGTTCGATTCTTCACATGCTAATTTATTGCCCAACTGTTGTAGCTTGTGAAACCACTATTGCACAAGCAAGTTCTTCTTAACCAGAAGAATTCTGTTATCTGACGATGCTTCAGATTTTTGCAATCTGGTGAGGAATATAGCTCCTTAGAGCATATCCAGTGGTGCTAAGTTTGTGACCCTGCAACAATATTTCTCACATCCAAGTTTACTTTTTTCCAAGCACACCCATAGAACTAAAACTGGGATTGCAAATAGATGGGAGACTACTAATAGCAACCCAACCTGGACCAATCAAACTATCTAGTCAATGGACAGTAGGTGTTAGGCTTTCATGTGCGTTTTATCAGTCTCAACAAACTGTGCAAAAGTGCTTGGGCCAAAACCATTTTTTTAAGCCAAACAGGCATGTTTTGACTTCTCTTCATCCAATTTTAATTCACAGGGTCACATACTGAGCACCGGTAGAGTTGCTCTTATGTATGCTGCAAGTGGTAGTGGTGGCAAAACTGTATGCTCATAACTACTGACAATAACAACTAGAAAAAGAGTGACTTGTTTTGCTCATCAATGTGAAGCAAGCTCTTTTTGATCTGGTATGAGTGATGGGTTGCACGGGGAATGAATGCAGCATCTCCGGTGTGGTGATTTTATCGTGAAAGAGCCAATGGTCATAGGCCACGAGTGTGCTGGAATTGTGGAAGAAATTGGAAAGGATGTGGAACATTTGGAGGTTGGGGATCGCGTAGCTTTGGAGCCTGGGATTGCTTGCCACCGTTGTGACCTATGCAAAGAGGGGTATTATAACTTATGTCCCAAAATGGAGTTTTTTGCAACTCCACCTGTCCATGGATCCCTTTCACAGCAGGTACAGCTCAAAACTGCTGCATGCCAGTTGAGAAATGCTAGGCATATGGCAGTGTAGTTTCTGTCCTAGGTATGCTTCCATGATTTTGTACATGATGGTTTTGCACATTTAACTCTAGAGATCTCTTTCATCCAATGATCCATCCTATGCTTGTTTTCTACAGTCAATTCTGTTCCATATGATGTGGAACTTTTCCTTATTCCTTCTGGGTTGTCTTCATGTTGGCTTTAAAATTGGACCAAATGTTGGGATGCAACAGGTAGTACATCCTGCAGATTTATGTTTCAAGCTGCCTGAGAATGTGACTTTGGAGGAGGGGGCCATGTGTGAGCCTCTAAGTGTTGGTGTGCATGCATGCCGTCGGGCAGGTGTCGGGCCCCCAACAAAAGTGCTAATCCTGGGAGCTGGACCTATTGGCCTTGTAACAATGCTAGCTGCACATGCCTTTGGAAGTCCTAAAGTGGTGGTTGCTGATATTTCCCCTGAACGACTGAAAGTTGCTAAAGAGCTGGGAGCAAATGCTACAGTCTTGGTGTCAACAGATGTAAAGGTAAGAATTCAGTATCATTCTTGTTGAATTGGCTGGTGGGCACAAATCAGATTCTTACAACTCTTGTATATCTCAAATGATTCTTCTATAACCATATGGTCTGAGTTTGAGGACACATTGCAGAATTATTTTGTAAACTCTTCCCAACAAGGCCTTCTCTATTGATAAGATACAATTGTGATTGACTCTACTAGAGAAACAAGATGGTGGTGTAATGAGTTTCTATATGTGGTGGAACAGGATGTGGACAAAGAAGTTACTGCATTACAGGAGGCCATGGGGGGTAGAATTGATGTCACATGTGATTGTGCGGGGTTGACAAAAACCATGACAACGGCATTGAAGGCTACCAGATCTGGTGGCAACATTTCTCTTGTAGGCATGGGGCATCACGAAATGACTGTACCACTCACCCCTGCCGCTGCACGGTAACAACAAAGGAATTCTACTCTGCTTGTCCTTAAACATTTTAATGGTCTTGGGTGTGGTGGTGATGACACCTAGGTATTTGCACATGGAAAGGTGGCACACCTGCCAAACACAGAATGCTGTGGAACATCTGCTGTTGCTAGTTGTAGCTCTTCATGTTTTGTGAATACTGGGCATTGGATTTGTCATCTGCAAAGGCACATCGCACCAACTATACAAGTTTGAGTCCCAAGCCTAATGATCATCCACAAGTTTTTATGCATCAAAAGCTAGGGAATTGTCTCTTTAGTGTTCCGTGCAGGCAGTTGCAAGTTTAGCAAAAGTTACTTGTTAAAAGGGATTAGTTTCTTGTGTTGTTGCATCTTGTCACATGGAAATCTACACCCCTGATCAGTGTTTCTCCTTGTTACACTCATTTTCAAGATCCTGTGGTGCAGGGAAGTGAATGTTTTGGGTGTATTCCGATACCGCAACACATATCCTTTGTGTTTGGATCTAATCAGCAGTGGACGGATCAATGTGAAGCCACTCATCACTGACCGCTTTGGCTTCTCAGAAACAGAGGCTAAGAATGCGTTTGAGAGAAGTGCCAATGGGGGCAGTTCTATCAAGGTCATGTTCAACCTTTGAGCTTGCTTTTGACTTCCTTTTTCTGGATATGGAATGTTGAACATCATCTAAATGTGCAATGATGAATTGCTAAAGAAACTCAAAGTTTTGTTGTGGAGCACACCAGGATGGCCTATATATGCTTTTGGTTGGGGTTCTTGAAAGTTGAGGCCACATCCATCTTTTGCGTTCCCTGTAAATTTTGCATCATCTCTCACTTAGCATATTTTGTGTAGATTCAGAAAATGGATGGTGATTTCTGTTGCTGGGTTTTACCCTGCACAAATTGGTTCACCATTCTAGCTTGTAAAAGAATTAGCTTTCTCCAGTGTTCATCCTTTTCTCAAGTTGGGGAAAGCAAAAGTTCCTTTTGGAGAGGTTGAAGGGATTGTGTGCCAAAACTTGTATGCTATCAAGTTTTACAAATGCGGTAATTTCTGTTTATGGTTTGTTGTGACATTAGATAATATGGGTTTAGATAACAAAGACCTTTGGAATGTTGAATATTATCCTATGGCATATATGTAGGCAACTACCGTTCCCAAAATTAGATAGAAATATCAATTGAATGACAGCATTGAAGCAAAGCTTCAATGATCACTGTTAACAAATTGTCAAAGAAAGCTTGAAAGAGCACTGCTAGTTAGAAAGAGGGTTCAAATCACGGAGGTTAGAAACTTTGCAATCTTGTTACATCCAGAAAATCTTGTTATTCGGTAGCTGTATTAAAAATGAGAGTTTTCTGAATTGGTGAACACAAAAAGTGTAATGTTCCTCAATTTGTGGGTCCTGATTTAATGTAGTGGAAGAGCAATGACATTGGGGGCTTATGTTGCTCTTGGGTTTGGGAATTTGGGCTATCACCCTCATTGCCATGCCCTCAAACAACATAACCCCTCTGGACCTGCCCTTCCCCTATACATAAAACCCACCCCCCCTAAAAGAAGGCAATCAAAACTTGTAACACCACCCAGGAAATTGTTTGCCAAAGTTTATTCCAAGCAAGCACTAGAACTAAGAAGACATGATAAGTGAGGAGGAAAAGATAGAAGTCGTAGATTACTGGCCAAAAGTGCCATATGGTAAATTTGATGTTAGTGTAAAGCATTTAACCTCAACCCTTCAAGTTCAAAGTGGAGTGTTGTTAGAAAATCTCCACTGGCAACCCCTGCTTGGGATTCTCTAAGGGTTTGAGAGTTGAGGTTTGATGAGGGTATATACAATTGGGCTGGGCATATTACATGTTAACTAGTGTGGCCTGTGCCGTTGGCCCAAGTATTACCACATCCTCCACTGATTTTTTCTTCCAAAACCTGGTTTTTTGGAATTTATTTGAATTTTCACCAGCAGAAATCACTTATATCTCCCACATTCTGGATCCAAATCTTACTAAATAAATTCCATTAAATCCTGCTCATCAAGATCTTTCCAACAACACCAAGGGCACATTCCAATTACTCTGAAATTTTCAGCTACGATTTAATTTAATTTTCACTGAAGAAATCATTCAATATTCAAGAACTTTTGCACCGCAAGTCCAAATGCCATGGAATCAAGCCCATGCACCCTTCCTCATTGAAAGCTTTCCAAAGACATGATCTCAAGCATCCATTTGGGCTGAGCATATACCATGTTAATTGTATCCTCATCCCCAAATGTAAACATGTAAAATTGGACAGTATAAAGTGAGAGACTATTTCACATCTGCATCTCTCTGTTTCACATAGGCCGATTGTTATTGCGAGCCAATAATAAAAATAATCATTTTTCTTTTGTTGGTCCTTTTGATGTACAATTTGCATATGTACATATTCAAACTTGGTTTCACCTTCAAAGGTTGTACTTTATGTAAAGCATTGTGTACATGCATGCCAATATGTATACTCAATTCAATGGAGATGCTCTTAAGCTATCATATTTGAGATATTCCTTATCATGTATGCAATGATTCTATAGGTATTATTTTCTTTTATTTTGAAGAATAATATTACCAGCCTTTTTTCTTTATTGGGTAATCAAATTTTGCCACTTAGTGACCCAAAAAAAAGGGTGCTTCTGACCATACAAAAGTTTTCTTTTGGGGGGGGCGGGGGGGATGGCACAAAGTCACCATATTTTTTCAAAGAAGTTTGAAATTGCAAAATTTAGATTATAGTTCTAGCATGTCACCCAAATATAAAGGGGTTCCAATTTTTTTCTACTTTCCTCTCTCACCTCATCTCATCTGTAGCCAAATTTGGCAAAGTCCCCTTGTGGATGATCATCAATCCACTCACCTCAAAAAATTGAAAAACAAAAAAACCATGATAATAACCAGCATTTCTTTTTTGGCAAATTTTCACCACTTGGCAACCCAACAATATCCAGCACAACTTGTGCAAAGGATTTGTATGAAAAGAAGCACCAAAGTTCCCAGATTTTGAGGGAAAATAAAATAAAATAAAATCTTAAATCGTCATATTTAGACAATAGATTTTAGCATGTCACCAAAATATAGCAAGATTCTTAATCTTTTCTACTTTCCCTCTTTGACCTGTAGCCAAATCTGGCTAATTCCTCATGTGGATTGTAAAAATATTCTTTAATTTAAAAACCAGATAATAATGCACTAAAGTGTTGGACCAAAAACGAAAAAACTCTCCCTCAAAATAAAAGTAAGGAAGAGTGTTGTTTTATAGGGTCAGAAGCGTATTAAAGTGTTTCCTTTGTAGTCCAAAAACAAATGCGCATCAAAGTGTTGTTTTAAGGGTCACAAAGCTCATCGAAGTGTTTCCTTTGTAGACCAAAAACAAATACGCATCAAAGTGTTGTTTTAAGGGTCACAAAGCTCATTGAAGTGTTTCCTTTGTAGACCAAAAAACAAAAGCGCATCAAAGTATTGTTTTAAGGGTCACAAAGCGCATTAAAGTGTTTCCTTTGTAAGACCAAAAACAAACTGTGCATCAAAGTGTTGTTTTAGGGCCACAAGAGAATGAATGTGCTTCATTTGTAGACAAATAAAAATGAGCACCAAAGTGTTGTCTAAGGGTCACAAAGCCCATCAAAGTGTTTCCTTTTTACGCAAAAATGCGCATTAAACTGTTGTTTTACGGTCACAAAGCCCATTTAAAGTGTGTCCTCTGTCGACACAAATGCGCATTAAAGTGTTGTTTTAGGGGACGCAAGCGCATTGCGCTGCGTTGCAGCCGCTCCTCTTATTGCGGATTCCAGCGCTCTGGGGTTTGTCCTTCCTCGCCATCTGAAGAGTTGGGTTCTTGAGAGAGAGAGGACGGGAGGAGATTCATTTACGCAAGCGCGTTTTTCTGTCGCTGGCGGAATTGTTGCGCTCCAATGTCGTCCCGTGTTCACAATCATGACGAGAGCAGGAAGGAGGAGGAAGAAGCGAGGTTGAGCAGCGCGGACCAAGGAGCCCAGGAGCTTGTTGCTAGGGTTTCATTGCAACGATTTCAGAAGAGGAAAGAGGGGTTGCAATGGGCGTCTGTGGCAGCGTCCTCTTCCTCCTCTCATATGCGTATTGTGGTTTCTTTCGTGTCGGGAATCCGGCGGGAAGTGGGGGGAGTGGGAGGGAAGTTGGGGCAGTTTGTGAAGGAAAGCAAGAAGGGCAGGTTTGTGCAGTTTTTGGTGGGGCGGGCGAAAAGGGTGGGAGATTCTTCGGGGCGGGCGTCGTATGGATCCTTGGTGCTACCTGGTTTGCTGAATTTGGGAAGCTTTGTGGAGGCGAGGGTGAAGAATTTGGGAAGAATTAGGTCAGAGATTCCAGAGTTTGTGGCCAGGGCGGTGAGGCAGCTGGTGGAGGACCAGGTGAGCCGTGGCGTGCCTCGTCCTCTCTTGGCTTCACTGTCTTCTTCTGCTGCTGCTCCATTGGAGACGAAGCATTTGTTCGACGTTGCCATGAGCACAGAGCAGGTGGCCAGGAGGTTAGACGGCGTGCCTGTTTACACCGTCAGCAACTCTGCAAACGAATTTGTGTTGGTTTCGGACCTGAATAGTTCAAAGTCCTTAGGACTTTTCTGTTTCAGAGAAGCAGACGCCAGCGCTCTTCTTGCTCAGGTTTTTCTTAAACCCTTCCTTAAACCCTTACTCAAACCCTTGCTCAAACCCTTGAGTCATGGCCATTTTGAGCACTACATTCCTTCTTCTGTTACAGTAATGGATCCAGGGTTACAGCAGCATATCACAAAAGAAATTGGGTTGAGCTTTGGGGCTCTGCAAAGGCATGTAGCTCAGTTGATGTGGCAGTAATACTTACACAAAGAGAACATTAACCAAAAAAATTTGTTGTGATCCAGATCAAGGATCGAGAACCCACTTTAGGTCACGGAGCCAAAGTTGTGGCTGTGTCTCTTGATAAGGTAAGATTGATTGCGCAGCTTGAAGGAGGATACTACTGGCTATTTTTTTCATTAGCTATGTGTCATGAGCACCACTACCCAACATCACAACTGACTCTTCCCATTGCTACTGGAAATGCTGGAAATACAGCAGAAAATCAGGACATGGATTTTGCATTAGGTTTTGTGCCAGATTGTGGGTGAATTATTGTTCACTTCTCTACATCCACAATTGGTGAAGTCAGTGGTAGTCATGGCAGCTCATCATGCTACCTATTTGTGATGAAGGCAATGGTCTACTCTTACACAGTTATGACTGCACTCATTGTCATGTTGCCTTCAATTTTTTTGTTGTGGGGGTTTCTCTGCAATTTCATAGGTCCCTTTTCATCAGTGAAACCTTATCATTGTATGTCATTTGTTTGTTGCACATGACCTACATGTTGGTCAGCCAGTGAAGTGTAATGCTGTTTTGACACAAATGCAAAAGAGGTTACCCTAAACTAGCTATTTCATCTTAGGTCTTTCTATTGTTTTAACTGACAGGTTTATGAGCTGAATGCGGAGGGCATTGCATTTCGGTTCCTTCCAGATCCACAACAAATAAAGAATGCCCTTGAAGTAAGTTGACTTTGTTGATTATCCTCCTCTAGAGCATTACTTTGTAATATGTTTCAAGTTTGTACAATTTGGAGGTTGAGAGAAAAACAGGTTGACCATGTCTTTTTAAGTCTTTTCATATCTTGTCCACAGGCACGAGCAAAGGCAGGTGATCCCAGAAAAGCATTTGATGGTGTACCTGTCTTTCAGGTGCGTGGAAAGCTATCTTTTTCATTGTAACTGTATTTTGGTGTGACTTTTACACTGCAGCTGGTTTGCTCTTTAGGACCACATACTTGGTACCCAGACATGAAGTAGAGATATGTGTAATGTGTTGACATATAAAGAGAAGATGCATGTTTTGTAATGCCGCACTTTTGCTTGCCTTGTTGAATACTGCTTGCTTCCCTTTGTTTGTCCACAAAGTTATGGCCTTTCTCTCATTATTGGATGCTAAAACCATTCATGAAAATATTTAGTGTAGGCAGAGTCACAGCCAATCAAGATCTGCTTGCATTACCTTTCGCTCGTCTATTGTGACCATCAGAGCTGGAAAGTTTTTTTTGTTTTGGTGCTCAGTCTCCATGTGTTGACAGATTCTCTCAATTGAATGTTACTTTGATCCTCCCTTTCTTCAATAATAGGTGTGACTGAATTTCTCCGCTACTTTTTGCATGATACCCTAGAGTCGCAGACATATTTGCCAGTTATCCTGTCACTCTCAACCATCAAAGGTCTTGACTAATTTTTCAAACAATTGTTTTCAAATGCAGTCTGACAACTTAATTTTGAGGACTAACAACAGACGATACTGTCCAATCTTCTTCTCCAAGGTCTGATACTTTCTGTATGCTGTGTTCTTGGAACTTTTCTATTGCAATATGTTGCTGGATCTCTGAGTTCTGCTTACAACTGGAGGCTTGCAATACTAAGTTCAGTAATCTAATGAGTTTAGTATTTTTGCTCAAAATAGTTGTCAATCAAATAGACAGTGGCATATATATGTTCCACAGCTCGTCCTCACTCAGCCTCATGGGTTTTGTTCAATTGTGGTTACCTTTCTGCAATGAACAGGAGGATTTGGAGAATGCTCTCAGTAGAGCATTCAAACAGCAGCAGAGAGTGAACCCAAGTCTGCGAGCCAATACAGATATACATGTAATGCTTTCCCTTCATGTATGAACGTGAAATGTAGAGAACAGTAGCAGTACTCCAAGGCAGAGCATGGTCTGGTACTTAGATATAGAGCAATGTAAATGACTGATTGTCACAGCTATCTTATGAAAATTGCAATAACAACCACCAGGAGCTCCAGGAAATCAGGATAGTCAAAATAAGAAAGGCAACTCTCTTTTGTGCACTTGCCCTCTGTTACACTCTTAAGCAGATGTAGTGCAAGTGGCTGCCTGACCTAGCATATGTTTTGGGTATGTGCGCAGGTTGGTAGCTTTGAGGATGTGCTCAAGAGGATGGAGGTACAATTTCTTCTTCCCTTCCACCCAATTATAAAGACCCCAATTGAGTATCTGCGAGCTTAGAAGGCCCTTGGCCCAGGATCGTCAGATGCCATTCAGCCCTTTGGATAGTGCCTTTGCTATATGCCATCTGTGATGTTTATTTCAAGAATCAAAGTGTTCTTATGAGATCTGCTCTGTCTCCAACATATTTTCAAGAAAGTAAAGCATAACCAAGAAGAGTCACATGCATGCAAAGTACTGTAAGTTGAGGCTCAACTTGCTATTATTCTGATGATGCAGGAGATTGCAGAAATTAGAACAAAACAATTTCTTCTTGGCCAGCCTGTCAGTGAAATGATGATGTGTTCTGGGGTCTTCGGGGGTCTTGCAGAGCAATGAGGAGGAGACAGGTTGGGGAGATATAGTGTTCATTCCCCCAGGAATGGACGCTTTGAAACATCTAGGCAAAGCAAAAGGCACAGTTGTAGGATAGATCTTCTCTTTGTGTTCCAAGTGGACTCAACATTTTTTGTCTCTCAATCCAATAACTTGGTGAGTGTGTTCAGCAGTTGCCTTGTTTACTGTGGTGTAAAGAATTGTCTGTAATAATGTGCCAGTGTGTACAACTCAAATGTCAGGGACCTCAAAGGGTAAAGAAGAGCTGAATAACCTATGGGATGTGTGAATGTATGAGTGTACAATCGGACTTGAAACATAACCATTTCACATTGCCCAACTGGAGAGGGGAGGTCCTCGGACAGCTCCAGTGAGGATGGCTTTGTGAGTCATCGAGTGAATCAAATACATGACAAGAATTGTTACTGAATTGTCGGAAGGGGAAGGATACAAAGAAATATTTTGACTTGTGTGCATGCCATTTCAACCTACACAAATGTTCTAGGCTTGGAAGTAGCCTCTTGCTGGGACTTCACAGGGAAAGGAAGTGACCCTGTTACCAGGCCTGTGCTAGAACCAGAACCTGCCTGCAAATCTTTTTTGTACAGGTTAGCAAGAAACAGAACCTACCTTTGTATATGGGTCCTGGTTCTCTATGTAACCAAGTACTAATCTTTGCTAGGCATGCAAGTGTTACCTTGCATAGAAAACTAAAACTTTGTGTTTTTCTGCATTTAAGTACTATTGTTTTGAGAAGGTTGAAGGCAGGATGTGTTTTTTGTTTGTCTAAGTGGCAACTTTGTTATTGGTTGTGCAATTTTGGTACCTATGCAATCATCAATCTCAGGTTGTGTCTTAGTAGATGTAGAAATAGACCAATGTTGGTCAGATTTTGGTTTTTATTGAAACTGTTGGGTTTAAGTCTAGGCTTTTTTTATAAAAAGGAAGACCCTCTGGTTCCAAGTCATGTAGTTAATATTTTCACAACATAACTGAGACTCAAAAAAGTTCTTGACCAATGGTTTTGGGTCTGACGAGTTTAATTTTTTCTAAGGCCCTTCAATTTTGATTTTGGTATGGGTCTGGTTCTAGCTTAATAAATAGTTGAAGATGCGCTTTCTTTTCTTTTTTTCATTAGGCAAAGAGCTGCTTGTTCATGAATTGAATTTGCGGAACATCTCTAATCTTTAGTTGCTGCTAGTTTGCACCAATTTTGTTTGGTGCTTGATTTTAAGAAGAACCTTTGGTTTCAATTTTGAAACTTTTTTAGTTTTTGATGGAACCTTTAGTTCATTGTTGAAATTAATTCTTTGGATTTTTTAAAACCTTTAGTTTTGATCTTTCTTAACAAATTGGAGCTTGATTCAATTGCTATGGGGAGGAGAGTGATGAGCTCTTTGCAAGGTGGGGTTGTGATGTGTATTGGCAATTGGATTGCTTGTGATTTGTTCATGCATCATTTTGGTTTCAATTTGTGAGAGTCATATTTTTCTTTGGATTTTGCAGATTGACTTCACTTTGAACTTTTATTTATGAGTTTTTTCTAATTTTATGTTATGTGAGGGGCAACTCTCTACAACCTCAATGTAACTTTCTTTATATACACAAATACATAAAGATAACATAATGTTTATAGACACTGAAAAAAAAAATTTAAAAAAAACATTAATAGAACATTATAAATCCAAAAAATAAAATGAAAAATAATCAAGAAAAATATCAAAAAATGAAGAAATAAAAGGCAAGTTGTATTTACCCATGCAAAAGCAAAAAGATAAAAGTAAAATATTGCAATGACCAATAGTTTGAATGTCCAACATTCAAGACCAACATTGTTGTCATTGAAAATTAAAAACAAGTAAAATTATAATTGTTTTTTGAGTCATAGCTTCTACCACATACCATTAATTTGAAAACTAAGGTTTTTGTCCTCCTTGTCTTGTCCTTCGCCATTCTTCAAACATTGAAGTGAAAGGAAAATTGTTTAATGTAAAAATGTTTCTGAAAGCATGCCAACCACCATATAGGTAATTACACATTTAGTTTGTTTCATGAAGGAAAATGTGAAAAAGTTTTATCCATCCTCTGAAATCTAAATTACATTTTTCTTTACTAGTTTAAAATACTTTGTCAAAGAGCTCTACAACATTTTGGAAATCAAAATTGAAAGAATAAAACACATATGTATTAATGGATTTTCTAAAAATGGTGATTAATGGCAATTTGGCACCATTGGCCTTCATCATGCATTACAATACTCCAACATAGAGCTTTGCAAAACCTTTGAAACTTTTAATTGAAAAAATGTGTCACCCATCTATGTTAGTACAAGTTTGCCTTACATGGTGATTACATGGCAAAGGCAACATTGGCCTTCATCGTGCATTTGAAGGTGCTAGATTCTATTTCATGGGGTCATAACACAATCACTATTCATCACAATAGTGCATTTTAATAAGTAGAAAATGTCTTTCAAAATTCTTCTCAACATTTGCCCATAGTTAATACTATGAATACACCATAACATTTTTTCCATCTAGTAGACGACTATAAATCTATTTGTTAACTCACAAGATATTAATTTATGTATGCAACCCTTGCACAATAACATGTAAATAATTAAGCAACTCATGAAACAAATTTGCTTCAAAACAGAAGAATGAAACATATGAAGGAGATGATTCAAATATATCTAAATACAATGTATATGTGTGGAGCACCTTCATTTTCTTAACAATCAGATTACAAACCTCCAAAATGACTTGTGCAAATTCCTAATGAAAAGTTGTAAATAGATGGCATTGTAGTGGTGTTCACATTGAAATGCTAAGTATTCAACATATTAAAAATTGGATCCAAAAATTTGCAATCCATTGCAAAGAAATAGTGTCATGTTTACATGTCATTAAGTCCTTAA
>Ga0116229_10005002_pt1 | contig 21700 bp, 20 predicted proteins | sample S1TSphgellanicum_3_FD_87313 | JGI IMG/M metagenome (GOLD analysis project Ga0116229, IMG submission 87313) | Host-associated microbial communities from peat moss isolated from Minnesota, USA - S1T2_Fc - Sphagnum magellanicum MG | ecosystem: Host-associated > Plants > Peat moss > Unclassified...
ATATATATATATATATATATATATTATCTGGCCAAATTTCTGTACACTAACCAATTGCAAAGGAGTATTTTATTATACTCTAAAGAAAATTAGGGTACACAAGAGAGACACAGAGAAAGAGAGAGAGAGGGGACACTGATTGGAAGTGTGGGTGCTCACATTTTGTTTTCTTTTGGGTTTGTGTGTGTGTGTGTTTGAAGATTATGGAGAGCTTGGAGCATGCCTTAAAACGAAGAGCTCCAATCCTTGCAGAGTATCTGGGAGGGGCAGTCACTTGTGATGCTTACCACATGACGGATCCTCGAGTCGATGGGCTGGGTGTTTCCAGTTGCATTGAGAAAAGCTTGCAAAGTGCGGGAGTTTCTCCAGAGGAGGTAATGCTCCTTCACATCATCATACTGCTCCCTAAACCCTAAACCCTTAAACCCTAAACCGCTTGCTCTTAGGGACCAACCTCAAATAGACTTTGCTAAGACATCCCACCTTCCCACCCACCCACCAGAATTAGGGTTCAGGAAATGATGAATTTAAGCCTTTTTTTCTTCAATAGAGTTGGAAATTTGCTTACTTTGATTTCAGCTTGTTACCCGTTTCATGCTATAATACTTATGCCACCCATGTTATGAAACAGGTTAACTATATTAATGCTCACGCAACCTCGACAATTGCAGGCGATATGGCTGAGGTTAATGCTATTAAAAAAGTCTTCAAAAATACTTCAGAGATCAAGGTCAATGGAACCAAGGTAAATTTTTTTATTATTATAAATTAAATTAAATTAAATTAAATATTTTTATTTTATTTATTAAAAAAACCTGTCTCAACATGAACTGACATAAATGGTCTCAATTTTATACTCTGAGCTCACATACTTATCTATGCAAATGAAATCTTTAAGGTCTAACAGTTGGCAGATTATTATGTCATTTTGTTGACCACATTATATGACATAATCTTCCAGTGATGATCACATTATATGTCGTGTTCCTAAACCCTAAACTTGCTGTGATTGAGTGAAGAGTTAAACCCTAAACCCTAAACCCTTCCAGTTTCGAAAGCTTACGGGATCCTTGGGTTTCTTTTCTTCTTTCTTTTTTTGGGTCTTAACAGTCGATGATTGGACATGGCCTTGGTGCTGCCGGCGCACTTGAAGCTATTGCAACAATTAAAGCGATTGAAACTGGCTGGTTACATCCCACCATAAACCAATTTGTAAGACCTTTTATTATTATTATTATTATTATTATTATTTCCGAATCCATTATTGTTTTGCTGCTTTGAAGGGGTTTAGGTTTTAAGGTTTTAGGGTTTTAGGGTTTAGGGTTTAGGGTTTTAGGGACCTGAGTGGAGGAGTATCTTTTTCCTCAGAGTTGGATTGTCGTTGCAAAATGGGAACTTTTTGTTTGAAAAATGAGGGTTCAAAATTTTGTCACTTTTTTTCAACCAAAAAAAGTGGGAGAATTTTAGAAATTTCTGTTTTTCTAGTATAAAATTTGACTAACTTTGTTTTTAAAAAATTTATGAAAAATTCACCAAATGTTTTATATTTTAAAAAATTAATTAAAATTAAAATTAAAATGAATTATACAAACCCTGTTGCTAATAATCCTTGAGAGTTTTGGGTAGGTAATCGATCATATAATGGCAATTTGGCTTTGAAATTTTTTAGTCTCTTCCCTTTTTGGATTTTTGGCAATCTTAATGTTTAGCTATTTTATTATGATTTTGCATGAGTTTGCAGAATCAAGAGGAGCTGGTGACATTTGATACCGTGCCAAATTTGAAGAAGCAACACCAAGTTCATGTTGGTGCGTATCTTTTAACATTTTTTGAGAATGAATTTCCTTTTGTACAACTTTTCTCTTTCAAAATGAAAATTTTAGCTGACACCCAAAATAAATAAATAAATATTAAAAAATCAAACTTTCTCTTAAGAATTTTATCTGACACCCCCAAAAAAATAATAATTAAAATCCTCCAAAAATCTCCAAAAATCTCATTTTTCTCCTTGTTTTTTTCCTTGTTGGGTTTGCTGCAGCAATTTCCAACTCTTTTGGGTTTGGTGGACACAATTCATGTGTTGTAATGGCACCATACACAATATGAAAAACATGGAGGAAGGACCGACCAAGCAACCAACAGACTGACTTACTGACCAATGGGTTGTTCCTCTTTTTATCCCACATTAAACCCTAGATTTTTCACCCTAGTTTTTCACACTAAATTTTTTTTCTGATTTTTTTTTTTTTTTTTCCCAAGGTTTTTTTTTTTCTATCAATCCAAAGTGTAGTAAAGTGTTCCCAAAACCCTAATGTCATACACGAATAATTTGCAACTGTAACATACGGGCTGTTGATGATGGGGATTAGTGTCTTTAATAAGTTTTTTTTTTTTTTTTTTTAAATTTTAAAAGCCTTGTGGGGAAGTTGGTTTAGTCAATGAAGGTGTGGTGATGCGGATGGTGGGTGGAGAAGAAGAAAATTTATGTGTGCCAAAAATTATTAGAACCCAATAATGGCTACCCAACAAAACCTCCTTTGATATCAAAGGGAGTCTCTCTCTCTCTCTGGTCATAATACCCAAAAGCAATATCCATAGAAATCAAGATGTAAATGGAATTTTTAAACAAGCTCCCAAAAGTAATAATTATTATTGTAATTATTTTCATTATTATTATTATTACTATTATGAATCCAGTTGGACTAAGAAAACATTTAGGGTTTTGAGAAGTAGATAGAATTTCCATACAATTGTGGTGAAAAACATTCATACTGTGTATAGGCAAACAATGCATTAGGTCTTCTCCATGTGCGCACACATTGACATTTGTGAGAAGGAAGTTAGATTATCTTTTCAGGCTGGCAAAACACTGACAATTTTTTTGGCTGCAAGTAAATGTTACATTATTGTCCATTCGTATGTCTTGCTAATGAAAAACAGAATTTTAAGGGATTTTTCACTTGTGAATTTTTTCATGCACACAAAAAGTGGTTATGAGATCTGCATCCAAGCAGCAAAAGGGTTACGGTATCATTGGGCCAATGAGAGCCTGGGGCAGTACCTGGTGCTAATTAGTAAGGCCACCTGGTGGCTACTACATATGTAGATGGATGTGTAGTATGGTTAATAATATATGGACTTGCCACTGTCGCTAGTCTTGCGGAGCATAATGCCCTCATAACAGGGGTGGCATTAATGAGTGTCATATCCCCATGGGTAGTGCTCACAAATGGGACAAAAATTACCAACACCCAAAATTGCAACAGACAGATTTTCATGGCAAGTGCTCAAAATGGAAAAAAATTACCTGACCCAGAACATTACAAACGAATGCTGTTCCAGAGCAATTGTTGTTGACATTCATCTACTTACGGGTCTGAACTGTTAAGCTGTCCGAGCTACTGCAAGCTTGGAGACCAAGATACCACATAACCATGAGGTTTATACAGTTTGCTGATTGGCCATGTGTTTTCCACAATGAAACCCCGACTGGTTTCAATCCAGGCCCCCTGTATACCACCTGATGACTTCTGTTGCGTAGTTGAGTACTCAGTGGTTGCATCTTGGGTAGTTGAGTACATGACATTTGCAGCTTGGGTCTCCTCCTCAACTTTCAGCACCTGTTCATGTTTCCAGCTTGTTTCCCAGCATAATTCGGCAACAAGAAAACGGGATTTCTTAGGCATGCACAATCTTCCAGCTTCAGCTTGGACACCAGCAGCTACAACGAGGAATGCTTCAACCGAAAGGATTTGAGCGCACCTTTCCTTATCAGAACTCGGTATTACGACCGGTGAGAGCCACTCAAGTTTTGGCACAATGTACCACATACTTCCACAATGATGTGGCAGGTAAGCAAACTCTGTCAAATCTTGTGTCCACCACCCCATCCAATGCTTCATGTTCAAGCTACTCTTGGCCGGAAGTTTTTCCCCATCACTTGCACTTGTTTGCTTCTGGTTCTTGTCATTCCTGATTGCAGTCACATCATTGTTGTTGTTGTTTTCCCCTGAACTGTGCAGCTCCTGAACTGTGTTTTCTGTCTCTGACTGATCTTTTGCAATCCATGTGCTGTTGTTGCTGCATCCATTGTGTTCAGCTGAGTTGTGACTAGCAGTGTGGTAGTACTGTTGAGAATTCAAGTAATGCCAGAGCTTGTACTCATAGAAAAGGTAACCTTTCAACAATGCACGTGGGATGACTTTCACAACCTGCTCCATCTCTGCAAATTGCTCTTGCAAATCAGCAGCTTCACTGGTAAGGGTCATCATGTTGCTGTCATCTGCTCCATATTCTTCAACTGTTTCTGCCTCAATGTTTGAGTCAGAACTTCTGATCTCAGCTCCAGCTTCTTTGCCATAGAGATTCCACAGCATGACAGCAGCACAAGGGTTGCTGGAAAGAGCAAGCTGATTGCAAAGCCTAGATTTGCGATCAAGCAAAGTCTCACCCACATGGGGACCAAGAAAGCAACCAAGGAACTCATCTGCATCCTTCACATAATCTAAAGCTCTTCCTCGTAAAGTGGTAACAACTTTCATAGCTGCTGCATCGTTACCCTCCTTGTTAGCATTATTACTATTTCCTGTCTTGCTCAAGATGGAGTAGCCATGTTCTTTGTCACTCTCTTTAGCATCTTTGCAGCTCCAGGCAGCATGATCAGGTGTTGTCATACCAAAGACTTCCCATGGCCCTGCATATAACAAATACTTCACAGAAACCTCCCAATGCTGCACCTCCAAATCATGCACAGCAGAGTTGTGATTGTTTGAGAGAGCTGCAGCTGAATCCTGAGCTGCTGGTGCTGCTCTTGCTGCTCTTGCTTGAAACAAGAAATCAAACTCACCAATTGTGGTGGTGATGCCCTTCCCTAACCTTAAGCGTTCCAATTTCCGGAGTAGCTTCCTCTTGCGCTTTCCAAGCAACTCTGTGGGCTTGTCTGTTGGCTCAAGTCTTGAATTTACCCTCTCAGATGCTGCTGCTGAAGAAGACAGAGTTGCTTCCAAAACTGGCACAATTGGACAACTGCTTCTCATATCAGCAGTGGGCACAACAAGTCCTCCATCTGAAGAAGAAGACACTTGAAGAAGTTCTTCCCTCTCTAACAACAAACCTTGATCCTGAGAAGTTTTAGTCACCGTTTGGAGTACTTGCTGTGATGTGAGCAGTTGATGAACATTGATGAGCGGTGAAAACCGCAACACATATTCAACACACAAGGCAAAATGGTCCCCTGTCAACACAAAACTCTCACAACAACAACAATAATATGTCTCAGGAGTTACTGTAATCACAGAGACTGAAAACAAAAGCATCTGAGTCAAAGAGAGATTTAACATTTTGAGTCTTAGAGTTTAGGGTTTAGGGCACTTCCCACTTGTTTACGTAACAGTCATCAGTGGAGGGAGGAAGAGGAGGAGAAAGCAACAAGCACATACCCAATCGGGTACTTGGCCTGTGTGAAGAGAACCATGCCTCCACATCTGACACTCGTAGGCTCTTCAACCAAACTTTGGTGCTTGCCCACTGACTGTGACTTCCTCCCACCAAATCGGCACTTACAACTGGCAGCTTTCTCAATAGTGACAATGGAAACAAAAGCAAGAGACAAAATAAAATAGTAACTCACAGACAAGCTTGAACTCATCTCTGACAATGGGTTCCATTGTTCAAGTAGTTAGTTCTTAATTGTACAAGTCATGTGTAGACAAAAAAAAAATTTGGCACAGGCACTTGTCCATGGCATGCAGGACCGATCTGTTTCTAGCCTGGATTGTGCTACTAGATTAAGCCCCTACTTGTCCCCTGTTTGCTGAACATTAGGAAGTTAGAGTAATTGCCCTTACCTCAACAGAGTTTGACAAAAGGGAGGGTCCAGCAATTATGAATCCGATGTCCCGCAGCAGCCTGCAGAACTCACACACACAATTGTTAGAAAATATTGTAGCAACTAGAGACAAACACATGAACATCGTCAATCCAATACAATTGTTGACGGCGGCACAAAGTGTGACTCCTTGTTGGCATAGTTTCTGTAGTTCATTGAAAGCTATTATATGTATGTCCATGGGGGGGAAAAAGAGAGTAAGAGACATTGCAAAAATTTGCAGAGCATCTACAAATGACTATACTTGTGAGGTAATCTCTTGATAAATTGCAAGTGCTCCAGCATTTCTGCACGAGTAAGATCTTCTGTCAGCTCAGCCGCTGTTCGCTTCATATGTTCTTGAGATTCTGCACAACAACAACCAAGAAAAAACACTCCACTTGCCATGTCACAAAGTTTAACCCTAAAAAATACATCTGCAACAAAGTTTGAATCCCTTCAAGAATCCTCCTCCAAATGTTGGTTCAGCAAAATAGTGATTTAGGGTTTGGTTTAGAGGAGAAGAAGAAGAAGAAGAGGAAGAAGAAGCAAAATTAGGGTTTGGTAGGAGTGAGTGAGTGAGTGAGTACATCTTCTCTCATTTTTGCTGCTTTCTTGAAGCCATCTTCCTCAGTCTACTAGTACACTGCAGATTTTCTTGATGTGTTCCACATACCCAATTGCTTACCATGAGAATTTATGAGCAACTGCTGCTGCTGCTGCTGCTGCATCTCTTGAAGCATAGAAGATGAAGTCACATCCAGTTCCACTTCTTTGATGATACCCACTTGTGACGCTGCATCAGCTTTGTTGTTGTTCTCTTCTTCTATGCCTGCAGGATTTGATGAGTTCTCAGACAACATTGTTCTAAAATCTCTCCTTGCAATTCCTAGACACAGTTTGCTGCACACCCATGATCTCTCCTTCAACACACTTGCATGCTGTTGTTGTTGCTGTTGTTGCACCCTACGAGACAAAAGCCCACAACTACCACCACCACCTTTCCTCTCCCCTCCTCTTCCTACACACAAGTTTGCTGCAACTGTAAGGTCACAAGGAAGCCCAAAGCTGGTGTGATCCAATCTGGAAACAGATCTCTTTAGCATTTCCTCTGGTTTCTTGGTCAATTCCAGACGAAACCAAAGCAAAAAAGGCACCTTCTTTGAACCTCAAAGCCTTGAGGCTTTGAAGATGAAATCAGCCTCAATCAGAGCTTGCAGATTTGCAGAACATGGGAGATTCTACTGATGATCTGCTGATATCTGGCTTGTTAGAATACCATAGTAACAACTTGGCAACCTGTACACTAATAATTTGTGTTGATTTTCAGAAAGTGTTGACATTTTTTTAATACTTTTTTTTCAAAGAATGAAATTGTGTGAAGGAAAAGTAGGGAACATTTTGTGTATGTTCTGCAATATTCTACTTTTGAACATGGAATTTTCAATATAGAACAATTATTTGACATTTTACATATTGACCTTGCCATGGAAACACTACTGTAACCCCAAAAAAGAATAAATTAACCTCTGCAATCGCTTACAAACCAATGTCATGATGCTAATAAAGAGACCATTCAAATGTATTACATAACAAGAGAAAAATTGCTCAGTATACAAGGAGAAGAGAAAGACAAAGAGCAACCATCAAAGAAAGACACAGTGTAATTACAATCCACATTTTGTGCAAATCTGAATACATGGTCCCTTCAACTTGCTTGTGCACTTGCTGAATAACCCAATGTTGCTTTACCCATGCCAATAACAAGTACAACACTCTTGCCTGTTTCTCAGTGAGCTGAAGATTCACAGTTCTACCTACCTTTTCCTCCGACAGAGGTGCAACAGGCAACAAAATGATGGAAGGTTTCCCAAGTAAATCACTATTTCGGTCCAGTCTGTGCATAAGTTTGTATCAAAATTTCACCATGCATAAACATGGTTTACAGCAACCTCACACCCATCTGCATTTAGTATCAAGAAGTCATCCCAAAAGGCAAGCAGTTAACCTCGATGACGTTTTCGAGGGGCACTCTTGTAAGTGCCACCTCTTAGAAGTTCAACAGCAGCAGCAGTGGCAGCATCAGTTGAACCTGCATCCACATTCGTAGGGCCTACAGAAGCATCATTACTGTGCATATCTATGTCTTGATAAGGTTGGGTGGCATCTTGATCCACCAAGGCTGCACCAGAAGCCTCCGGTTTATCCTCATGAACCTTCTTCAGCCCGTCTTCCTGGTCGGCTTTAGAGGGTGAGATAGCAGATCTGCTTGGTGGCTCTGGAATTAATGATCCTTGATTAGCTCCAATCACTTCATGGTCATTGTCATCACCAGTGTCACTCTCACTTTCTGTCTTACCTTCTGACTCATCTTCCCCTTGTCTGGGATCAGGGCTGTGAGTCACAAGTCCCCTCTCAGCCAACTGGTCCCGCAGCTTTCTGAGCATCCCTTTCTTGGAGTTCAAAACTGCCACACACTGGACCAAACAGCTTCACATATTTTTAGTACTACATGCTTTCTGTATGTCTTGGGCTCCACGAGTGGCCCTGAGCCTTCTTAAATCCACATTCTGCTGAAAATGAAAGCTTGCTGTATTGATGTTCACTCACCCTTCTAATAAGGTATTCTTCAGATTGAACCTTCTCATTTTTGAAGCGCTCACTTTGTTCCTGAGAGGCTTTTGCTTCTTTTTGCATACGCTCAAAGTTGCGAGTTTTCCTCACAAGTTGCTCCTGCAGTCTTGACAAACTGTGGGTAGTTAGCACAGTAAAGATAGTGGACCATGACTCTCGAAATTTTTGCATCATGCATTCCAATACTTGTCAGTTCAGCTTGGACTGATGAGCAGCACACATCCACCCAAAAGGATTTGTTTGCTCAAGTGGGGACCAGAGGTTGGCAGATCCATTGAATACAGTTGGGATGACTAAAAACTCTCACACTGAGATCACAATTTGCTTGCAGTAGAAATTCCAGCAAACCCAAAGTCACTGTCTGTGGATCAGTGGTGCTCCGAAGTGTCATGCTGGCATTCAGAACCACACCATTTTCCTTGTCCTCAATCCCAAACAATAACTGCACTCAACATCCACCAACAATCACAATCCCTCTGTCAACATGCAAAGTCTGTCTTGTTCTATCTAATATGAGTTCACTAAATTCCTCTTCTGAGTCAGAAAAGACAAAAAAAAATAGGCAAAAGACATTATAGACCTAAAGAATTCCAGTCATAGATCCTATGGAGTTTTGAGAAAGCATGTAGACAAAGGAGAAAGTACCTTTTTCTCATTGCCACTGCCACTGGACATGAAAGCATATTTGGAGTTTGGTTGCTGGTGGCTAAGATGGAGCTTTATATTATCCATAACCCACTTCATGTCCTTATCCCATGTATCCATCCTTCCACTGACATATTCCTCCGAGCCTGTTACACACAGCCAGAATAACAGAAACACCAACCCTCCATCATCCACATGGATAGTAACAGCAATTGCCATAATGCAGACATTCATCATTTCAGATTTTTGTTTTGCCTTCAAACAAATGGTAAACTAAGAGGTAATCCAGCAACTGTGAGTTCAAAATGTGGGTAGAGAACCCCCCCCCCACCAAAAAAAACCAGAAGAGTCACCAATTGAAAGATATCACCACATACAGATCTCTCTCAAGAGAAGAAACCCAACCAACACTTATGATATGTCCACCTTGCATATCTTAATCCTTGCTTACATCCTCCTTCCTTTGCAATTCATCTCTTTCCCTTCCTCTTGGACCCCCACAAGATCTAGTGACATCAATTGCAACCACTAAGAGGAAGCATTGCAAACCTTCCTTGGCCCCTGTGGAAACTGTGACAGTGCATCACAGCAAACCCTAGTTTGCAAAAGATTTTATTGTTCATTGACAGAGAATTTTTCCACCATCAAAATCATTGAGAAACAAACATATCCACTTGTTTTCCACCATTAAAATTGTTGAGAAATAAACATACCCAAATGTTTTCCATCATCAAAATTGTTGAGAACCAAACATGCCCAAATGTTTTCTATGATCAAAATTGTTGAAAACCAAACATACCCAATTGTTTCCCACCATCAAAACTGTTGAGAAACCAACACACCCAAATATTTCCCGCCACCAAAATTGTTGGGAAACAAACATACCCAAATGATTTCCATCATCAAAATTGTTGACAAACAAACATACCCAAGTCTTTCCCACCATCAAAATTGTTGAGAAACAGACATACCCAAATGCTTTCCATCATCAAAATTGTTGAGAGACAAACATACCCAAAATGTTTTCAATCATCAAAATTGTTGAGAAACAAACATATACCCAAATGTTTTCCTCCATCAAAAAATTGTTTGAGAAACCTACCTACATACATACATACCTTCAAAAATCCACGCCTGAAGGCCATCGGACAATGCCAGAGAGAAAGTAGTTGGATTCCAAGTGCCCTTCACAAATAAAACCTTGTGGCCCACTGCTCCTTCCCATTTCACCTCCACAACTAGTTTTGCACAAGTTTCCCTATCCACCACCTCCGCCATCTTTACAACAAGTGCTCTCTTGTCCTACATCTCTTGATCTACCATATCTTTGCAACTCTCTTCTTCTACAATACAATCACCATCTAATTGGAACGCATCGGCCTTCTCTTGTTCCGCACAACCGAATTTTACGTCTAGTTCTTCATCACTTACACTCCCATCAAACCCTAATTGTAAATCTAATTATAACCTTCTCTCTAGGATGGGCTCTAATTACCAAAAAATACAAAAAGGTACCTCCCCTTACACTAAACAAGAGGTGTGTTGCCATTTTACATTAAAAAATATATATCTTAAGGCAAAACAAGAATTATGGAAACTCAAATGTTTCACCATGCAAAAATATAATCTTCAAAAAATCTTCCTAAAGAAACCAAAATCCTTCAAGATATTATCATAAACTCTATAACTAATCTCAAGTTTCAACACAAGCCAAAATATATCATCTTTCAAACAATCCTCATATAAAATAAAACCTATTTACCTAGGGGCCAAAATTCCTTAAGCTATTATACTCTATAATCAATCTAAACACAATATCCTTGCCTACCAAGGCAAGGCCAACAAATATGAAGAATGTTTTATGATTTCATGAATGGCTTGTTTTTCTTTTCTTAAAACATATGCATAATGGTAGGGGCATAAATTGGGGGACATAGTATAACAGTTTGTCCACCTTTAAAGTTTGTAAATGATAAAATGTTTGGGTAATTAACACCTAATTAATAAAATTTTAATTTTGATCATGATCAAGTTGTTACAATTTTTTTATTTTAATCTAAAGTTGAATATTTTACCGTCTACAATTAAAATGTTTACATTTTATGATGATGTTAGGGTTTTAAATTAATGTATTGTTGTGACACATGCAAATATTAAACATCATTTTTCAATAGATGGAATTCATTCATAATGTTCATTCATAATTTTTAATTAAGTTTGTTAACTTTCATTTAAGTTTCAGTTAAATTTTAATTAAGTCTCAATTAATTTATTGTTAAATTTCAATTAAGTTTTAATTAACTCTTAGTTAAGTCCAAGTTAATTCTGAGTTAATTTTTTATTAAATCTTAATTAAATTTAATTAACTCTTAATTAAATCCAAATTAATTTTTAGTTAAGTTTTAGTTAACTCATAGTTGACTCCTAGTTATGAAGGTTTTCAAAAAGTTTCCTTACTTGATGCACACATAGAAGCCTCCTTGTAAATTTTTTTAAACTAAGTCCTTAAAGGGGTATAAATAGGAATAGGACCGTTTATTTCCTTCAATTTATTCAACAATAATCTTAAGCAAGATCTTGCATCCATAGCCTTATAATTTATTTTTTATGTTCATGTTTACATATGTTAGCATAATAAATATCCATTTTCACATTTGTTTTGTACATCTGGTGTTCTTCTTTTTAGTTATTATGTTCTTGTTTTTTAATCACATAATCTTGTTTTATTCCTTGTTTGGAAAAATTAGACTTAAACCTTTCATTTTAACCTTTATTTTCGTGGTTTTTCCTATCTTTCACAATTGCTACCATCATCATGTGTCATTTATATTTGGTGAATGCTAATGTGATGATTATATTTTTGTTTCCAACAAGTTTTACAATCTTGAAACTAAAGTTGGAGGATTGCAAAAAGATTGTAACAAAAGGAGATTTTGCATCGTGCAAAAACAAAAGCTTGGAAAACAAATTGGTCATGAGGTTTCAAAGCAATGGCATTGAAAGCTTGATTGTTGTAACATTTGTTTGATTATAACCACATTGAAGTTAAAATTATTTGTTATCAATTCATCAATTTACTACGAAAAATTTTGCAACTTGCAAATGCAATCTATGACTACTATTGCTTGCATTTACAGCCACATAGCAACACATGACAAAACATAAATTTTTCAAAGTACAAAGTACATTATTTTCACTTTCATCACTTTCACATGTTCTACTTTTTGGTTTTATTGTATTTATATGTTTACATTGGTTTTAAGGTTGTGATGAGTGTGGTTTTTTTACAAGTTTAAGAAGAAAAAAAATTATGACCTACATTCATGATGCATCAGTTAAATAAAAAAGCTCTAACATATAAGGTCTGATTCTATTAAATTGCCATTTTCAAAAATCTATTGTTTTGCATATCAAAGTTTTCCCTTCAGGCATAAGTTTTTGGCATGTGATCAACAATTTACTACATTTCCAAAAGTTATTTTGTTGGACAAAGATGTATTGAAATGTTTATATTCAATAACCTTTGGCTAATTTTAAACCCCAATTTCTCATGGTTTGACAGGGAATGAATAGTGCAATAAAAAAATTTATTTGCAGTTATTCTTGTTGTTTATGTCAAATTGGCCACTTGGATGAAAAGAAAATAATATCATTAAGCCATTATGCACAATTTTTACATGGTGCATTGTGTTAAATGGCAAATTAGGTTGAGGGGAAAATATTGCATCACAAACTTCCTAGGCCACAATTTGGTAATAATAATGGTATAAAACAATTTAAATTATAAATTTGTATTGTTTAAACATGAATGCTACATATTGTTTAGACATTGACGTGATGCACATGACATTCGTGTTTACATAATATGAATAGACATACAATATCCATGACTAAACAATATGAATAAATGTATGACATTTGTGTCTAAATAATGCACCAACATCCATGTCTAAACAATATTTTTAAATGTCCAGCATATGTGTTTAAGCAATATAAACCTATGAAAAATAGATTTCACATGACTAGCATTATTATATCATAGCCCATGAAGTTTGTGATGTGACCATAATCATTAAAATTTAGTGCATGCATAATGTTGTCAAGGACATTGAAAATAAGTTACAATTATGTCACATCCTTCCATCCCTATTTTAATAGTTTGCTATGGACCATTTATTTTCCCTTCTAAAGTTTCATAATGGTTATTTAAAGATGTCTATTGTTTTTGCTTAAAGATATTTTGGACATTTAACTTGAGAATCCAAAATCATTTTTTTGATTTTGTGTGGATGATGCAAGGAGTCTTAGAGGAGCATATTTTCCTAGATATGGTAATATTGACTGAAGCACAAGGAATGCTAGTTGACAATATTGAAACACATGTCTAGTCCTTGCATAGATTTATAGTCCTTGCATATGTACATGTTTTTCATCATGTAATAGATGTTCCTAGTTATGACAATTTTTTAGTCATGCCTATTCTTAGCTAGCAAGTTGAAACCTTTGATTCAAAAGCACTATAGAAAGTATAGACTTACTATGATTGTCAAAATTTGTGTTACATGTGTGACATGTACAAATTAACACAAGGTTGTAATTTGTTAAAATGTAATGAATTGTTTATAGTAGGTAGATTTATTATTTCCCTTATTGTGGGATAAGTCATTCGAGTAGTGAATATCATTTTGAAGAAGATGATCTCATTATGAGAAAATATAGGGTTTTACAATTAGGCTTGTAACTAGGTTTTCCAATTGCTACAAACATTTGCAACTCATGGTATTCATACGACCTTGAGTGCTATTAGACAAGTTGTAGCAGTTATAGTAGACACCTTATGTTGTATACAATATTGTATATACGATGCAACTCACATGCAACTATATGTAACTTCTTTGCAACTAATATCCACATCAGATTCTCAAGCATATTCTAATGTGGCGAACAAAATGCCAACGTGGCTTTTCATCCATTTGTTGATGGATGACATATGTTAATACCTTTTGCAATTTATTTACAATTATTTTACAACTAGTTTGATGAATATAATCTTTAATTATTTCATTCATCCATTTAATGAATGAATTCTATTTTTATATTTTATAACTTATTTACAAATGTTTTACAACTAATTCAACAAATATATTATTTCATTATTTCATTCATCCATTTGATGTGAATGGATTCTATCCTAATCCTTTGCAACTTATTTATAATTATTTTACAACTAGCTTGATGAATATATTCCTTCATATTTCATTCATCCATTTGACAAATGGATTCCAAATATCCTTATATTTTGCAACTAATTTACAACTATTTTATAACTAGTTTAACGATTTTTTTAAAAAATTATTTCATTCATCCATTTGAGCAATGAATTTTATTCCTATCCTTTACAACTAACTTATAACTAAAGATGAAATGAAAATAAAGGATTTAATGACTAATTTGCAACTAGGTGTTAAAGTTTGGGTTTCAAAGTAATTGTATGGTAGTTGATTTTAGTAATACTAAACAACTAAATTGCAAATTACAATGCAATTATACAAACTTCACACAACCATTATCATGTTGTTCTAATTATAATAAATAATGTTGAATTGCATTAGACATCACTATTTATAAACATGAAATGGATTTGAAACTTTAAATAGATTTACATTCCATGTTAAAGAATACATTTCAAAAAATAAATTTAAAATGTTTTTATCAAAAGATAATTTAATTATGAATCTAAATATAATGCCCAAGCTATTTATAACAAACATGTTTTTCTATTTTAAAAAAAGGTCAAATCATAAAACTGATGACCCACAATAATCAAATATTGTCACCTAAAACATTATGTTTCATAAATGATTTTATTTATTTTTTGTTGGGATGGAGCTTAAGCCATGCAATTTTTTCAATCCACCTTATTTGCTTAAAATCTACCATGTTATGACATTTAATTCCACATGTGAAATGAAATCAGTAGCATATCATAACATTATAATGTCAAAAATATCTAAATAATCCCTTCAATTTGAATAAAATTAGTTTACAACTATATTGCCACTAACATGCAACTTATTCATCACTAAAATGCAACGTATGTAGAACATTGATACAAACTAAACCTATAATTTGTACACGTGCAAATATAACCAAATATTATGCTTATAATCATGTAAAATGAATTATAATTTTAGGCACTTTTGAAAAAATCTTACCTTGTATACATTATTTTGATGTTGATGGATTGAAACATAATGAAAGTTTAACCCTATAATATAAAAACAACAAAAGTCATCACAAATGTTCAAACACAAAACAAGACATATGTAACATGATTATCATTTTAAAAATCACCTTTCATAAATTTTTCGTCTTATAAATTAAACTAAACTTATATAATCAACTTTTAAATAAAATGAAATATATTTTCAAAACATTTTAAAATATATATGCAAATAAACAAAAGACCAATAATCACAAACCTTCAACATCTAAGAGTAAAAGTAATAGCCTTCAACATCCAAAAGCAAAATCCTTCAACATTTAAGAATAAGAGTAAAAACCTTCAACATCCAAGAACAAAAGTAAAAACCTTCAATATCCAAGAATAAGAGCAAGAACTTTCAACATCTAAAACCAAAAGTAAAAACTTTCAACATCCAAGAGTAAGAGCAATAACCTTTAACATCAAAAAGTAAAAGTATGAACCTTCGACATTTAAAAGCAAGAACAAAAAATTTCAACCTCTCTAAGAGCAAAACAAGAACCTTCAACCTTCAAAAACAAAAACAAAAACCTTCAATCTTCAAAAACAAAAACAAAAACCTTCAATCTTCACAAGCAAAAATAAAAACCTTCAACCTTCAAAAGCAAAAACAAAAACCTTTAACCTCCAAGAACAAAAACAAAAGCCTTCAACCTCTTTAAGAGCAAGAGCAAGAACCTTTAACCTCCAAGAGTAAAAATAAAAACATTCAACCTCTCTAAGAATAAGAATAAGAACCTTCAACCTCCAAGAAAAAAAACAAAAGTCTTCAACTTCTCAAAGAGCAAAATAAAAACCTTCATCCTTTAAAATAAAAAACAAAAGACTTTGATCTCCAAGTTATTTAAATAAATTTATAAAAATTATAGTAACCTTTTGGTTTTTTTTCGAAACTAAACAAAAAATAAATCTTAATTATAACACATGATATGAAAATTGCATCACCAAAAGACTAGGAAATACACAAAATGTTTCAATATTTTTTTAAAAAAATGTAAATCACCTTGAATTTCTTGACAATAAACATAAACACATGAAGGTTATTGATGCATTTGGGTAGATCTATAGATATACTGCCATGTGTCACTCGCTTAAGGGTTTTTTGCCCAAATTTCAAATCTTTAAATTTAAAATTTTAAGTTGAAATACAATTGCATATTAATTGCAAACAAGTTGAAATGTCATATATATTTGGGTGGTGGAAATGTATACACGTGGCATGATTATATGCTTTACTCAAGGCCGTACATTTGTTGCAAAGTAATCATTGATAATAATTAAATTTGTCCTAGTTGTGATATAGTTGTTACATGCGACTAAAATGCAACTTGTTAACAAAATCAAACATGGTTGACTACAACTGTATATATAATGCATACGTTGTATTGTATAAATATATATCTTGAAACTAATTTGTGACTATAATACAACTCCTTGATTTTTTAATGTGACATTTTATTTATTAATTTGTCATATTTCCATGGGACATTAATTGTTTTGGAGCTCTAGTTATAAGCTAATTTAGTTGTTGTGGACACAATTTTTCGTAATGTTTTTTAGCCTTTTAGAAGTGAATTGAAAAAAGTCATGTCTAGGTTTAAGAGCCTATGTGGCCTCTCAAGTATCCATGATGCTTTGAATGGTACCCATTTCCCCATTGTTAAACTTGTTAACCCTTTTAGTGAAGATTATTACCATCATAAAAATGAGGGCTCCACAATTGTTTGTTAAATTTTTGTGAATCATAAGAAACAATTATTGATATTTTCATGATACTCCCCGTATCTCTAAATGACTCTCAAGTTCTTTGCAAGTCTACATTTTATGTTCAAGCCCAATACCATACCATGGGTTATTCAGCCCCCAAAAAAAAATGTTAAGATGGAACATTTTTATTAATAAACAAAGGGTATTTTTTGTTTGATTAGGTGATGATTTCGCACATAAAAGTATCTTGAAACAATTGTTTATGCAAAACATAAAAAGGGGAGGATTGTAATGAAAAATGCATTTGACATTTTCAATACCACTTTCTATCAACTCTATTGCAAATCAAATTTGCATGTTATAATTGTTATAGATTTGGTTGCATAATATGTTGTTAGAACATGATGAGATAAACGTCCAGAACATTTTAAATTGTCTTGAGTTTCAAACCACTCCACATGAAATTATGACATTCCAACAAATACTACACAAAAGGATATCAAGGTAATGTGTGTACATGAAGGTGAACTAGTTATTAACATCAAAAGACAAGAGACACAAGGAGGAAAATGACGAATTTAACTTGAACTTTTATTGAGACAATAACAAAATATGGTTTGAATGTAAGCTTAATCGAAAATGGTCACTAAAATGCATGTATTTGAACTAAAGGTTTTCATGAGAATGGAAAATCAATTGCAAATCAAAAAATTAAAACCTAATTACACAAAATGCACTAACCAATTCTTTTCATGCACGAAACATTTGTATTACATTGTAATATTCATGTTGTTGTTCATGTTGTTGTAACTCATTTTGTCAACATCAATATGGAATTTTTTGAAAAGTTCCCTTTAGCATAATACATCATACTCCTCATCATGTATGTGAGTTTTAAAATGGCATCAACCAACCATTTTTGAATTGTGTTTATCTCTACATATTTTACTTTGAGGTACTAAAGTTTCCATTATTCAATTTCAAGATCTGTCAAATGATTCATCTTCATTGATGCTACAAGCATCTTGTTCCCCTTATTTGTGGCATCAACCATAACATTATTTGTAGAAGATGAGTTTCACTTAACATTGATGTTGCCAAATCCTACTTTGTTGATCATAGGACGAGGCTTTAGGTTTGCTTTCATAAAGGAGTTTACATCCTTTTCAAAGGTTACATCTTCATTGATGGCTTCATACAACAAATCTTGGAAACTACCTAAGTTCATGAACTTCTTTCAAGAACCAAGTGGAGGTGTTTGTTAACCATATAACATGTTTGGTGTTGTTTGCGTTCATGAAATTTGTGTAAGGGGTGTGGTTTTTGTTGTCACATTCTATCTTATAAAAACTTTTTTTTTTGGGTAGAATATTATTGGAATGTTTTAATTTCAAAATTCAAAATTTTAAAATAATTTTTTTATTGGATAACAATGTTTTTAATTTCAATCTTATGAAGTAGCATCAAATGCAAACATCAAAAAGGTATTTAACAATAAATAATGACTTCTTTGTAAAGGTTATTAGGGAAAAAAAAAACATGTTAAATAAAGTTGGCTATTTATAACAATTAACAATAGGAATGGTGAAACTCACAATTGAATTCTATTTAATGCATTTCTTGGGTAGAACAACCTTGCACAAAACCTTGTGATTCTTCCAAGTGTTCAATGGACTATTACAAAACCCATAAAAAACATTTGCTAGTCAATGTCGAAATCCTTACTACCAACTTGGGAGGTAAGATTTGAGACATTGGTATGGCTTTAAAATTGTTCCTTCCCAACAAAATGATCTACATGAAGAACTTGTATAACATTTTGTATGATTTGTGCAAAACATCTGAAAATTGCAGAACCACGTGCAACATGGTTCTCTACATAATAGAACAAGGCAAAAAAGGTGTGTAAAAAGACAAGTGAAAAGGGTGCCGGATAGAGCTTGGTAGGGGTATTTAAGGCCTCTAATGCAAATTTGGCTACATAAACCAAAGAACATTGCATTTTTGGCAATTCTTTTCGAAAGGTGAAAAATAAAATCTTCTAACAAAATATTCCCCTTTAAATTATTTTTTTGCAAGAATGAAAAATTCATGACAAAATAATTATTATTTGGTAGACATCATGTAATTGTTGGATCATTAGTATATATAAAAAACAAAAACTTTGGTTGGAATTTGGGAAGCTAAAATTATTATTTTGTTGGTATAATAAATTGTAGTTACACAATATGAAATTTGTCATAAGAAGGGATTCACTTCGATTTAACATGAAATGCATATTTGTTATACTATGATTCTTTGCATCCATTGAAAAGTCAACCATTTCTTACATTGAATTGTCATATTTTGCACATTATAACAATAATATTATAATATTGTGACAAACACACTTTATATTAATTTTTTAAATGCCAAAGTATTTAAACTTAATGTCCAATAATAATAAATTTATGAAAAAAAATGAAGAATGTTTCTAAATATTTTTGGAATTTTTTAATTGAACATTGTTTGAACATTACTCAAACACTTTTGCTTCATCTACTACTTGTAACAAATTGCTTATACAACTTGCAATATAGCTTGGACACTTGCTAGCTATTTGAACACTATTGTTTCATTTGTATGATTACCACTTATGAGAGACTACTTTTGCAACATGTGATGAGAAAAAACCCAAGGTTACAAAATAATTGTTCATTAATGAATAACAAATATGTTAACTTAAATACTATGTGGGACATACATTTTTTTTCTCTCAACTACAAGATTGAAAATCGTAGTAGGAATTTCCCCTTGGCTATGTTATTTAAAGGTAGTTGCAATTGAAATTTTGTTTGGCACCAACACATTATTTATAACATCATCATTGACTTGGTTGTTTGTGAGTAAATGCAAAAAAAGTTTCTTGGCATCATCATATCATTTGTAACATCATCAAATCAATTGTTTGTGGGTAGTTGCAATTTTTTTTTGACACCACCTTCACATCATTCATAATATCATTAGTTCGACTATTTGTGGGTAGTTGTTGTCAAAGTTTCTAGAACTCTAGCAACAATGTTACTTTCTCTTTTGCGTTCCACTAATTGTCTTTCATCACACATGCACCTTGGTGTGAACAATACTTGAAAATTGAACTTTTTCTAATAAATCAAGTACGTGCCTACAATGTGCATAACTAGGTACCTATTGTGCACTAGAACATTTTATGGAAATAACACTTATATGTTGATTGCTAGATGTTTCACATAAGATAAACTTCATTTGGGGGGAATTAATTAATTAAATTCCAAAACGTTTCCGAAACTAGAGGAAATTTCTAAAAGATAAAAGCCCATAATCCCAATGACAAAAATGCAAGGCCTTTTTGACTTCGTTTTTCTGTATGTCAATTTTGTATTCTTAACATGTAGATGCCATGGATGAATGGTCATTATTGTAGGTTTCATACTTTCCTGGTAGATGAACAGCCTGTTAAATTCATTATCTTTCCTATCAACCACAACCTCTTTCTGATAGCTTTGAATTTGAAAGTTCCATTCATCAAACGGGGTTGAATTTACAAAAGGATTACCTAGATTACGAAATGTTCGGAACATATGATCATGAACACCTTTTACCATAGACGCAAGAGATGTGATCCATACCATGTTAGCACGACGTCGTTTGGCACCTACACTAGGCTTGGTCCAAATAGCATGGAAGTACCAAAGTCTATCACGAAAGAGGAAACCCCCTGATAGAATTAGGAAACCAACATGGGGCGAGGAGTTTTAGGGAATTTATGATGTAAATATCGTTAGCTTCTATGCCAGATCCAATGATCTAGCAAACTAAAGATACGAAAAAAGTTGCCAATCCCAAAATAGTTTCCCCAACCATGCATGAAAGATTGGGTTTATTAATTTGATTATTTGATAAGGAAAGAGATCTCTATTTTCAATAAAGACAATTTTGATTTTACGTTTTAGTGACATTACCTCATCAAGATTAAGATAGACGTAGAGGTTTTTGCGAGTGAACCTTTTTCATGCCTTCCATTGGGTCATAATTCGCCTATGGAAGCAAGCCCTATCGATTTTATGAAAAATAAAGCCGATAAAATGAAGTCTCTCTCCAATCTTCAACGGAAATATGCAGGTTTTTTCTGATGATAATTGGAGGCCATGTTCTACCATGAAACTTTTGGCTTCTTCGAAATATTGTTCCACCAACCTCTCATCATTAATAATAATAACAAAGTTATCAGCATACCTAATGAGGGGGACTAATGTTATTTTTTGGGTCTGGCAAAAGAGAGACTTATGGCCTTTTCCTTTAATCCATTTCATCCTTTTGAAGTTAGTCATAGCGGTCTGCTGTCTAGTAGTTACTCTCTCTTCTAATCCATCTAGGGTAAAGTTTGCAATTAAAGGGCTTATGACACCGCCTTGAGGGACCCTCATAGTAGAAACTTCAAATTCCCCTTGATATTCAATTGGACTCTTAAGCCATTCTTCAAGTATCCTTTTTGTACCACTAGGCATGGGGAAATTATTTAAGATCCATTGATAGGATATTTGGCCAAAGAAAGCTTTTATATC
>Ga0116229_10005003_pt1 | contig 21699 bp, 20 predicted proteins | sample S1TSphgellanicum_3_FD_87313 | JGI IMG/M metagenome (GOLD analysis project Ga0116229, IMG submission 87313) | Host-associated microbial communities from peat moss isolated from Minnesota, USA - S1T2_Fc - Sphagnum magellanicum MG | ecosystem: Host-associated > Plants > Peat moss > Unclassified...
ATAGGGTCCTTAGAAGACATATGCCAACATGCAATTCAATATTTTGCAATGCACGTGATTATGATGAATTTGTTTGAAATACGGTGGTTGAGTAATGAAAACAAAAATTGATATTTTATTTTAATTATAAATTAATAAATTTTGTGTTTTTTTGTTTTTTTGGTGGGGGGGGGGGGGGGGGGGGGTAAACCATTGTCACATTCAATTTAGTTTTTAAAAAGCTTTGACAACGATTTTTTTTGTCATTCGGTTTTAAATCGTTTGGATGGTTCTCCCAAAACTTGTTGCCAATTAATGCTAAATCTTTCACACGATGCTCTCACTACCGATGTCACCTTAAAGAATTGCTTAAAAAAAATTCCAAATACTGGACCTGGAGAGCCCTTGAGGCCTTGGGTTGTTTTAATAGACTTGACAGTAATTATATATATTTTTTTAAAATTTGAATTTTCTAAAAATTATTTGACTGCATCACTGTACGTTAAGGAAACTAAGGAAACTAGCTGTGCATCATCAATGTTGAAAAAATCACTTCAAATAATTTTGAAAGTTGTATTTAGGGTTAATATTATTTAAAATTTCCCCCTTATTTATTAGTATTACTTAATATTATTTTTTCCCCCTTACTTATTGGTATTACTTAATATTTAATAGGTAGGTTATTTATTTAGGCTTAGTAGTGGCTCCGATGTTCATTCCAACTCCCTTAAGTTATCGAACAAAGTGGGTTTTAAACAAGGGTACTTGATTTGCTCACGTCCCCCCCCCCTTAGCGATCCACCCTCTTTGGGGCATTCTTTGGGATTTTGGGATTTTTCGTAGTGTATTCTTCCCCTTTTGTTGAGTGCTTTGTTTTATTGACCATTGGCAGGTTTCCATCATCAAAATCTTATTGCTTGTAACTTTTTTCCGTAAATGAGAACTATGACAATGAGGAGAGAAAATCATCCATTAATTTTTGTTTCTTATAAAACCCATTTCATGGACATTAAAGTGCAATTTCTAATCATCATTGTTGAATATTTTAAAATATCCTGTCATAATATTAGGTCAAAATTTATAAAAATTCCCATTTTTATTGCCAAACTTGATTTTTTAAAAATAAAATAAATTATGTGCCAAACTACATTAGGTACTACTACGGTATTCCTAATAAAACCAACCAAACTTTTCACTGTACAAGGGCTTGTCTAGGATGGCTATTTTGTGTCGAAGGTTGTCAAATTTATAAATGCACTGGATGGGCTTTGGGTTGCTTTGCAACTACTGGAGACCATAAATTGATATAAGGTCAAAATATTAAAATATTTAAAAGTTATTTAAATAAATTGTTTAAATTTTTTATAAATGCATGCATGGCATGGATAGCAAGCCCATGATGGAGTTTGAAGGTTTGTGTCATTTTAGTTTGATTGGATGGATGCCAAAGAATTGTCATTAAATTCTAGTATCCTTTGCCATTCAGCGAGGATGTAATCATTTGTGCCCTCACCCCAATCATAAATACATGATTTTTCTTTTCCATTCGGTAGCCATTATTATGTCTATTGGTCGGGTGATTTTATTCTTTTTGGTGGTGAATTTTCAACATTTTGTGAAAATATTAAAAACACCACCAATCATCACCACAATTTGCCTAAAATGTGAAAAGGGTGCTTAAGATTTTTGTACTTTCATATTTTGAAAATTGCCCAAATTTGGCTAAATATACTTATGGAGGATTGTCACTTGAGCAACAACATCACAAATTAAAATTAAAAAAATAAAAATAAAAATTGATTTAACTTGGTAGATACTTGCCCTCACAAACTATATTCTAAGGAAATTATATTATAATTTGTGAGGATAGTTTTTGTAAAGGAATTCCAATTAAATTATAAGGAAGTTTTTTGTATTAGTTTTCTTGGGGATCAATTAATGAGCCCTTCTTCTTCTTCTTCATGTTCTCTTTTCAATTCTATGGTTTGGAGGAAACTCATTAAATAAATAAATAAAAACAAAAAAAGACTTTTCTTCTCTCCCCTAAACGTGTGAGAGTAATTGAACTCTAATTTAAAACTTTTTTCAAAATGATGGGAAATAGAGCACCACGACTAGAACATGGCGGGCGGGCTTGTGTTTTATTTTTTCTTTTTGTTTTTGTTGGTTGGTTTTGGGGGACGCTTGTGTGTGCCGTGGTCGAAATTATGGCCGCGCGGTTCCTCATTCCCGGTTTCGTCGCGGGTCTAGAAAACGCGTGGATACAGCGGGGGCTATACCTAGTACCCTACTAGACAACTAATAGCCCGAACCGCGCGGTCATCACCGTTGTACCGTGAGAAGCACAAACTAGGCCGCGCGGTCGTCTTCCTCCACGCGACGCTGCGTCGTTCTCACATCTTCTTCGCTCGGCTTTTGCTGTGACGGCGTTTGTTTTGTTTGCTTGCGCTGTTGATCGCATCCTCCATCATCGTCGCTGTCTTCTCTCTCTGTCCTCTTTGCATCGAAAGCGGTGTCGCGATTCTCTGTCTGTTTTTCTAATTTCGGATCCGGGAAGAAGAACCTGTAAGGCGCTTTATTGGGGAAACGGAGGAGATGGGCGTGGAGAAGGGGCGGGTGCGTGCGGGTGGTTTCTTCTTCGAACTGGAAGTCGCAATTCTCGAATTTTGAGGGTTGTGTTTGCATCTTTCTATCGGTTTCATTTCCGTGTCCCTCTCAATAGGATACGGAAACTAGGCCGGACAGAGATTTGATGGTTCTTTCCGTTTTTGGAGGAGCAAGGTTTTGCGATTCGCTAACTGGAGCGATTGAGGTCCCTGTTACGGGGAACGCCTCTTCGTTATGTGCACTTCGTTTGATTTCTTTTCTCTCTGCTCTGTCTCTGTCTCTTTCTTTGCTTGTTGCGGTGAATCGTAATCTTTGACGGTGGGAATTCGTTTGGTGTGGGACGACGATGCCACGAGAGGGAGTAGGATGCCGATCTGGATTGCGATGACTGCCGGAGTTGGCAATCGTATCTGACAGAGAACGCAACTTCCTTGTGGAAGTACTTATTACATGTGAAATTGAGGGCAAGACATGCATTCCTTGTGCTGCATTTCGCCTGTTCCATTTGAGAGATCGCAGAGCTTCTCGGCAACGAAACATAACAACAACAAGATGTTTCCGGAGTCGAACGGTGCTCATCAAAGATCCTACAAGGAGCGCCCCAACCACTACCACATCACACAGCAGCAGCAGCAAAGCGCTGCTGAGTCCGGGACAGATGGTATTCTTGCCGCGTCTCTCCCTCCCCTTCCTACTAAGGACCTGGTGCTATTGCCACCGCCGGAAGTGAGCCTTGAGACTCAAAAGTCCGCTGCCGTTGTGTCAGGTGAGTTTGGAAAGGTTTTCACGGTGACGCCAGAGGCAGTCAGGAAAGCTGGTGCCACAAATTTCTCAGGCGAGCTTTTTCAGGTGATGGAGAGTAGCAAGATTCCAGCGCCGCACGGGGGGGCGGGAGGAATGAGTAACGTTGCGGGACTCCTTTACAAGTGGGTCAACTATGGCAAAGGCTGGAGGCCGCGATGGTTTACTCTTCAGGATGGCGTGTTTTCCTACTACAAGGTTCACGGCCCTGACAAAGTCACAGTGAATCAAGAACGCCATAAAGGATTCCGCTTTATTGGCGAGGAGGGACAACGGCTGATGCGGAAGCACAAGTATGTCCAAAGCGATTACAAGAGCCCTGGAAAAACTTGCGGTGAGATCCATTTGAAGGTAAAAGCACTTGCAAATTTGGCACTCTGCTTGCTACAATGATCCTCAAGAAGTGTTCTTCCCATGCTTTGCTTGAAGAGGAACGGTGCACTTCATGTTAGGTCTATTAGTCAATGCAAAGCTGCTGCATGTGGGGTAGTGCAACATTTCTTCCAAATGGTGAGGAAGTGGTTTGAATTGTAACTCAGTGATTTTTGACGCTAATTCAATTCTGATCATCATGGGTATCATGGTCTACATCTGATCTTTTGTTGCCACCTGCTGCAATTCATCTGATGATCACATGAACTGGGTGATGTTAAATGTTTTCTCTCGTTTATCATGTTGGATTGGAATAATCCCATTGGAATAGTGCAAACTTGTCACCTCCCTCTGGTTTGACTCTCTTGCATTCTTAGGGTTAATTGTGTGTCTCTGGATTTTGCTGGTGATATAGGTCTCAACCCTCCGCAATAGCCAGTCAGATGATAAGAAGTTCTATATACATACAGGAACAAAGACAGTTCATCTTCGAGCAGAGACAAGTGCAGATAGATCAGCGTGGCTGGAGGCCTTGCAATCAGCTAAAGACTTTTGCCCACGAAGCTCATTGGTGATTGGGATAACTCCTCCAGCAGAAGAGATCACAATTTCAACTGAGAAGCTGAGGGTAAAGCTGATTGAACATGGCTTGTCAGAAGAAGTTGTGACTGAGTGTGAGAACATCATGTTAGCTGAATTCTCTGATGTGAAGGACAAGTTACAGGTTATGCAGAACCGGCGTGTAGCATTACTGGAACAAATGCGATTGCTGGAGGTATTGTGTGCCTCCACACCCTTCCAGTGTGATTATCTAGTTCAAGTTCCCTTGCTTGTGGCAGTCACAAAAGCTATCTTCACATGGTAGGATGGATGGGCATCACTGATGGTGCTGGAAGACCTTATGTAATTTTCTGATGTTTTCTTTCTTGACCCATATTATCTGGTTTAATCATGGTGCAGGCTGACAAGGTGGAATTGGAGACAGCTGTAGTGGATGAAATGCAGAGTCAAGGGGGGTATGGTGGCATTCATAGGCTGAAGAAGTATTATGGTAAAATATCCATCAGATGTGTGCATATGGAATGGTCAAATTTGGTGCAGTAAGTGCAATGTATTAGACAATGACATCAAGAGGTGTTGTAGCAATGTCACAAGGTGCAGCTAGGTTGGAATTTCTGTAGCTGTTCTGTTATTCTACTCTGGTGGCTTGGATTGGCACTGAGTTTATTTCAGTACACAATATCAGGCAGAAGTCAAAACTCACTGGAGATTTTACATTAACTGTGCTGCAGATGGGAGTGACACTGAGACAGATGATGACAATGACAAGGGAAGGTGTGGTGAAGCAGAGACTGATGATGAAGAAGAATTTTTTGATACAAAGGAGTCACTTAAGAGTTCATCATCTGTTGAGCAACAAACTTCAGACAGAGAAGTTGATATGGAGTTAGTTGGACTGAATTATCCAAAAGTTCATCGGAGAAAGTCCTTACCACAACCCAAGGAGAAGGAGAAGAGTGTGAGCTTGTGGTCAATGATCAAGGACAACATTGGCAAGGATCTCAGCAAAGTCTGCTTGCCTGTGTATTTTAATGAGCCAATCTCATCCTTACAGCGGTGTTTTGAGGATGTTGAGTATGCATACCTGCTTGATCGTGCATATGAGTATGGAAGGAGGGTAAGTGTACATCTAAACCTGGTGAAAAATGCCTCATTCAGTAGTTATGCCAGATTTTGTCTCCAAAAATGGTCTGTTGAACAAAAGTGAAGGAAGCCTCTTCAGCAGTGCAGGTTAATTCCCAATCACTGGGTATCACAAGGAGTTGGATGTCAGTAAAGAGAGTGGTTGACCTGCCTTTGGGAGATTCACTGTGCACATGCAAATGTTATGTTTGACTTTGCAAGGATGTGCCATTTTGGCCATATCCTATCTTCTAAAGAAGAGTTCAAGTACTGGTGTTGTTTTTCACAGCAGGGACTGTGTGACAGACTTGAGTGTTATGAATGGTAGTATCTTCAGTCCAGTACTCAGTTTTGCAGAGTCTGTGTGCAGGGGAATAGCCTTATGAGGATTTTGTATGTAGGAGCATTTGCTGTGTCAGGCTACTCTTCAACAGAGGGTCGCACTTGTAAACCTTTCAATCCCCTTCTTGGTGAGACTTACGAGGCAGATTATCCTGACATGGGTGTGCGTTTCTTTTCTGAAAAGGTTAGTCTCTTGTCCCACCTCATACTGTTGGACTAGGATACTGTGCAAGAACATGCTGCAGATCAGCATCTCCAGCTTGGTTTCAATATGAGGGAGACTTTAATAATTGTAAGGGATGCTGGCTGTATGCCAAGTATGCTAAGCTTAACCTGGGTTGACTGATAATGAAGGTCAGTCATCATCCAATGATTGTTGCCTGCCATTGCGAAGGCCAAGGGTGGAAGTTCTGGGGGGACAGCAATTTGAAGAGCAAGTTTTGGGGTCGCTCAATCCAGGTTGACCCTGTGGGTACCCTGACCCTTCAGTTTGATGATGGAGAAGTGTTCCAGTGGACCAAGGTATTCTTTTATCACAATCCTCTTTGATCTCATAGTTCCAGAATAGAGGACAGCCATGTCATCACAAAATACTTGTCGAATTGCAGCAGTATCATACAACCTGTCTGTTCATCTTCTACAATCTTGAAGCTCTGGCATTATGCATGGCAGGTGACAACATCAATATACAACTTGATACTAGGCAAGCTCTATGTGGATCACTATGGCACTATGCGTATTCAGGGTAACCGGGAGCTCTCATGTAGGCTAAAGTTCAAGGAGCAATCCATCATTGATCGCAATCCTCACCAGGTACTTCAAGCAAAGAGCTCATGTGATCCCAGGCTTTTAGATTTGGAGAGCAGCCACACGTAGATGTGTGAACAACCTTTTCTTTTTTAATCTTTATACAAGGAGTGAAATCTGATAACAGATTATGATAACCCGTTTTCTGATACAGCATCAAGGATGATCATGTTTGTTTGGAAAAGGCTTGAATACTTGCTTGGACAGGAACAAGCTACACTGAAGTGAAGCTCACCTTCACAAGGCTATTGCAGCTTGAGTTTGGATACTATTGACCATCTTGATTAGCTATGGCTCTTGAGTGCTAGTCAACATTATGACTCAGGAGGCCTGATTTTTGTAGAATTTTTACCATAAGTTTTGAGCATAATATTGTATACTAGTCTATACCCATTGTTGGAGCTGATGAAGTCAGCGGGGAGTAATAGGCAGCTAGTGACTGCCATCCATGATGGAGGTGATGGTTTGATACTTTGTGCTTGACACTTACAAGGTTATGACCACACATGTTTGTTTTGGAACTGATGCAACAGTTCACTTTAAAGTGTTTGTGTGGAGATTTCTCGGCAGTCTGATGGTTTGTTTGACAAAGCATTAGATGTAACAGATGTCATCAAGTATTCATAGGTACCTGAGAGTTTTAATGGTGATGTCCCAAGCAGGTCCAAGGATTTGTGCATGACAAAAGTGGTGAGAAACTAGCAACACTTTTTGGAAAGTGGGATGAGGCCATGTACTATGTGATGGGGGATGTTGGTGAAAAGCACAAGAGTTATGATCCAATGTCTGAGGCAGTTCAGTTGTGGCAGTGTGCCAGTCCTGCTAAACACCCAACACGTTATGGCCTTACAGCATTTGCTACAACAGTGAATGAGCTCACCCCAGGGCTTAAGGTACTATTGTTTCAACTATCATGCCCTGCACCTAATGGTGATTTTGTGATGGACTTGATCTGCAAGTTGGTTGAAGCCACATTCAAGTTTGTCTATCTGAATTTCTGTTGTGGCACAGGAGCTTTTGATGGTCATGCCATCCAATGACTTCCTTTTTTGGGTATTATATACATGAGATAGTAAAATTGTGACTCTGCACAGGAGAAGCTGCCACCAACAGATGCAAGGCTACGACCTGATCAGCGACATTTGGAGAATGGTGAATATGATGATGCAAATGCAGAGAAATTACGGTTAGAGAAAAAGCAGCGGCGGGTAAGTTATAATTCATGTTTCTTGTTGTCCTTTACAATGGAGAAAGAGTTAGGTTGTGTTGTCTTGGCAAATGTAGGGGGTACCGGGAAGGCTACGTAGAGGAGAAGAGGCACCATGTTCTGACCATGTTAAAGAGCAAAGGAATCAGCTTTGAAGTCAGGACCTCTTTGGTAAAGACTACATGTGCATGTGCATCTGAAACTGGCTCATGAAAAGTCAAAATTGTGTGGATGTGTTTGTCAACAGGCTCGAAATCTGCAGGATACAGGATGGCAACCACGGTGGTTCCGCAAGGAGAAAGGAAAGGACACATTTGAGTACATAGGTGGTTACTGGGAGGCAAGGAAAGAAGGGAAGTGGGAGAATTGCCGTGATATTTTTGGCCCAGATGTGACAGAGGCTGAGAATGGTGTTGCCGAATGAGGAGAGAAAAGAATGCGGATATTGATTGGTTTGCTTGGCAGAGGAAAAAACTTCTCACTGCCAGAGTTCAACCTTGAGGTTAGTTTGTAACATTAAATTGGGGTGTTTTTTCTGTTTAAAGTGTAGATTCTGGTGATACTTAATCTTAATGTAGAGTACGTACTCCCAAGTGGGGTCTCTGATGTTGATGATGTGGATGACCAGGTTGTAGCAAGTTACTGGGAAGGTTGGGGGGTTATTTCTTTTTCACAATTACAGATACCTCTAGTTTAGATTCTCTGCATGTTCTTGAGAAAAGGCGCCTTTTCTGTTTCAAGATATCTTACTTCCATCCGACAGAGGGCATTCTTTGTCGGTTCCTAGTCTATTTGGATGTCTGTTTTGCAGATGACTTCACCCTCGTGAACCAATTGAATCCAACTAGCTATGATCCAACAAGCCTATAAATGTAGATTGCAAGAGTCCAAAGCAGTGTTTGGGCAGGAATTGGAAATTGCACCAAACTGCTGCTCGTTACAAAGGTGGTTCCTAGGATTCATAGCTGTGGTTCTCAAAAATCAAAGAACCAGTTTCTGGCCTGTACTTGTGGTTCTCAAAATTTTGAACAAATCAAATATATCCTCCGCCTACAAAAATACTGGTTCTTTCATGAAAACCATTGGTGCATTGACTGGTTTGAAATAACTGGAACCAGTAGTTCTTTGATGCATTTTTGTCGTCTTGTTTTTTTTTTTGTTTTCCTCCCTCCCCGCCCCAAAAAAAAGCTGGAAATGGTAGTTCTCTGATTCTGAGATATTAGAAAAACTGGAACCGTATGTTATTAACAGAACCAAATACCTTCTGAACATAGCTAGTTCCAAAGTTGATCACTGGGTTTTCTACACCAAATTTTCCTGTGGACAATTGAAGAATGTGTACCATTTATTTATTTCATAATCAGATTCAGACCAAGGTCGATTGAGTTCAAGTTTCATTTCAAGTTAACACTTAACAGCATCTCCACCCGTGCTCCCTATTTGGGCATCTATCAATGTTTATCACATCTAATATAGAGTGTTAATTCATTCCCCATCCATCCCCACCCACAAACATGGAAAATTGGGCAATATAAAACGAGAGACTATTTAAGTGCTCCAGCCAATCAAAAGTAGTGATTTTCTGGAGTCATTGAAGCCTTAATAATTGCAATGCTAAACTTTTGGGGGCAGGTTACACATGTTTGCAAGAGGTTTCTGATCACAAATAAGGTTATCCTGATTTCTTCTTGGGCTTTGGCCTTTTTTGTACAGCCTTCTCAGAATTGTCAAATTTTGAGGTTAGAAGCTTTATCCAGGATTTTTCTGGGGAACAAAAGAAGTGAGCATCGTCACTAAAGAAAAGAAACCATGACTTCTTGGTGTAGATTTCTAAACTTAGAGATGAAAGAGGTCCTATGGTGATTGATATTCATTACCAACTGATTGCATTCCTCGTCAAGTTGGTGGTTATGATTCTGTCATTTGTAAAAGCATGGTGGAAGATACAATCTCAACCCCTTACCCCAACTAATACTCACTAGTGCATTGGCCATTGAAAGCCTGTTATGACTTAGTTGTGCATGAACCCCGACTGAGTTGTCACATTTCCCCTTGGCAACCTTTCCATTACAGGATATGTCATGTACGCAGGTAGGTAGGTAGGAAGCATAATAGTTGGTTACTAGTAATGAGATGCATTTAGATGGTTAGGTAGTACATAGGTAAGGGCTAATGGGTTGTTAGTAGGTAGGTAATAAGAGCTAAAAACTAAGCTAGCCACCATGGTTAGCTAACAAACTGGAATGTGATGAAAAAAAGCTTTTTGGTCTAAACCAGTGTTGGCTGGATACCACATTTCAGGGTTAATTTCACGATATCAATTAAGGCATTTTGTGTAAAAAATATAATAGACGGATATGCATTGAAAAATTTCAGCAATTTATTTGTAGAGGCGGATATGAATTTGCCGGTTATAAAATTCAAACAAACTACAGATACATACAAAGGTTATGCATATTGAAAATCTATTTGATATGGATTTAGGTTTAATTTAGATCCTTTCGTGGATATGAGTTTCACTATGGATACATATAGAAGTTATGCATATACAAAATCAATATGATCACATTTTTTTCCCACTCACCTAAAGCACATTCCTAAACTATAAATTGGTAGTAACTTTCAAGGGAATTGAACCCCTATTCTCAAAAGAACTTTGCCCATTGTAGCGCAAGTTGCCTAGCCCACTAACACCCCAATAATCCCATGCAAAAACTCATATAGAAACCCAGTAGTTTGCCATCCCATAATATCCAACTTTTGTAAATTGACTTTCTCCAAGTCAAGTTCTTTCCAAGCTTTCTAGTGAGAAAACTTGTTGCAAATACTTGGAAATGTTAATGATAGTAGAATGAAAAGAACAACAATTTTTATTTTTTTTGCTAAAAAAAGAGAAACAAGAAAAAATCAGAAAGTTGATTACCTGTGTTAATCATCATCAACATTTAAATCTCCAAAATACTCTACTTTTTCAATCAACTCATAATTGTCATCAACCAAAGACTTCAAGTAATCTTTCATGGTCTTACTTGGCATACAATTAACCCGCGGATCGTCAAGCCAATTTTTAACAATTGTCATGATCCTATCCAAGTTTTCCACTTGTAAGTGGCATCTCCACAAAGCTATTAATACTCTAACAAGATTAAATATTCTTTTTGTTTCAATTTGTGACCATAGGATGCCAAGAATATGTTTGGCCATAAATGCCACATTTGGAAATTTCTTTTCATGGTAGCATCACCAAGTAAGAGGATCTTCACATGTAGTAGGAGGTATGGATAATCTCCTAAACAAAGATAACTCTCCAATGACAAGTGCTTGAGAAGACTCCTCAAAAGATACCCCAACCCCAAAGGTGTTACCTTCATCTTTAAGTTCATCACCATGACCAAAAGAAGTGCATGCATAAAAAATAGGGTTTAGGGTTTCAAACTAGGTCATGAAAAAGAGGATTACAACTTTCAAATCATACTCAGAAACAAGTCAAATTGCATCCCCACTTCCCACCAAATTTTCCATAACTCGTAATGATTTGAATTGAGGATCTAACATAATAGCAAGCATGTTATGAACCTGGTCAACATAAAACAAATTTAGAAATTGGAGGAAAGGTTTAAGAACCTTCACAACTTCTTTTTGCATCTTTCTTTGGAAGGAGATGAGGTCAAGATCAAATTGATCCAAAACTTCTATCCCATCTTAAACTTGCACCATTTCAACCAGTTCAACTTGTAGTTTGATAGTTAAGGTAATGGCAATAATTAAAGCATCAAGCCAGCGACCACAAGACTAATTCGTAACACAAGCCGTGACCATAGGGTTTAAGCATGATGTGACTACCTCTACATTGGCCCACACTTGGGGTTTTGGAACTCTTTGTTATAAAATGACAATCTTCTGCCTTCCATAACATGTGATGATTATTTGCTTGAATTTCAAAGTTTTTTCAAACATGATGACTTTGGATGCAAATTTGGTTTTGATTACAGTCTTAAGCTTTTGAGGTGGCATCCCACATTCAATACAAGCCTTCTCCCATTCCTATTTCCCTTTCTCGGATTTCTTTGTCCATAATGTAATTGTCTTTTGTAAAGTAGCTTGTACATCCTTCACACTCACTTGCACCAAACCCTTAGAAACTTTGTTACCATTAGTAGCCTATTGACATGCTTTATACATCACATGCCCAAAACAAATACCTTCATAAACATTGAAAAGCCTTAGAGGTTGATAATCAATGATGGAACATAATGTAGATGCCATGGATGTCAAATTGTTGCCCTCATCTTTCACAAATGCAATCACACGATGCACCAACTTGAACTTTGAAAGTAGTGATTCAAGTTGTATAGCCATACTCTACCCACTTGTTTCATTCACTTTAAATAAGCCCATAGTAACATGCAAAGGGGTCCAAGATTCATTTAAAAAATTTATCACAAGTGAAAAATTGTCCACACCACCCCTAGACATCCAAAGATCAAAACTTGTAGAAACAATGGCTATAGATGCAAGGTTTCGAAGTACATGCAAGTTAAAAAAAAATTTACCATTGCAAGAAGCACATTTGAATCCACAAGCACAATCTAGGAAAGAAATGAAACTCGAGGACATTGGCATAAAACTAAGTTTATTAACCATATATTTTCTATAATGGAAAGCGCCTAATATCCCTTACAAATGTAGAGTACTAGATCCTCAATAAACATTTATTGTGCTTCATCATTCTTTTTGTATGGATTTGTGGACCCAAACTAAGTGGTGATGTGCAAAACTAGAAGGCCCAATCCTTTTCTTCCCTCTTTGTTGAGTATGATTTTCATTAACAATTGTTACCTTTTCTACAAGCTATGCTTTTCTTAACACAAACAACCTGGGATGCACAATATGAACATGAGTCTTCACAGAGAAATTCCATTGATCTTATTATATTTAATTAAACCTTTCTTCTAAACAAAACTTTGGGACAAAACAATACTTGATGTTTTCTTTGATCTACAAATAATACATCATAGCATTTGTGGATTTTCAAGATCCATGGGCAAATCATCATTTACAACAAATAATCCCTAGCAAATTGAACTTCAATGGTGTGGTTTTCAAAATGTAGTTGGAGCTTGTATTGTTGCAAGTTGTAATACCTCATTTTCCAATGAATTGCTAGGTGTTGGCCGCACACTTTCCATATCTAAATTGTTTGTGACCACATCTTCACATGCAAGTGGTCCATCAATGCCACCAACACTCTCAACAACAACAATTTCCTTTCCTATATGCATGGCACACAATACATAGTGTAAATAATTCAGTTCCCAACATTACATCAAATTTTTATGGAGTTGCAACAAAGTTCTAATTGCAACAAAATATGTAAACTGAATCTGTCAATGCAAGCTAAAACAAAACTACTACAACCAAGTTGCTTGCCAAACCTTTAAACCTAGTAGTGAATGCAAGCTGTAACCAAATGCTGCAACCAAGCTTTAATTCACAACAAAGCTCCGATCTCCAACAAAATTTTTAAACCTTAGTTAGTGTAAGCTACAACCAAAATACAAGTTACAAGCAAGTTACAAACTGCAACCAGACTGTTGCAAAATCTTTAAACCTTAGTTAGTGCAAGCTATAACCAAAATATAAGTTGTAAGCAACTTACAAGCTATAACCAAACTGCTACAACTAAGCTCCAACCGAGCTCCAACCAAGTTGCAATTAAATTGTTGCAACTAAGTTACAAGTTGTAGCCAAACTTCAATTTGCAATAGATTTTTGATTTGCAAAAAATCTTTAAACTTTAATCAATGCAAGCTACAGCTAAACTAAAAGTTGCAACCAAGTTGCAAGATGCAACCAAGTTGTAAGTTACAACCAAACTTTGTCTTGTAATAAAATTTTGATTTACAAAAAATCTTTAAACTTTAATTAGTGCAAGCTATGACCAAATTAAAAGTTGCAACCAAGTTGCAAGCTACAACCAAGTTGTAAGCTGCAACCAAACTTCATCCTACAATAGAACTCCAACTTACACAAAATCTTTAAACCTTAATTAGTCAAAACTACAACCAAATTATTACAATCAAGTTGTTGCAATCACAACCAATGCACATGTTGTAACCAAATTGCAAGCTACAAGTTGTAAAAAAACTCACTTTGACAAGTTGTCGAAAAGCCAATATCCATGAGCTATGGAGAAGTTAATTTTGACAGGTTGTGGAAAGTTCACTTTGATGAGTTGTATAAAGAAATGCACTCCAATGAATTAGAACAACTTGTCCTGATGTGTCATTGAGCTTGTTATTCAACCTTATGATCTTGTTGTTCTAACCTCTGACCTATAATAAACAACAAACTTCTTGGAAAAAAATTTGTATAAGCATACCTCTTACATGAAAAACCTTTGTGCATTTGAGTGCTTTAGCACTTGGGTGCTGGAGTGGGTCAAAATCCTTTAAATGGCAAAGCTTTGATGTGATAGAAAAACAATAAAACAATAGGAGAAAAAAGTTAGAAGAAACCTTGGAAACCCTAAACAAACCCTACACAAGCGTATGCATATACATATGCTTATCTAGACCTTTTAAACACAAGATATTAAACAACATATAACATAGTTAAACATGTCTAGGATCTCATAAAATAATGGTAAACTGGATATGCGTAACGAACAAACATATATGTGCAAGTAAGTATAAATATAAGGATATCATCTAAACCTACATCTGCCACTTACTTATACCTCAAAATATTGGAGATGGGGAAAATCCGGATATGCATTGTTCATAACTGAGGCACTATGCTTGTTGATAACCAACACTCAAATACATCCAGCCAACACTGGTCTAAATCCACCATCCATCCTTCATGGTGCACTAGTGACTACTGGCTCACTCTGGCTTGCTTCATTATCCAGCCCAAGCTCTGTTTTTTTTTCCAATTTTATGCTTTTGAAAATTTGGTGAAGTTTCAGAAAAGATTAGCAAAATTAGTCAAAATTTACACTTGAAAAAATTAAAAATGACAAAATTTGTTGAAAGAAAAACACTGGGTGAAAGCCTTGGAATTATTGGATGAGGGGCAGAAATCCTATTTCGGTGAAAAGCTTAGTTCTTAAATGTGATGCTAGGTTTCATAGCCATCTAAAGTAGTAACTTTCTAAACACAAACCCAAAGAACTGAAAGAAGTGGAATCCAACAAATCAAGCTACTGCTTGTGTGGAAGAAATTAGAAATGATTAACATTGAGTTGGCTGCCAGTCAAAGGAGAAGAACACAAAACAAGAGGTGCACATTTTTATGGATTGGCAAAAGGATGATAACTTGTGGCAAAGCAGCAAGCAACCAAACACTTGAGAAGGTGTTTTCACATGTGTGGACGGCCTTCTGACCTTGCGGACACATGTGCACAAAGTTGCATTCACACTTGGTGTTAGGGACTCTAGGGTTGAATCCCCTAACACCATGCTAGTCATTTAGGACTTAAACCTACTTAACATGAAAATTTTATGTTACACTAACATTCACTTAACATTAAGTTATTGCCCATTTAACAACGGGTGCCACCTAGGATGCCACCTAGATTTTCATTTAACATTGACTTAACATCAAGTGTGAATGCACCATAAGAACTACATTGTGGTCCCTTCACACAACAAAGTTGAAATGATTAGATTTCACAATATGTATATGTGCATATAAGCTTAATTAAGACCCATATGCACATAACAAGTGCAACATACGTATATGGGTTCACATATCCAGGAATGTGAAAGAACCCGTCCTTGGGGCCACAGTGAACCAGCACCCACCAGCACACCAGGAAGGATGGCTGATAAGTGGTTAGCTAACCATGGTGGTTAGGTTGGTTCCTTCTTTTACCACCTACCTACAGACAATCCAGGGGTTAGTCAGAAGGTAGTAAAACAGGCCTTACCTATCTATAACCCAATGTTCTTCTTCGTAATCACGATCTTCTTATGTATCTACCTATATGTACGACTTACTTCTTACAGAATGGGTTACCAAGGTGAAACCAGGTATAAACTCAGTTGAGATTCATCCTTGTGCTCACTGCATTAACAACTTTAGGCATGTGTAATTTTAGGGGGACATTACACTCGGAGAAAACCTGTAAGTATATTTGGAGGGCAACTTACAACCATCAATTTCCCTTCTAGAAAATGGGAGGGATATTATGCCTACTCCTCAACAATAGTGGGACAATTCTTACACCTATATAAGTCAGCATAATTTCCCTCCCACTATTGAAGATGCATAATATCTCTCCCACTCCTATGCCTAGTGATCTACATTAGGTTTGATTCATGATAAATTTTGCATCTTGCTTTATGATAGGTAAAGCCCCATGGGTGTGGGACATTCCCAAAATGTGAGGCTAGACTTGGCTATCACCTTGTCCTAGGCCCCTTATTTTGAGAATATGCCCATCCTAGGATTTTACCCTAACATAATTCACATGTTCAAGACAGAAACCTAATGGGACCCTTTGCACAAAAGGGTGAATAGAGCTAGGATTCCCATACATGCAATACCCATGCAAGTAAGATTCCTTTTGGGCTTATGTTGCCTGCCTGAACATAAAATAAACCACATTTCAGATATACATTAAAGTTTATCCTTAAAGCAATCTTACTTTGAGTCTGGCATGGGTCCTCAGGGTACTCTCTCATTTTTTAATTTTTTTTGGAGCTGTCATAAAGCTCACTGAAGTGAGAATCACTTCTCAACACGAGATAAATCCTCAAAAGTATCATCTTATTTTTTATATAGAAACTAGACTATAATTCAATAGATTAAGAGACTACTTAGGTAGGGCGTTAACGAGGGTAGGGCCTATCTACCTCCCTATCTAACTATGGGCTACTTATTTACTTATCTACTTATGGGCTACCTACTTACTTATGTAGGACAAGGGCAATGAAAAGCTTATATTGGACCTACCTAAGGACTACTTAGGGACTACCAAAAGGCCTACCTAAGTTACGAAATATCTAGGGGCTATTTTATAGATTACATGAGGCCTAACTAGGAAGCTATAATTTTTTTTCCTAGGTTAGGGGATACTTAGGTGTTATTTAAGGAGGTTAGCTAAGTAAGTACTAGGGCTACTTAGGAACTACCTACAGGCCACCTAGGGGCATATTTTGGCTATGAAATATTTAAGTTAAATATTAACAAATGCCTACATAGGAGGTTACATAGGGGCTATGAGTCAACCTTAAATAACCTTAGGTAGTCTTTAGGAGGTGCCCTTTGTAGCCGCCTTTGTCCTATGAGGTAGTTTTAGATAGCTCCTTAATATGCTAAGTATCCCTTAACTTAAAAAATCCCTAGCTAGTCTTATAGGTAAGCTCTATGTACCCTCCTAAGTAATCCCTTGGTAGGCCTTATGTAACTTTTCATAGCAATTAGGCAATCTCTAAGTAGGTTCAATGTAACTCTTTAAATAGTATCCCATAACCTAGGTAAACCTTTAGGTGTTTCCTTAGATAGTCCTAAGGTAGATTCTATGATAGCCCTGTAATTAGTTCTTTAGCATCCCATAACCTAAGTAGTCCCTAGGTAACCTTTGAGGTAGACCTTTTGTAATCCCTAGGTATCCTTTAATTTAATATTTCTCTAGCTAACTCCTTATGTAGACACTATGTAATCTTCTAAGTTCCACCTAGGGATCCCATGACATAGGTAGCCCCTCAGTAGACACGAAAACAGAAAAACAAAACACAAAGACAAGAGGAAACTCCAATCATGTTAGGTGGAGGTGAGAATTTGAGTTCCTCATTTGTTATTTTCTTTTGACACATTCCCATCCTGCATTTTGATTCTGATATTCAATTTCAGTGAAACCCAAGGTTCTACTATTGAGTCTATTGTCTTTGCAAGATAACTTTATTATGCAAATTGGGTTTTCATGTATTGTTTGCATTATATACAATGTACGTTTCACATATACATTAATAAAATTGCTAGTGAAAACTTGTGCTGAAGACTTGCTTCAAGTTTTCTAGTGTAATCAGAAGAGCGCATTGTAGAGCGACTTTTTTCTTCTGCTCTTTGTTAAGTATTTCAAAAAATGAAATGCCTGATGAGGTGGGTGGTTCATTTTTCAAAACACCTTGCAAATTTGAAGTAAACTTAAGTAAACTCTCACACCTAGGTTATCTCTAGGTTATAATGGAGAAACTAAGAATTTTCCAATGTGGGAGAAAAATACGAATAGTAGGCTAGAGTTATCCATAAAGTAATGAAAACACAGCACCAGAACCCTGAGTTTGGTCATACACGAGTGAGATTAAAATAAAACCTGCAAAAAAAGTACATTAGCATTCAAAGGGGGTTGAAACTCAGAAAACCATCAATTTTGGTGGTAAACTGAGTTTCATCCTATCTTTCCCTTTTCCCGAGCGCCTCCACTGCTCCTGCATATATTTTCAATGCTCTGACGTGTGCAACTACTATAATTACTCTCAAACCTTGTGCATTAAATGCCAAGTTTTACCATTTCATTTTGAGATTTAATAAAATTTCCTTACTTTGCGGATACCACTGAAAGAGGGGATAAAGGGTGAAAGGAGACCCAAAGACAGGTGACTTTACGGATAACTCTAACAAACCCAAGGCTTGGATGAAAGAGAACGACATGACCCTAATTTGCCCTTCAAATTCCTGTTGTGTCCTCAAGTGTGTAATGAGAATGTGCGTGAAATGGGGTATCAACTCACAGTACTTGAAAGATTAGATTGTCACAACATCAAGTATGTAGCCAGAAATATACTTGAATCAAGTGTAGAAATCTGACAAATTCACTTAAAATTTGGTTGAATTCTGTCTTTGAGAAATCTCGAAAAGCTCTTGATTTTAGCACTTTTAATTTGTGACATAGCTTTCTGGCTATATAGCTATATATAGCCAGCAAAAGAGGGCTGGGCCAGAGAGACTTTACAGATAACTCTAACTCGTGTGGCCTGTGCCATTGGCCCGAGTGTGACTCGTTATTATGTAGGGTGAACAAAACATATGACATTATTTTGCAAGGTATACTTATATCCCATTGCAAGATCTTTCCAACAAGAGCAAAGGCACATCACAATTCCTTCTACTTGAATTGAATGGTAGACATTCAAGTGTTAGCACATCCTCAATTGATTTTTCCTTTCAAAACCTGATTTTTTGAAATTTATTTGAATTTTCAGCGGCAGAAATCACATAAAAATCAATATCTCCCACATTCTGAATCCAAATAAATTCCATTAAATCCTGCTCATCAAGATCTCTCCAATAACACCAAAGGCACATTCCAATTCCTCTGAAATTTTCAGCTATGAATTACTTTAGTTTTCAGTGAAAAAATCATTCAATATTCAAGAGCTTTTGCACCACAAGTCCAAATGTCATGGAACCATGCACCCCTCCTCATCAAAAGCTTTCCGAAGACACCAAGAACACCATCTGAAGTTTCCCGATTTGGTGGATCTCATAACTACAAAACAGAAAAAAACAAACTACCTTCCTTCATAGATAGATGGGTGACAAGTTTTAAGAACTTTTTGGTTTTGGTTTCCAAACCGACATGAAGCCCTCGGGAAAATCTTGCTCATGGTGCCCAACATTTCCATAGGAAGCCTGAAAAACTCTATAAAAATACTTATATTTCTCCTTGAACTTATGAACACCAATGGAGGCTTTGTGGTCAACATTGTTTTTTTTATTTAAAACAAACTTTGCTTGTTTGAACCAAAAACTTGGGAAAATTTTGGATTTTTGGGTTTAAATTTCTAGTGTAAATTTGACTTTATTTTGATTTTTTGGGGGAAAATTTCACTAAATTTTCTATATGAAAAATTGGAAAACGATCCTTGGTCAACAAGATGGGAAAAAAAAGGTGTGGTGTGTGCAAAGTTGAATATGCCCAAGTTTTGGATCTGCTTGGTCAGAATAATTTGTGTTGTGCTTGTAGGAAACTGCTTGGTGAATTGTTGGTGGAAAAACACAATGTAACATTGAAAAACTTGGTTTTTCAAGTTTTTCTCAATTTTCTTTCACAAAAATGTAGAGAAAAATTCCCCCTCCCCAACCTAAAAATAAAAATAAAATAAATTAAAAAAATTAAAAAATTAAACTTTAAAAAAAAAAAATTAAAAACTGCACAGTGCACACTAGTGTCCTACACAATGAGAAAGATATTTCAATAATTCACATCATTCTGCAGATGATTCCGAACCTCACATCATGGCATGTCAAGTAGATGATGTCTTAAGCATCTATCCAAAACCCATTTCCAGGATTGGAGGTATTATCTATCACGAAGCTAGTAGGCTGAGTGCACACAATGACCAAAATTCAGGCAATATCTGAATTAGAATAATTCGACATCATCAATACATCATCAGGAAATATTTGAGAAAATAAGGCACTTTATTCCCTTTCCAGCATGTGAAAAATAGTGTTTTTTTTTTGGGGGGGGCGGAAAATTTGGAATTCCATCTCTCGGCTTTAGCCAAATTTGCCTAGGCCCTCTTGTAGAATAATGGCGAGCCCACCTAACTCACAAACGTGAAAAAAGAAAACACTGATGATAACTGGGGTCACGCAACTAGGCCTGTTCTCTAGTACACAAGGTACCACAGAAAGGTACAATGTAGTTTGGTACCTACCATGCAAAGTTAGTCTGAAACCTATTTGCTAAAAAAACTTCAAACCCGTACAACTGCAGCATCTTTACCATTTCAAAATAGTTTCGGCGAATATTTATTTATTTTTCATTTTTTCAGTTCGACCCCACAATCGTAAATTTTTAAAAAATTTAAATATGATTAAATTTTTAAAAAATAAAATTCAACATATTATTGCAAATAAATATTTATATAATTCTATATATATTGATAAATAAATAATTCAACATATTATTGTAAATAAATATTTATGTACTTATATATTTATTGATAAATAAATAATTTAAATGCTGATAAATTAGACCCTCACAAAATGAGTCAATCAATTATGATGATTTAAAGCAGATACTGATGATTTCGAGTAAGTATTTGTTATTTTGAAATTCACATGTGATAGTTAAAATCAGAGATACTCATGGACAAATGAACATAGTGATCCATAAATTTTGAAACTTTAAAATTAAATTTAAAAAAAATTTGGATAAGATAGTTAGTAAAGTTTATGAAATTTCAAATTTTATTATTATTATTTTATTTATGGCCGAAAGGTACTACAATATTACTTTCCAATCTCTTATTCCTTTTGCATCACAAAAAAATAAAATAAAATAAAATTCTCCTAAATTCTGACTTTTGTCCCCAAAGGGGCCAATCCCTCCTAGTGGGTTGAAAATTCCCACACTTTGAGGAACCAATGTGGCTCCCCCCATTTTTGGAGTAAAACGAACTCAACAGCCTAGAATAAAATACAAGGAAAAATCAAATCAAATAAAATCTACAAGTTGACTTTTGCATGGACAAAGCATCTTGAAGAGAAAACGCAATTTACTTCAATTTTTTTTTGCATTCACAAATGTCTATTATTAATACTATCTTTGTTATTATTCCTTTTCTTACAAGTTACATCCCACTTAGTATTATTATTATCATTATTCTGTTTGTGCCGACAAAATTTGTCATTTTTCATGACCCAAAAAAATGGGATCATTTTGGAAAACTTTCTGTTTTTAGTGAAAATTCGACCAATTTTACGATATTAAAATTATTATTTTTAAAAAAAAACCCATGTTGTTGTTGTTATTATTATTACTAGTGGGTACCCGTGACGGTCGGACACAATCCGCCCGTGCCTGGCTTTTTTTTTTCCTTCACTTGGATGGTCTTAAGACTCCCATATATACTCAAACCATAGTTAAATGGAATTGATGG
>Ga0116229_10005009_pt1 | contig 21689 bp, 32 predicted proteins | sample S1TSphgellanicum_3_FD_87313 | JGI IMG/M metagenome (GOLD analysis project Ga0116229, IMG submission 87313) | Host-associated microbial communities from peat moss isolated from Minnesota, USA - S1T2_Fc - Sphagnum magellanicum MG | ecosystem: Host-associated > Plants > Peat moss > Unclassified...
ATTTTGAAAATACAAAATAATAATTTGGAATTTAAATTTCAGGTTTGAATCAAATGATTATTTAAAATTTAAATGCAAAATTTTCAGAGCTGAAATATAAATTTTCATATTCATATAAAAATACTCATAATCAAAATGTTTATTTTTGAATCAATTAATAATTTTCTGAATTGAAATACTAATTTTTGGATTCGAAAATATTAATTTAAAATTCAAAATCAATTTTTAGATCAAATAAGTTTTTTTGAATTTAAATTGAAAATATCATATTCAGATCAAAATTTTCAAATTCAAGTACTATTTTAAACAATTGAAATACTCATTTTCAGATTCAAATATCACATTTCAAATTGTAATATTCTTTTTAAAAAATTAAAATAACAGTTTTCAGAGTTGAAATATGAATTTTCAGATTTGAATAAAAAAATTCAAAGTTCAAATATTAATTTTGAAATTCATTATATGAATAATATACATACGTATGCATATTATATATATATAATTTTAGTACATACATTAAAATACACCCCTATGTCATTGTAGAATACCTTTAGGATACAACTAATTTGGTGACTATCGCAACTAATGGGACATATCAACCTATTAATGGATGAAAATAAATGTAAAATTGATGCAACCAATAGGATGAAATTTTTAATGGTTGCATCATAGTTAAGAAAATGACCAAAATAGTTGAAAGTTGGTCGTGTAGTTGCAAGTATTCCCAAATCTAGTCACAAACGACTACAAGTCGCATGTAGTCATAAATGGAGTGGTTACATTTTGGCTAATTTCTACTAGTGTTGTCAATCTCAACAACTTTTTGTGCCCAATCATTTGGAGTATACTTGAACAAAAGCCATGTAGACGACAACATTGTTTTGCCCTTGCCCCTCCTTCGCACCTCATGCCATCATTTAAACATTCTTAATTCTTGTAGTGGTGGAAACAATTCCTGAGGGCCATGGGTCATTGAGAATTCTCCCCATCATTGTCGTGTGTCTCTACATTGAAATTTTCATTACACATGGTTGCTAGCAATGAAAAATGATGTTGAAAATGAATGAGATGAAAAAACACATGCTACCAATGAAAAAGAAGAAGAAAAAATACACATTGAAAATCAAGAAGATAATAAAACACACTAATCAAGAAAATGCAAGCTTAACATGCATTAAAAATAATTATGAACACATAGCATAGTTATGGAGTGAAGAACTGAAGCAATAGAAAATGCAATTGAAACATAACAAACGCAAATGCAAATGTTTTCCATAGAGATAAAATAGGATGTGTCTTTGGGCATCAACAACTTGGTGTCTTTATGCATGAAAAGGAAAGCATCCTTAGGCATTTGAATCTTGAGATGGTTTCAAATAGCCATGCCTTTGTTAAGCTCAAATTGTTCAAATCCCTAGTCAACATTAGAGAAAGATCGACCACAAATGGTGAATACTAGCCATTGATAGTAGAAATGTTAAACCAAATGAGCAGAAAGAAAAAGCTAGGCAATTTTGCCCATGTTATCATGTCATTGCCATCAATATTCAAATAATGTGGTGTCAAATTTAATGATTACGCATTAATGACAACTCTTTTTGTAACCATTGTCAATTTGATTTAGATCAATGATGGGGAATGATAACCATAAATTTTATTGATAATAAACATTAAATGGTTAAACAAGTTCAAAAAATCATAAAAAATCATGAAAACTTAATTAATAGTGCCATCGGAGGAGGGATGTGGCTTGGCGAAAAGATGCATCTTCGAGGATCAACAATGTCTAGGGGAAAATGTTCCCCAGGGATAGATAGTGGTTGGAGAAAGGATGTGGCTTGCAGAGAAGATGTGTCTTTGAGGATGGATAATGGATAGGGAGAAGATGTGTCACTAAGGATGGATAGTGGTCGGGGAGAATGTGGGCTTGGGGAAATGATGGGGCTTGGGGACAAGATGGTTCCTTAGGGAAAAGATGTGGCATGGGGAAAAAAACGTTCTATGAGGAAAAGGTGGGCCCATGAAATGATGGGGCCTAGGGATAATACAGTTCCTTGGGGAAAGGATGTGGCCCAAATAGAAAACATTCCCCAAGGAGAAGGTGGGACCAAGGAAATGGGGCCATGGGACAATATGGTTCCCCATGGATAGGATGTGGCCTAGGGATAAAATGTTCTTTGAGGATAAGGTGGGCCCATGGAAATGATGGGGCTTGGGGAGAAGAGATGTTTAGGAAGAAAATGGTTTAGGGAGAGGATGCGTCTTCATGGATAGATAGTGGCTGAAAAGAATGTGGGCTTGGGGAAACAATGAAACCCAGGGACAAAACATTCGTTGAGGAAAAGATGGACTAAGGAAAAGATGTGTCCTTAGTGAGAAGACGAGGTCAAGGATAAGATGTGGCTCAAGGGTGAAAATGGGCTTAAGGACAATTTCTTGGGGAGGAAATGGGGTTGGGGAGAGGATGTGGCTAAAAAAAATGTGGGCTTAGGGAAATATTGAGGCTTGGGGAGAAAACAGTCCTTGGGGAAAAGATGGGCTAGGGTGAAGATGTGTCCTTGGGGAGAAGATGGGGTCGGGGAAAGGATTTGATATTACATAGAATTCACACAACAATATGAATATGAAAATCATTATAAAGGCTTATACTTATCTTGTTTATTGAAAACTTTAATCAAAATACAACAAAAAATCCCATGTTTTGTTGAAATGAAATCAAACAACAAAATTAAATTTATGGTATACCAAAAACAAAGTTTGTAGTTTCTGCTACAAAGTACTTACATCTATCATTACTCCAAAACTGTGTGTTTAAGAATGAAAATCCTTTCCCCATGACTCCCATCTTTGGGCAGTCCCTAAGTCACCATCAACATGATTCAAAACCAAACAAGAATTCAAAATTGAAACCTTCAATGTCCAATCATCAATCCCTATCCTTAATGCCTTGTTCATCTAAAACAATGTAACCAACCTACCCCCTTAACATTACCCCACTGTACTTTGAATTTCGTCCCCAAATTCCTTGTGAAATGACAGAAAAAATAAATGAAAACATTGTGCAACCTTCTAAGCTTCTAGTTGTTCAATTACAATTTTTGTAGTTTCAAATTGAATAGTAACCAATGGTTTTATACCTACCTTTGAATTTGTAGTTTTGACTACCTCTTCCACTCATTCAATATGTGGTTTTATTTCCAAGGGCTGCATCTTTGATTATTTTACCTTTGTTGTTGGAGTAATCTCCATTTGTTCTTGTTTTTGAGCTGTCTATGGTTCTTTCTTGTCCTAGCCCCCTCCTTTGAGTTCATGTGGTTCGTTAATCTATACTTCCTCCTCTTGAGTTGTCCTATTGGGCCCTGCTTTAGCCTCTTCATCTTGGCTTGATGTCTTTGTACTTGTTGGACTCCCACAAATAAACTTTGGAATTTTTTTTGATATATTTCCAACTTGTACATGAGGTTCCTTTCATCAACTCTATGTTGGGCTAGATTTTTCTCCAATTCCTTTGCAACTTCCCACCATTCTTTAGACTTTGCATTAGAATCCTTCATATTGTTTTTTGTCCTCATTAGAGTGTAATATTGTAACATTTGTTCATAATCCTCAAACCTCTCCTTCACAATAGTGGGGTCCAAACTTTTCTACTCATTTGCAGTTTTTAACTATGCTTGTAGTTGTTGCAAATTCCTCTGATACTCCTTATTTACCTCCACTAACTTTTGTTTTTCTACCTTTATTGTCCTTCTTCTAAGTTTTTCATAATTAAGTAGAAAAACATTCTTTAGATTCACCAATTCCAAATCTGTCAAAACATTCTCCTTAGTTAGTGCTTCCACTTGACTACCCAAAGCCTCCTGTTGCTATTTATAATGGAACAAAGTCTTTGCCCATTTTCTCTCTATAACTTTCCAAGCTTCAACCGTCTTCCTTAACTCCTTTAATTCTTCCTCTTGTGATTTCATTAAAGTTGTCTTAGCTTTTAGCTCCTTATTTTCATCCTATAATTTTTGTATGAGTGCTTTGATCTTCAATTCATTCTTTGTTTTGTTCTTCTTCTGGATTTCTATGTTATGCTTGTATTCCCTCTAAAAGACTCTCTTTTTGTCCAATTCCATTTGTAATATTGCCTTTTCCTTCTCTTATGTGGCCAACCTAAACCTTCAAATTGCTCACCTCCAAATTCAAATTCCCCATATTCAAACTCACGATTGCCATGGTCTAAAACAATCTAGTAACTTACATTACTTTTGTAACTACCTCATCCATAGACTTTGGTGTACTTGTCTATGTTGTAGGATTTTTGGATCCTTTTGTAAAAAGATCCTAGCTCCTATATTAATTTACTCCCCAACCCAAACTCAAATGGCTGCCCTTTTGTAGATCCTAGTCTATTAATTGGTACCTGTAGTTTTGGTGGTTTGAACATTGCTACATGAGTTTGTGTTCCCATTCTCTCCATCTATAGTCTAATAGCTTGTAGACCTCTTTGTGTTTGTTGCTAGTGTTGTTGTTGCTCCTGTTGCTGCCATTGCAAATGTTGTAAATGTTGCAAATGCTGTGGACTTTCATGGCTATCCATCTAGTTTTCATAAATGTCCCCATCTGTCTGTGGATTCTCCTCAAACTCTAGAATCTTGGTATCATGTTTTCTTTTGACCTTTTGCCTTTGTGGTACCTCTACACTCTACCTACTTGCCAATACCAATGTTGGCACAGTAAATGGTGCCACTCTCCCCTCATCATCTTTTGAGCCCATGCTTCTAGCTTTTTTGTTCTTTCATAACTCTTGATCCTGAGGTTCCACCTTCTTCATTTTTGTTCTTCCTTTTGAAACCACTTCTTGGAGATTTTGCTAGAGCTTTCTTTTTATTCTCCAATGTTGTTTACATCTCCTCTCTAGTTCTCTTGACCTTGGCTTGTGGTTTCTATAGATTCTCCTTTTGGTGAACAAATAGATACTTAAAAATCTTTGCCAATATCAAGGTTGTTTGATAAATGTCCTTTTTGTCCCCCTTATTATCCCTGACATACTTATACCATTGATCTAGCTCACTACATAAACTATTGTATATAATATGTGCCCAATCCACCTTTTTCCCCTTTTTTGTTCTCATCCATGTGATGGCATTCTTATTGCTAAAATATGTCATTTTCTCTTTTTGATAAATGACAGATATGATTGCAAGGTATCTAACAGCGTATGGTAAACCCAAACTCTTTGCATTCCACTAATCTCTTGCAAAATTTGTGGGTGCAATTTTATAACTTTATAATGCTTGTAATGTTACTATCTTACTAACTTGTCCTTTTGGGTCTTCTACATACCCTTTTGCACAAATTCCAAAGACATTTGGTATAATTGAAATTTAAATTCTTGTAGAATATTTCACATTATTGTAACAACAAATCTGCATTTCACATGCATATGTTCACTATTCCTACCTTAAGTCTCAACAAACTTAACACTACCATTCATTAACACATTAGATTCATGGTTATTACATATATCGAGAATTTGCACTTCAAAATTCATAAAACAATTCTAGAAACAAGATTATAATCATTTCATCATGATCAGATAGTACAAAAAATTCAAACAAAATATGAACATAAAATTCACTATAGTAGTATATGTTTATCTGTATTATTGAAAACATCAATCAAAATTATAACATAGTTCCATGTTTTGTTAAAAAAATCTAAAGAAACACTTAAAACCTATGCTATTTCAAACAAAACCTATGGTTTTCTACTGCAAGTACTTACAATTCGTATTCTTTTCTAAACTCTATGTCATTTTTTTTCCTCATGTCCTCTTGTTCTCTTGAACTTTAACCTTTTGAACTATCCCAAGTCACATCATCATAATCAAAACAACAAGAATTCAAAATTCAAACTAACAAAGTTCCTTGATCATTCCCTATCCTAACTACCTTGTTCATCCAAAATCACATACTCATCCTACCCCTTTAACATTATGCCCTTTGTACTTTGGATTCTGTCCCCAAAATCCTTCTAAAATGACAGAAATGAAATGAGAGTATTCTATATCCTTTTAAACATTTGTTTCCCCTACTATAGTTCTTTAATCTCAAACTACACAAAAACCAGTGGTTCCATAGCTACATTTTGCTTTATAGTTTTGATCTCCTCCCCCATTAATTTAGTTTGTGGTTCTATTTTTAGATGATGTATCTTGGATATCTTTTCTTCCAGTGCTAGAATAGCTTCCACCTTTTCTTGTTTTTGAATTCCCTCTTGTTCTTTTTCTTCTTGACCCCCTCCTCTAAGGTCTTGTGGTATCTCTAGTTATACCTCCTCCTTTTTAGCTGCTCCATTTCTGAGGTCCTACGATTCTTCAATCTATACTTCCTCCTCTTGAGCTATCCCATTGGGCTTTGCTTCTATCTTTTCATCTTGGCCTAATACCTATGTACTTGTTGGACTGCCACAAATGAAATTTGAAAAATTCATTTGATAAGCTTCCAACTTGTACTTTAATATTCTTTCATTAGCTCTATGCTGAGCTAGATTTTTCTCCAACTCCTTTGTAAAATATTCCTTTGCAACCTCCCACCATTCCTCAAATTTTGCCTCAAAGTCCTTCATCTTGTTCTTCGTCCTCATTAAGGTATAATATTGTGGCATTTGTTCATAATCCTCTAGTCTTTTTTTCATACTAGCTAGATCCAAACTCTTCCTTTGTTCTTGTGCCCTCTCCAATTGTGCTTACATGTGTTGCAGAGTTTTTTAATACTCCTTGTCCTCCATTAACTTCTCTTTCTTTGCCTTTGTTGTCCTTCTTCTAAGCTCCTTAGACTACTATAGAGATACATTCTTTAAATTTATCAATTCCAAATCTGTCAGAACATTCTCCTTCTCCTTCTTTTCTTTAATCAGTGCTTTCATTTGACTATCCAAAGCCTCTTATTGTTTCTTATGAAGAAACACTACTTCTGTCCACTTCCTCTCTATGGTTTTCTAGATGTTAGCCTTATGCATATGCCTTAAATTCTAAAATTCTTTATCCTATGACTTTAGTTGTGATGTGCTACCCTTGAGCTCCTCATTCTCATCTTGTAGTTTCTCAATGATCACTCTATTTTTCTGCTCAAACTCTGCGTTGTTTTTCCTCCATAATTCTACATTATGTTTATACCCCTTCTGGAAATCTCTCTCTTTATCTAATTCCTTCTATAACATTGCTTTCTCCTTCTCCCCCATAGTCAATTTGTGCTTTAGAGTGTTTACCTCTAGAGTCAAATTCCCCATATTCAGACTCACAATTGCCATGGTCTGAAATAACTTAGTTGCCTTATTTGCTTTCATTAATTCTATACCTACCTCCTCCACAGACTTTGGTGAACTTGTTTGTGTTATAGGATCTCCAAATCCTTCTATAAATGATCCTAGCTCCTGTACCATTATTCTCCCCAGTTCAAATTCAAATGGGAATCCCTTTGCAAATTCTAGCCTACTAGGTGGTACTTATAGTTCTACTGGTTTGAACTCTTCAAAAGCAGGTTGTGTCGTCATTTTCTCTGTCTGGAGTTCAATAGCTTGTAGACCTTCTTGAGTTTGTTGTTGTTGTTGCAAATGTTGTTGTAAATGTTGAAAATGTTTTGAACTTGTAGTAGTCTCCATCTAATCTTCACATACATCCCCTTCAAAGTGCAAATGCTCCTCACCCTTTAGACACCTTATGTCATGTTCCCTTTTAACTGCTTGGCTTTATTCCCTCAATTGTCCCTCCTATGACGATGTCATTTGTGGTATCTCTTGCCTATGCTCCCTCGATTGTTTCTCTTGTGGAGATTTCATATGTGATACTGCTACAATTTGCCTAATTACCTGTACCACTATTGGCACTACCCTTACCATTGTTAGCACTATAGATGGTTCCACTATACCCCTCATCATTTTCTGTGCCTTCGAATTTATGCTCTCCTATTCCCCTTTCACTCCTGAGCCTAAGGCTCCTCCTTCTTCAATTCTATTCTTCCTTTTGAGAACACTTCTTGGAAAGTTTGCTACAACTTTCTTTCTGTTCTCTAGTGTTATTTGTATTTCCTCCTTAGTTCTTTTAACCTTGGCTGATGGTTTTTATGGATTGTCCTTTTGATGCACAAACAAATATTGAAAGATTTTTGCCAATACCAAGGTAGATTGACAAGTATCTTTCTTATCCCTCTTATTTTCCTTAACATACTTATACCACTTATCTAGTTCATTACACAAACTATTGAATATAATTTGTGCCCAATCTACCTTCTGGCCCTTCTCTGCTCCCACCAATGTAATATCATTTTTGTTGTTCAAATATTATACCTTTTCCTTCTAATAAATGACAGATATAATCATAAGATATATGACAAAGTATGGTAGACCTAGACTCTTTGCATTCCATTGATCTGAAGAAGAATTTGCAGGTGCAAATCTACAACTCTGTAGTGCTTGAACTACTAGTGACTTACTGACTTGTCCTTTTGGTTCTTCTACATACCCTTTTGCACACACTCTAAAAACATATATAATTAATTATTTGTTGATTACATACACCTTATCCTTATGCCCAAAGTAGATATCTGCGCTCTTGATCAAGAATGTGTTCAAAAATTCCAACATTACATTGGGCATCGGTGCTTCCCACCCCATCAGAAACAAAGGAACAAGCCTTGTTTTAAGCCCAGTCTTCTTCCTTAGCAATATCCTTCTAGTTCTCCATTTGCTTTATATGTTTGTCATAGTTTTTTTTTGTCCATGTCCACATGAATCGCTCAAGGTCTAGAATTTTAATACCTTTTTCCAAAAGTGTAGTTCTGTCAAGGATTACACATCTTCTCTTTGCTATTGCTTCTGCTTCATGCTACTCCATCTCCATTGCCTTTTGTTGTGCTTCTACCGTTGTCTACACCTTTGTGGCTTGTTGTACTTTCAATTGCACTTTTGTGGATAGATGTTTTTCCTTTGCAACAACTTTTTCCTCCCTTGCATCCTTCTACATTGTCTATGCCTCCACAAAATGCTCCTTCGTAGCTTCATTTTCCTTTAATTCTTCAATGCACATCAGATCTACTAATGCAACTCTTGGTCCTATTTATTCTCTTATACACCAATGTCATTTGCTTCTACGCAAAAACTTAGTTGCAAATGTTTAGAATTATCGTTTGCGTAAACTATATCTTCTCATTATACACCTTCCCTTTCGCATATTTCGAAGATGATGATGAATGCAGCGACGATTGTACAACCAATGGCTGAATATTCAACACTTCTTCTCTCTTTATTCTTCTCAACTCATCTTCTACTTCTGTTCTTCTCAACAATTCCACTTCCTCCTTCATTTGTGCTCACTCCTCTGCACTTCCTTTTCCCTTTTCTATTCACTGTAGTTTTTCAATTGCACTCTCTATATTCATACTATTGAACTTTAAAACTTTAAAAACATGCACAACTTTTAGCAACAAATGCAAACTGCTTTCAACAATTACCTCATTTTTTCTCATCCTTGAACATCTTGCCCGTCACATTCATTTTTTCATATTCCTACTGTCTTTTAATTAATGCTTGATCCTCAAAATTAATATGGCCCATCACTACAAGTTTTTATGTCCCTTGAATAGCCACATGGAAACACTTAGTATCATCATTATGAATGAACGTCATAGATTTCATCTTCTGATTATTCCACATCCGTAATCTCCTTACATTATATGTATTGACTCCATTTTGTTCGCCATGTACACCTTCTACTGACTATGCCCATTTATCTACTGATTATGAGAACACATCTGGTGAATTTGCCGATTTCTTTGTTGATTTTGCCCACAATTCTAATGATTGTGCAAATACTTTTAATGACAGAATGAATGTTGCTATTGATTTAGCCAATACGCCTGACATATCATCTTTAAATCTCTCCATCCCAAATTTCGCACTTTTGCAATTATTGCTCATTTGTAGATTAACAATAAAAACTATGTTCATTACTGGATCTATGATCCATTCTTTATCTTCAACAGTCTTCATTTGTGTTTTCTATATTTCACATCTTTCATTGTCTTCTTCTATGTCAAAATTCACCTCTTGAACTCCACCTGCACTTTGTACCCAATATACTAGCATTTGTTGTTCTTTTTTCTAAACTTTAGATTCCATGTATTTATAAGGTTTGAGCTTATTCACATTGACCAACACAAGGTTAGTTTCAAACTTCTCAATGGTCACCAATAACATAATGTTATTTGGCATCACATTCTGTATTCTGTATGATCCAAACCATTTCCTAGTAAACTTCCCTAGGTGTGACTTATTGCCCTTTGGAAACCATAAAACATAATCACCAAAACAAAACTATTTTTCTGGATTCTTTTATTAACTCCATAATGTTCTATTCCATTGTTGAATTCTTGTAGTTTCTGCAGCTTACATTTTAGCTTCCTGCAACTTTTCGAGCTCTATAATTTTGTGAGTTAAAACTCTCACTTGAGTACTATCACTCTCATTTCCACCAATAACTGGAATGTACTCAATGGGCATTAATGGATGTAATCCATACATTAATTAATATGGTGTATACCCTATTCCTACTTTGTATGCAATCCTATATGAAAATAACATAGTAAACAAATGTTCATCCCAATTTGTTTTATTTTCACTAACTAACTTGGTCAAAAGTGTCCCAAATACTTTGTTAATAGACCTAGCCTACCCATTCCCCTGAAGATAATAAGTTGTAGAACTCACATGTTTCATCAGAAAATGATCTGTCAAATACTTGATGGCATCATTAACAAAATGAACTCCTTGATTTATGATTATAGTTAAAAAACATCCAAACCCGATTAATATGCACTCATGTAGAAATATTGTTGTGATTACTACTATATTAGTTCTCAATGCTCTTACTTCCACCCACTTAATAGTATAATCTATAGCAACAAAAATATATTTGTTCCTTGCATATCTTCATGTTAGTTTAATTGGCCCCACAAAATCAAGTTCCCATTTCATAAATGGTTCCTCTAGAAGACTTGTGACCAACTTTACAAGACTTTGAGTTACTAATCCTCCTGTTCTTTAACATGCATCACAAGATTTAAAGTAATCATGCACGTCCTTGTACATAGTTAGCCAACAATATTCAGCATCCAATATCTTCCTCTGCATTATTTCAATTGTAAAATGCCCTTTTAAAGATCCTTCATGCAATTTTTTCATCATGATCTATGCTTTTTTTGTTGTCACACATCATCGTAGTGTGTTGTCTTGGTCCATTTTATACAATTCATCATTCTTCAGTGTAAAAGGCTTTGTTCTCCTAGCCAATCTCTACTTCTGCTACACTGATAGCATGCCTTGAATCTAACCTGTTTTGAAAAATTCTCTTACATCATTCAAGCCCTGTATAAAACAAACTTGCATATGTGGTTTGATCAAGCACACCTATGGGTTCTGTAATATCTAGTAATCTTGATAATGCATATGTAACTACATGAGTTTTGCCTGGTTTATACACTACTATGAAATCATATTCAAGGAACAATAACAACTATCTAGTTATTCTCCCTTAAACCTGCAGTTTGTTGACCAAATAGACCAATGTCATATCACCTACATAAAAGACAAATTTATTGCCCAACAAATAATGTTTGAACTTATGCAAAGAAAAAACCATTGCTAAAGCCTCTTTGTGTGTTGTGCTATAATTCTATTATACTCAGTTCAAAAGCCTAGAAGCATACACTATTGGTTGATCACTCTTCCTTGTTACGTTTTGAGACAACAAAATCCCCACAACTAACAAGGATGTATTTGTATGAACATGAAATTCCACCTGTAAATTTGGTAATATCAATATTGGTGTTTCAATATACTTATGTTTAATCAATTCCCAAGGCTTTTTACGTTCTTCTGTCCAAAGAAAAGTCTTTGCCTTTCTGGTTAGTTTACTGATAGGTTCTGTAATAATAGAAAAGTTTTTTATAAAGCATCTATAAAACCTTGCCATCCCATTGAATACTTAAATTTGTTGGGGATTCTTAGGTGGTGGCATGTTTACTATTGCTTGTATTTTCTTTGAATTTGGTAGTTTCCCTTTTTTGGAAATAATAAAACCCAAGATCATCCTTGAAAACACCATAAATGCACATTTGTCTAGATTTAGACTAATGCCATATTTTTTGCAGTTTTGAAAACATAATATGAGCTTTACAAATGACTCTCCATGTCACTATACACTATAAAATCATCCATAAATATCTTCATAAAATTGTCCAAATACTCTTTAAATGCTTTGGTTAGGTCTCTATGATATGTTCGAGGTCCATTTTAAACTTGAATTGACATCATTTTCCATATAAAAGCCCCCCAGTCTGTAACAAATGCAGTTTTGTATATGTCCTTTAGAGTTATTGACATTTGATGATATCTTGAATATCCATCTAAAAAAGAATATGCTTCATACCCTATTACTATGTCTAGCACTTCATCTGTGAAAAGTAATGGGTATGGATCTTTTTTTGTGGTCATATTTAATTTTCTGAAATCTATATAGATTCTTAGCTTGCCATTTTTTTGGGGTATTACTACTATGGGTGACAACCATGTAGTTTTTTCTATAGATTCAATGAATCTAATTGCTAACAACTTATCTATATCTTGTTTGATTGATGTAGCATAAATTGGATTTAATTTGTACTTGGATAGATGTGTCGGTGGTAACTCAATTATGTGTTATGTTAGTTTTGGTGGAATCCCTTTTAGATCTTTGTACATCCATGTAAAAACATCTTTGAATTCCTTTAATAACTATTCTGCTTCAAGTTGTGGTTTTGCATTAATTCCCAAGTTGAAGTTCATTAATTGTTGGTCTTTAGTTAATGTCCATCCAATTATTTGCAATTCCTGTGTTTTGATTTTTGTTGGAGTTTTATCCACTATAACACTCCTTGGTTGATGTATGTAGTACATTTCTTGATACACCTTATCCTCCAAAGCTACTTTTGACTCATATTTGTTGCTAGGTATCCTCTTCTTTGTGCTTTGTATTTCATATCCCTATTTTGAAATACTAGTCTTCACATCTATATCCATGATCCCCACATTTATGGTTTTCATAGATTGAATTGTTTCAAGTAAACTGATTGTTCCTATGGAGAACAATTCTAGCTTTGTAACAAAGATGATATCTTCGTCTTCATTTGTGATGCCATTTTGATAATCGTAGCACAATAACACTTCTGGTCTTCTTATTTCACCTCCCAAATGTTTGGTAATTATAATTATTCTAACTGTCTCATTCCCTTGTATGGTAACAATGTTACTTCCCCAATCATGTGTCACTTCAGTATTCCTTAGCCATGGTCTCCCCAACAACATGGAATAATTAAAATCTACCATACTATTATGAAGTATAGTAAATGTAATTTTGTAAGGAATGCCATGAACATATATCTTCAGATCTCTGATCAACTCCATTGGTTTTATGATTGTTTAATTTGCCATCTTCAGATTATATGGTGTAGGTTTAAGCTTTGGAAGCCCCAACCTCAATCTCAACTATTATGTGATAATATTAACTCTAAAACCTCCATCCAGCAACACATCCTTTATTATATTCTTCCCAATCTATACTTGGATAACTACCATATGATTATTTATTGCTACAATAGTTGTTCTTATTTTTGGTATTTAAGAACCAACTTGTTTTTCTATGGTTGCTTTATTTACATTTTGAGTTTTCTCTAGTTTTAGCTTCTACCAAAGATATCTCTTTAGCTTAGGAGCTATTTTAAGCAATTGTCCTAAGTTCAAAGTATAACTTGTTTCTAACATTTGCTTACTAATCTATACTTGGATAACTACCATATGATTATTTATTGCTACAATAGTTGTCCCTACTTTTGGTATTGAAGAACCAACTTGTTTCTTTGTGGTTGCTTTATTTACATTTTGGGTTTTCTCTAATTTCAGCTTCTACCAAAAATATCTCTTTAGCTTAAGAGCTATTTTAAGCAATTGTCCTAAGTTTAAAGTATAACTTGTTTCTAGCATTTGCTTACCAATGTCCAAAAAAATGTGTTCTATTGTGATCGGTTTCCATTGTGAATTCACTATTTCTTGAGATTTCCATGCATCCATAGGAGTAGTATTTGGCATACTTGGCCAGGTTGTGTTCCATCCCTCCATGGATGTGGATGGCCCATCTTTGTATGATTGCAAACCCATTTTAAACACAATAGTTAGAAAATTATCTATGGTTGGTATTTGTAAACCATGAGCGAACTTTTGAATTTGCTCATAGTAAACCTCCACCCTTTCAGTCTCTTCCTGCTTCATGTTTTTTAGTTTGACATATATTTTCTTGTCATTTTGAGTCTTTCGATGATGTTTGCAAAATGCATGTGTAAGTTTTGAAAAAATATAGTCAAGAAATTCTGACATGTAATTATGGCACCATTCTGATGCCGAATCTCTTAACATATAGCTAAACACATTGATGATATACTCTTTAGAAGTTTTTGCATTTGCTTTTACTATAGAATTGAACACTCTGATATGAGCATCTGGATCAGCATCTTTTTTAAAATTAGAATATTTAAAAGCTACCTTGTTTGGCCAAACATAATGGCCATCTTTGTGATCAAGAATTGGTATAGTTATAGTAGATGGTTTTTAGTATCCTCCTTTTAGATTCATGGGATTTGCATTTTTGTAGCCTCTAGCAGCCATTGAATTCATTAGTGGTTGATCTATAGTCCTATTCACATGAATAGTCGTTATCGAATTAGTAAACACCATTTGAGGTGTGCTAACAACTCTAGTAGTAGGTGTTAGTAGTGTTGAACTTTAATTCAAATTCCTTATTATTGAGGCTCCATATGATTCACTACCCAATTTTATTGTAGATCTAATTAGTATTCCCCTTCTTACAACATCTATGTTGTGCACAACAACCGTTTCCACTCCTATGGTTATACTTACATCAAGTGATTGAGTAACTACTATTCTAGCATGTTGTTTTCGGGTTTCAACAACTATTGTTTTTGACATTAGTGGTGGAGTTGTGTTGACGCGAAATCAATGATGTTCCAATTTGTGGTTACCCATTGGTATCCACTATGTGAACACCCCTCTAATTCTCTGTTCTTGGTCTAAATATATGAATGAATATGTTGACTCTATGGTCCCAATTAGCTTCCCAACTCCATGTTTTTAAATTTGTTCTAGACTATAAGAATTTCTAATTCCTATTCATGTGGTTGATCCATTAATGTTTTTGTCACATTCTATAATTTCACATGCCTAGCAATACCTGCTTTGATGTGAAAAGGCACAAAAGGACAATCCGTGATTACATGTTTTTTTTCCTTATAAAATGCATAGACCCTTGAAAGTAACCTAATCATCTTTGAATCCACATATTCATGATCCCATGTTTTGATTGTGTGCCTTGTTTGATCCAACTCTAGATACCCTTGATGTGAGTATGACTGCAGTACTTCATCCAACGCATTCACCTATGCCTTTGCAAATACTCAAATGATCGTGGGTAATTTTCTTTAATCTCCTCAAACACATCATCATTGGTGTTTTCATCCACCTCCTAGTATTCCATTAATTCATAATAATATGGAGATGTAGACTAATACACAAACTTGGGTTATATAGTTATTGTAAGATCCCTCCTTTAGCTAGTCATTGATTTTGGACTTCAGATTTCCTTTGATTATGTATTATAAAAGTCCTTCTGTCTTGATCTCTACGACTCTAAACCATAGATTGTAGCTAAGAAGTATACTACATTTGTTCATTTAGATGAGTAGTCGATTACATATCTTTCTATGGAGATTGTCATTTGGAATTGTGCCTTCTTTGAAGACCTCTAGTCCATATGTCCTATTGTACCACTTTTTGTGATAAAAACAACTTGTGCCCTTTAGGCCTTTCCTGTGTTTTCATCACTCGTTTGTCCAACATCAAATTTCAATATGGGGTTTCTATAAGCCTTGTATATTCCTCTCCATTTTCAAGATTGTCTTCTGTCCGACTTTCAATAACTTGTCAATTTGCATCTAACTTTAATTGTCATTATAAACTTTGGGTCACCATCCGATTCATCTTGTTTCACAATTCTTTGTCTTCAGAGTTTGTAGATCATTCTACAGTCCTTACAACATCAACCATGTAGACCTTTGATACTTTCTAATATACCCCTTAAAATTCTAAATTGAAAAAAAAACAACATTACTCGCCTAAACATTCTCATCTATGGTATACAACAAAATTTGTAAAAAACCTTCCCATTACTGAAAGAAAGAATAGAAAAAAAATTTCCCCACAAGATGGTCGCCAAATGGTAGAAGTGAAATAATTTTTTTTGCCAAATATTTCACATTACTATGACAATAAATTTGCATTTCACATGCATATGTTCACTATTCCTGTTTTAAGTCTCAACAAACTTAACACTACCATTCATTCTAACATTAGATTCATGGTTATTGCATATAACCAAAATCTGCACTTTAAAATACATTAAAAAAAATTCCAGAAACAAGATTATAATTCATTTCATCATAATTTAACACTACAAGAAATTAACAAAAAGATGAACTTAAAATTCACTATAGTAGTATGTGCTTTTCTATATTACTAAAAACATCAATCAAAATTATAACCTAGTTCCATGTTTTGTTTAAAAAATCCAAAGAAACGTTTAAAATTTGTGCTATCTCAAACAAAGTTTGTGGTTTTCTATTACAAGTACTTACAACTCCTATTCTTTTTTAAACTCTATGTTTTTTTTTCCTCCAATTCCAAAACTGTAACCTTTTGAACTATCCCAAGTCACATCATGATCAAAACAACAAAAATTCAAATTCAAACTAACAAAGTTCCCTGATCAATCCCTATTCTAGTTGCCTTGTTCATCCAAAATCAAATACTCACCCTACCCCCTTAACAACATCTACAATTAGGTGTTTGCTAATGATATAGATCTTGTCATGATAACCCAAATAAGTTTCTATGCCTTTAATAACAAATGTGTTAAAAAATTCCAGCATAATATATGGCATTAGTGCTTCCCAATTCATTAGAAACAAATTGACAAGCCTTGCCTTTGAAGCCCACTTTTCCTCTTCACTGATGTCCTTCCAATTCTCCATCCTTTCAACATGCTTATCATAGTTTTGTTTAATTTGTATCCACATAAATCGGTTAGGATTTGGACTGCGAATATGTTTGTATAAAAGTGTGGCTTTGTCCATGATGGTTGCGTGTCTTCTCGCCTTTGTAGAACCTGATGCACTCATATCAATCTCCATTGCACTTGGTTGCATTTCTATGGATGGCTGCACTTCTGCCTTAGATACTTCTTCCTCCTCTACGTTGTTCTACACTACTTATCCATTGACATATCATTGCTCCACACCTTCATCTTCCTTTGATTCTTTAATGTTCACTGCATCCATTGATGTTGCTATTAGTCTTGCTTGCACACTTGAACTCCAACCTGTTTTGCATCTACGCAAAAACTCAATTACAAATGTTCTGGTTTTGTATATATTTTGAATTATCATATGTGCAAATTGCATCTTCTCATTATACACTTCGCCTTTTTCACACTCTGAAGATGATGGTGAATGCGACGGTAACCTTATTGCCAAAGGCTGAATGTTCAACATTCTAGTACTCTTTGCTTTTCTTAACTCTTCTTTTGCTTCTCTTTTTTCCAACATTTTTACTTCTTCTTCCTGTCTCCATTTGTGCTCATTCTTCTGCACTTCTTTCTCCTTTGCTACTTTTTGTAATTTTTCAATCACACTTTCTACACTCATGCTTCTGTGCATTCTAGAACTTCGAAAACATTTAGTTTTTGGTAGCAAACAAAAACAAGTTTTAATGATTATTCCGTTTTTTTCTGTCCTTGAACTTACTCATTGCATTCATTTTTTGACATGCCTGTCATCTTTTAATTAATGCTTCATCTTTGAAATTATGACGACCCATCACCACCACTTTTTGTGTCCCTTGCATAACCACGTGGAAGCACGTGACATCATCATTGTGAATGAACACCTCAAATTTCATCTGTCGACTGTTTTGCATCCATAATCTTCCTAAATTAGTTAACTCCACATCGTTCTCCCTGTATGCTTTTTGCTAACTATGTTAATACATTTATTGATTGTGTCAATACATTTATTAATTTTATCAACAAATCCGTTAATTATGCCCGCACATATGATGACTACATGAATACATCTGTTCATTCAGTTGATGCCCTAATACGCAAGCTTCAGATTGTGTCGTAAATTCCTTTTTTTATAGTTATCACTCAACAATTGTTTTGTCATTTGAAGTTCTAAAGTTAATATTGTTTTGACCTTAGAATCTTCCATTTGTTCTTTTTTTTCATTGCCTCATATTTGTGGTTGTTATGTTACATAATTTTCATCTTCCACATCCATATCAAAATCCTTTTCTTGAAGCCCACTTGCACTATTGTTAGTAAACTCAACTTGCCCATTAATCCCATGAGGATAATAGGTTGTAGAATTCACATGTTTCAACAAAAAATGATCTGTCAAATACTTTATGGCATCATTAATGAAGTGAACTCCTTAATATGTGACTATAGTTAAAGGACATCCAAACCTGGTTAATATGCACTCATACAATTTTTTTGTTATTATTACTATAATATTAATTCTCAATGTTTTTGTTTCCACCCACTTGGTAGCATAATCTATGGCTACAAGAATGTATTTGTTTCTTGTATATCTACATGTTGGTTTAATTAGCCCCACAAAATCAAATCCCCATTTCATAAATGGTTCCTTTAGAAGACTTATGACCAACTTTGCAAGACTTTGAGTCATTAATCCACTTGTTTTTTGGCATGCATCATAGGATCTATAGTAATCATGCACGTCTTTGTATAGAGTTGGCCACCAATATCCCACATCCAATATTTTCTTCAGTGTGATTTTAATTGCAAAATAACCTCCTGATGGTCCTTCATGCAATTCTTTCATCACCATTTGTGCTTCTGTAATTGTCAAACATCCTTGTAGTCTATTATCTTGGCCCATTTTGTACAATTCACCATTCTTTAATGTGAAAGGTTCTACTTTCCTAACCAGTTTTTGCTTATGTTCTATAGATAATGCTCCTTCAATCTGCTTTATTTTTGGAAAATCTTTTACATCATTCTTGACATTCAAGCTTTATGTAAAATAGACTTGCATTTGTGGTTTGATCAAACACACTCGTGGGTTTGTAATATCTGGTAGTCTTAATAATGCATTTGTAACTACATGAGTTTTGTTTGGTTTATACACTACTATGAAATCATACTCGAGGAATAATAATAACCATTTAACTATTTTCCTTGAAACCTATGGTTTGTTACCCAAATAGACCAATGCCATATGATCTACATAAAAGACAAACTTATTACCTAAGAAATAATATCTGAACTTGTGCAAAGAAAAAACCATTGTTAAAGCCTTTTTCTATGTTGTGTTATAATTTTGTTATGCTCTGTTCAGAAGCCTAGAAGAATACACTATTGGTTCATCACTCTTCCTCGTTATGTTTTGAGACAACATAACCCCCACAACTAACAAGGACGTATCTGTATGAACATGAAATTCCACCTGCTAGTTTCGTGATATCAATATTGATGCTTCAATATACTTTTGTTTAATTAATTCCTAGGCCTTCTAACATTCCTCTATCCAAAGAAAAGTCTTTGTCTTTTTGGTTAATTTAGTGATAGGCGCCATAATAACAACAATTTTTTTGATAAAACATTTGTAAAATTGTGCCATCCCATTGAATACTTGAATTTGCTATGGATTCTTAGGTGGTGGCATGTTTATTACTGCTTGTATCTTCTTTGGATCTGGTAATTTCTTTTCTTTGGAAAGAATAAAACCCAAGATCATTCCTAAAAATATTATGAATGCACATTTGTTTGGATTCAGATTAATGCCATATTCTTTGCACTTTTGAAAACATAATATGAGCTTCTATAAATGATTGTCCATGTCATTGTACATTATAAAGTCATCCAAAAATATCTTCATAAAATTGTCCAAATATTCTCTGAATGTTTTGGTAATAGCTCTCTGATATGTTGGAGGTTCATTTTAAACTCCAAATGACATCACCTTCCATATAAAAGCTCTTTAATCTATAACAAATGTAGTTTTCTATTTGTCCTTTGGAGCTATAAAAATTTGATGATATCCTAAATACCCATCTAAGAAGGAATATGCTTAATACCCTATTATTATGTTTAGAACTTCATCTATAAAAGGTAATGGGTATGAATCCTTCTTTGTGGCAACATTTAATTTTCTAAAATCTATATAGATTTTCAGTTTACAATTATTCTTGGGTATTATTACTATAGGTGACAACCACGTAGCCTCCTCTATAAATTGAATGACTCCAGCTATTAACAATTTATCAATATCTTGTTTGATTATTGTAGCATAATTTGGATTTAATTTGTACCTAGCTTGATATGTCGATGGTATAATAGTATTCAACTCAATTATGCATTGTGCTAGCTTCAATGGAATCCTTTTCAAATCTTTGTATGTCCATGCAAAAAATCTTTGAATTCCTTCAATAGTTGATTCGCTTCTAACACTTTGCAATGTCTCTAACTGTGGTTTTGCATCAGTTTTTAAATGGAGCTTCATCAATTGTTGGTCTTAAATTAATGTCTATCCAGCTATTTACAATTCTTGTGCTTTGATTTTTGCTGGAGTTTCATCCACCACAACACTTCCTAGTTGATGACTATAGTATGTTTTAAGATAAACCTTATCCTCCAGAGCTATTTTTGGTTCATATCTGTTGCCAATTTTTTTGGTTCTGTGATTTATACTCCTAATTTTAATTATAAATTACTAGTCTTCACACTAACATCTATGACCTCCACATTTGTGGTTTTCACAAATTGAATTGTGTTAGGTAAATTAATTATTCCTATCGAAAAAAAATTTAGCTTTGTAGCAAAGATGATATCTTCATTTGTGATACCATTTTGACAATCGTAGCACAGTAACACTTTTGGTTTTCTTACTTCACCCCCCAAATGCTTGGTGACTGTAATTGTTCTGATTGTCCCATTCCCTTGTATGGTAATAGTGTTATTCCCCAAATCCATGTGCCACTTTAGCATCCCTCAACCATGGTCTCCCCAACAACATGGAATAACTAAAATCTACCACACTATTTTGAAGCATAGTAAACATAGTTATGTAAGGAATGCTTTGAACATATATATTTAGATCTCTAATCAAACCCATTGGTCTTATGGTTGTTTGATCTGCCATCTTCATATTATATGGTGCAGGTTTAGGCTTTAGAAGTCCCAACTTTAATCTCAACTATTCTGTGATGATATTAACTCTAAAACCTCCATCTAGCAACACATCCTTTATTGTATTATTCCTAATTTGTACTTGGATAGTTGCCATGTGATTATCTATTGCTACAATAAATGTTCCTACTTCTAGTATTAAAGAACTAACTTGTTTCTTTGTCGTTGCTTTGTTTAAATTTTGAGTTTTTTTTTTTTTTTTTTTTTCTTTTTTTTTTTTTTTCTATATATACTTTTTTTATTTAAAAGTTTTTTTTAACAACTTTTCCCCATTTTA